>Ga0247733_1000262_pt1 | contig 44414 bp, 48 predicted proteins | sample UWRJL043104R2_FD_180932 | JGI IMG/M metagenome (GOLD analysis project Ga0247733, IMG submission 180932) | Plant litter microbial communities from Arlington Agricultural Research Station in Wisconsin, United States - UWRJ-L043-104R-2 | ecosystem: Environmental > Terrestrial > Plant litter >...
TAATACCCCGACGACCAGGCCAATCCCTCCCTAATTACAAGAGCAGGCGTGGCGCCCACATCGTCCTCGAATTCGCCGACCCCATTTCCTCCCCGCTAGTCTCTCCTAACTTGTCCTTAAACCCGAGCCTCGCGTCCCCTCCTCACAATAACATCCCACCGCACCACTCCCGCTCGCTTGAAAAGAGTCCCACGTTGAGTGTTACGTCTTCGCCTACGCTGTCGCGCCAGGCGTCGCTTGTGGTACCTGTGATATCGCCAATCATTGAGTCGACGAATCAGCCCACGAGGCTGCAGGCTACATTTGAGGCATTCAAATTGTTGGGTTCGGGGCTGCCTAGTCCGCTGCTTGATTTTGGGCAGAGGAATGCGAGTGCGCCGAAGGCGGCGGTGGAGGGCAAGGAGGGGACTAAGTCACCGGGCTATTTTGACGTTGTTGCCGAGGGGACTGCGTAGGTGTGAAGCGGTAGAGCCCAGGGCTGGGTTAACTAGTTGTGTTTCTGGAGTTTTTCTTATCTTGGGCTTCTTTCCTGCTTTATAATTCAGCTAGGTTTTTTTCTTTTTGGTTGTTGTTGGGGGGTGGCAGTTTTGTTCGCCGCGGTGGTGTTCAGCGGTATTGTTGTTAGCTACGGGAGGGTGTGATCCCTTCGTAGCAGGTTGTACGATATGGACTCCCTAGTATTCAAAATTCCATTCATTAATGATGAAGGCTGCCATGACCGGCAGTATGCGACCGTGATTCGATACCTTACAAGGCCGAGCTAATCGCCATGGCCTGTACAATGCCCTGCATCTTAATCGTACACAAACCGAAAACGCCAAAGTCCCACCGCCAAAAGATCCCTCGACAGTCCAATCAACCAACGTGTATCCTAACCCTCGACTTGACCCCCTTCCGACACATCGGACACTTCGTCGGCACCACAGGCACATACCCATGCCGTACCGGCACCACCACATCAGCACACCACTCGCACATGACCATATGTCCGCACGGAAGCACTGCAATATCCGCCAATTGGGAATAGCATACCTGGCAAGACAAATCCTTGGTCATTTCTTCGTCGGTGAGTGGCGGGGGACGATTTGGTTGGTCGAGGTTGCCGATTAGTGGGGAGGGGGGCCGGCGTAGGAGCGCCGTATAGCGTGAATTTACGGTTTGGGTCTCTTGGCGTAGTCGCATAAGGTCGGCGGTTAGGGTCGACAGGGTGGTGCGCATGGTTTCGGGGGTAGACTCGGGTGGTGTGGTTGGGCTGGAAATGTGGCGTGAGGTTCCGACCTGGGTAGGGAATGGAGGGAATGAGATGGGCTCAATTGAGGAATCTTCTCTTGTTTGAGCATGGACGGACACAAGACTTTCTACGTGTTCGACCTGAGGCTGTTCCGATGCCCGAGATTCGTTGAGTACACCCCACAGCACCTGGTTCTCAATCTCGCGACGATCGTGCTGGGAAAGGCCGTCGAGAGGCGGAGCAATGACGTCTCCGGTTTCACGCCGCGCTTCGGCTTGCCGGTAGTGGTTGTAGGCTCGGTTGTACATGGTGGAGAGGGGGGACTCGTAGTCGTCGCGCTCCACGTCCTCGCGGCTGCCAAACAAGCGGACGAAACGGTCTCGTGTGCGTTGCAGACGTACTTCAGTGCGACTCCGAGGCGTCGACAAATCTGTTCGCTCCTGGGACATATCTGGATTTAGCTCGGTTTCGGTTGCTTCGATAAGATCGTCCTCGGTTATGAGTTCTTCGTCCGAGACCTCCTCCAGCAAGCTGTCCAAAGCTTCCTCGATGGTCTGGTGCGGCTCCTCTGGCTGCGCTCTCTCTTCCTCGGACGAAAGCCGTCTCCGCCGAAACCTGTTCTCCGCCCTGCGCTCGTCGTTTTCGCACCCTGCCCGCAACTGATCCAGCGTCCGCGGCAGAAAACCCGGACTGACTTCCGCAAACGGCTCTCCGATGACGGCTCTGCGAGACTCGCTCCCATCCGGCCGCTTGACGATGCGATAGCCTTGATGGAACTCAAACCACCGCTCCAGGAACTCGGTCTGGTCTGGGATGAGGGGGACCTTTGTCTGCGAGGCTTCGAGGGGAGGGTCGGTTGATGCGAGGCGGTTGTTCCAGAACTCTGGAATGTGTGCGTCAGTGTGGCTCAACGGGTATTGTTTGCGCCCGGATAGTCGGGTGGAATGGCAAACAGAGGGAGGTCCTACCTTTGCAAAACCAGCAATAACCCTGCCACCGTGTTCCCCGATAGACGAAGCCAACGCCGTCGACGTAGACGCGGTAGGTGGCTGAGTGGGAGCGTTCGTCGGCGCATGCGCAGCAGTTTGGCGTCGACGTGAGACGGCACGACGTTGCGAGCTTGTGTCGGCAGTGCGAGTCCAGCCGCGGGCAACCCGCTGTGAGAGTGCCCATGGCCACGAATCTGGGGCCGATTCAGGCTGGGGAAGTGTTGTGAGCGTTGGTGGGAGAAGGTCGCAGGGCGTGGCGGCGTGGGTCCATTCGCGATTGAGCCGCGGTTGGTGGGGGCATTCACCGGAGGAGCGCACGAGCCACCCCCGCGTCTGCCGCAGCATCAGGCACGCCAAAGCCTAACTCGACAGCACCGTGGCCTTCATTGTCAAATACCTTGACGACTATGCTTCAGCCTGAAACTCTACCCCCTCCTCCATTGTCCTTAAAAGCTATATCGTCACCCCTTTACGACTACGACACCTGCTAACCAGTGATTATCCGGCCCACGCCAAACCAAGACACCACCCAACAACTCCACCATGTCTGGATCTCAGGAGCAAAACCAGTTTACGCTGGACGAACTCGACGGAAGACCACTCGTCACTCCCATCCCCGTGTCCCTCCCTCCAAACTTTACCAAAGACAATCTTCTCAGCTTCCCCGCCTTCAAAGACTGGCTCACCAGGTTCCTACCCAATCTTGATCTGCAGATGTTACCCGATCATGTATTTCATAAGAACCCTTACAAACTGCTCGAAATCGTCGTTCAGTCTGCAGACTGGTTTCACCCCAAGAAGTTAGGGTTTGTGAAGATCCAGGCGAAAGTCCAAAACTATTCTTTCAGGCACGGCAACGGTGATGAGAAGCGGGACTCTCTACCGGGAGCCGTCTTTTTGCGAGGGGGAAGCGTAGGCATACTTGTGAGTATTAGTCTGATCAAACTGGCCAGTTATACCAACCCGCAGCTAACCATACCCAGCTCGTACTAGAAGAGTACGACAGAAACCAACCTGAGAAGCGCTTCGAGCCAAAGACAGTCCTGACGATCCAGCCGCGTATCGCATCCGGATCCCTAGCATTCGCCGAGATTCCCGCCGGCATGCTTGATGACGAGACCGGCAACTTCGCCGGCAAAGCTGCAGCCGAGATCAAAGAAGAAGTCGGCATCGAGATCAAGAGTGGCGATCTTTTCAACATGTCCGAAGCAGCCACATCTGGCATCCACACGTATCCATGGACGAGCGACTCCACTAGACTACCGTCAGAGGTTATCCAGAACTCCATGTATCCGAGTGCGGGAGGCTGCGACGAGTTCATCCCTTTGATGCTATGTCAGAAAAGATTGACGCATGAGATGATGGAGGAGTTGAACGGGAAGGCGACTGGGCTTAGAGACGAGGGCGAGAATATAACGCTGAGGATTGTCCCGCTGAAGGATTTGTGGAAGGAGGGCGGACGCGACGGAAAGGCTTTGGCGGCACTGGCTTACTACGAGGGGTTGACGCGCGAAGGGCGCTTACCTCCGATGCCGATGGAGCCAGACGCGCCGTCAAAGTAGTCAGGCATGACTATAGTACACGAATCGGCCAAAGTAACGGGACAGCCACATGTCTACTGCAAACAAACACGGTTTCTCGTATTCAATGCAGCTCCCACCGTTATGTAAGAATAGACCATAAAATGCCTCCATGACCACTAAGTCCCTGATTCAATGTGAAATATTCCACGTACCCATGAGCTTCAGGAAGGATTCAAGTCAGATTCGTAGTTGTGACCAAACTCGGCTCTTCTCTCATGTGCGAAGAGGACATATCTTGCTCTACCGGCTAGTTATTTAGAGCCTTCTCTACTCACTCTGCTCATTTAGCGACTTTATCCACTCTAAGTGGGTCAAGATCAGCTCCGCTGGTATTGGTATCCTATCACCGGCCTGGATCTGGAACTCCCCCCCGCCTTCATATGTTGAAGATATCGTGTAGGCTACGCCCTCATCCCGATGAGAGAGACTTCTGGGACCTTCCTGGGGCCAGAAGGTTGCAGGACGCCCATCTTTGTACGGAGTGCCTGGAGACAACCGGACATGTGCGTGATCAAAAAACCCCGCCATGCCCACGATAGATATCAGAATATCATCTTTGTTGTTCCAGTCGCAAAAGAAGGTACACTCGGGCTCAGGGCAGACCGGTAAATCGTGCAGCAATGTTTTCTTCAAAGGCTCGAAATGTCCCTCTGATGAGTCCATTAGAGCGACCTGCGCAACATCAGGGTCGCGGACGAGATCCGAGTGTTGAGAAGAAACGGGCAAATGGACGTTTTGCACAACGCGAGTAAGAGTGGGGTAAGTCCGTGAAGTTCTCGAGTCCAGATCCGCCTGCAGCAACTGAGACGTCAGTCCTAAAGTTTGGCTTAGATGAAATATAGCGTCTGTGTGCGTCCACGCCCCAAAGTACTCCCCAGCCCTCCAAAAAAGTGAGCATACATCCTCTTCGTAATTGACGGCAAACGACTCGCCTCCTTGAACCAGTGACAAAAGGCTGTAGATCCGATCACGCTCGTCCATACACTCCGATGGTGCCAATCGAACAAAGAGATCGAATAGTACGCTTTTTTCCTGGGATACGTTTTGATTGAGATCGTCGAACGATTCGATCATCGGGTATTCGTCGTCTAAATGAAAAGCCACGCGGGACCACCTTGCAGTTCTCAGGAAAACGTTTAAAGTATCCCACTTTACTGTCTTCAAAGCGTTGACGACAAAAAGCTTTCGCGCCAGCAGGATCTCCTGGACGATCCAAGTTCGTTTCCAATATGGATTGCGCGATATTTGTTGAATTTGTCTTGCTAGAGACTTCGCTTCTTGCTCACAAGACCCATCCAATCTTTTTTCGACAATACTGGATAACCACGAGGTACTCTGCACGCCATCATGCAGGCCGAATACCTTATAGGAAGTTCCGAACCCAAATTGGCAGGAATCCACGAATTCAAATAGAGGATCGAGCTCTGGCTCTGCACCAAGCCAGATGTAGACCGACTCCGCACCTTTGTAGATATCACCCATTCGTTGCACTTGGTGGTTTCTCTCGATGTGATCCTTTTGGTTTATGCAGAGGGCATCAATCCAGAATGCCTTCCCGGCGTACCGACGCTGCGCCGTTCGCAGGAAATCGTGTAGATTACCACGTACGCGGACAGGTTGGTCGTTCATGACAATCTCAGCTTCTCTGGAGGCATCTCCCCACATATACGATAGGCAGCAGTACTTGGCTGGTATTCGCTCTTGACGCATATGGATGCGGATAGTGGAGCCGGGCGATGGCGGAAGAACTTCGATGAGCCTAAGCGATGTTGAAACATCGTCAAGCGGTTGATAGGCGAATTTGGATTGATCCATGGCTGGGGGAGATGGGCGTACATCGATTGGGTGATCTAGCCTTGCCTGGTAGGCGGGGTGATGAATGACAACCGAGAATCTGGGCTGATCAAGGAAGTTCAGAACATCATGTCCGAAGGAGAGCTGGGTGGGCTGTAAGGAGTGAAAGGGAATATATTTGACCCCGGTGGTGTTTTAAGGCAGGCCGGGGATTGTGCGATGCTTGAGTTGTGGTTTCGTAAGCGTGTGGCTATGCGGTGTTGGCGGGTTCATCGCATCTTCTGATTGGAGCTGCACCTTCTCTCGCTCTCAGCCCCATCTACGATGTATCGAGCTGAACTCCGTCACTTGCCTTACTGCGCTCAAAACTAGATTACTAGTCGTTACTAAAGCACTGCCCAGCTTCTGCATATTGGCAGTGCAGCATCCGCATGTTGACGAAGCTCGGCGCGATTTCCAATACGTTTTCGCTTGTGTGGTCGACGAGCATGACATTATGGCGAGAGCTTGCGAGCGGTGCACGTATTAATGTCTTCTCTGCTAATTGTGAACTTGTCAACATACGTTCTGCACTATTAAATCATCAGCCCGTGTCACTTTACAGCACCGTCGGTAGGCGAAGCGACTGTAAAGTCCCGACGAGGTATTCGATCGGAGATGAGCCTTGAGCGTCAGGCTCAACAGACCGAGTACACCAAAGATCCTGAGGTAACTATTTAAAAGAAACCTAAACTTTGGAATCGGTAATACACCTCATAGTGCAATCCTGCATCTGCGCCTAACTCCGATTTATTACTGCTAATGTGCATCAACCCTCAACATAGATTTAGCCACCCGTTCCTCACATTCATGAGTCGCCTACCCTCTCCCTGCATAAGGCCATGCACATAACACTCTCCTACCAATTTGTACATACGCGCTCCATTTCGCGAACAATCCCAGCGAAGTACACTCGGCACCGTGCTACCGTCAAATATAACAACCTTGTCGTCTTCTTCCATGGCCGCGGGTCCAACGCCAATGTATCCACGATTGGTAATAAAGCAACGCCAACCTTCAAGGCATTCAAATAGCGCGCGCTTGTAATTTTGTGACATCTCTTCGACACTAGAGTCGAACACAGATTCTGTAGCTGGTAGCTCTGCGGCGGCTTCTTCAGTTCGGAGGAACTTAGTTCGGGGGGCAACTTGTCAGCTACTGAAACTTCAAGCAAATACTGAGATTGAAAACACCTTTTTCAAAGCTTCATACGAAGTACGGAGATCAGTCTCCATGTCCGGCGTTGTCCGAGGATACTTGGCTTCCGCAACAGGTAGTTGCCATTTTAGCTCTTCCTTTTCGGCCAAAGAGAGGTGAGTGAGCCCGTGTACCATTCCCTCAAGTTCTTTTAGGTACCTTCCAAGCTGACTTGGAGTACAGGTAGCCTCCGATATTTGGCTGACAGTGTCAACAGATGCGCCATGAACTGCGATCTCAGATAGTGACGAGCTAGTCTGGACCCGCGGTATTGTCTTCCAAGACGCCGCAAACTGAACGCCTCGATGTGAGGATTCCGATAAACACGGCTGTCTTGGAGTGGTCCAGTTGGGAACCCATGATGGAAAGCGGGCCGCGGAAGGCTCGTGCTTGGCTTCGAATCCTGCACGGTGCAGCAGTAGCATTATCTTCCCCTGCACGATGAACGCATGGGCAAACCGAAGAATGACGACCTCTAAGGAAGATGTATAGTCGGGTTCGAAGGCCGGGTTTTCAGAGTCTGCAGCGAAACCCAGGAGCGAAAAAAATCGATCTCTCGTGAGAGTGGATTCCGCGTGCCTGAAGGATTCAAGGAGGTTGATGAGCGCCAGGCGGGTTTTCCGAGCTTCTCGTTCGCGATGGGTAGCGATTTGAAGGAAGTGGCTCCATGACAGATTTGGCACGGAGTACTCGCTCGAAGTGCATATCTCGTGATCAATGGTTTCCATGGCGCCGAATAAGTCATTCCACTCCACTATCCACTTCCCACAGATGACACGAATGCTAGATGCGAAGACGATTTCTTGAATGACCCATGCTCTCCGGAACCAAGGATTGGCAAAGAAGTCGTGAATAGCATTCCAGATTGGATCCTGTGGGGGAGGAACTGGTTTTGATGCCCACAATTTAGGAACGGCCGGCAAACACTCCGGCCATGCAAAAGCTTCCTCCTCGGCTGTGCCACCATCTTCTCCATTTGTTGCAGCCACAAGTCCACGGTCCATGTGGGGTTTTCCAGAAGGACCTTCGAGATCGACGAAAGAGTCGCTCTGCTGTGCCTTCGCATTGATCTGCATCAGTGTTTCTATCGCGCGGTCATGGACCTTGCCTTTGTCGAGAAAAGCCGTTACCGAAGTCGCGCGCTGGAAGATTCGTGGAAGAAGTCGAATCTGGCGGATTTTCTCGTCATTATCTTCTTGGTTGATACAGACAGCGTCCACCCAAAGCGTCAGCGGATCGTTGATGCGCCTGAGATGGCGCAGAGCGCAGGAGAGGGACGTCGTGATGCCCACGCGGCCCATTGGAGTCTCTAATTCGGATGTTGACTTGCTGCTTCCCCAAACGTAAGATAGGGCTCTATAATCGCCGGTGGCTCCGATTGGAACATGTTCGATAACCGCTTTTAGATCATCAGTCTCGCTAGTGGCTGGGAGCAGACAAAGCAATCGTATATGGTTTCCCGGGAGTGCCTTGTATTGTAGGTGGTGACGAGGAAAGACATCGATTGACATATCTTTGAAGTCTGGTACTACCGCTTCGCTAAGTACAGCTTGCAGCTTCGTGTTACCGGCGAATGAAAGCTTGTCAGAAGTAACGAGTCGCCAAGGGTCTGCGTACAGTTCGACGCAAGGCTTAGTATAGACGTCACTAATTCGCATCAACACAGTGACGTGTTTCGGTGCGTATCTGGTGAAAGATTCCAAGCGGGTCCGACGCATCTGCGAAATTAGGTTAGTTAATAAGCTTTAAAGGCCCTTCCGTGAAGAACTGGAAACCACTTACACGCTCTAGTTGGGGCACTGGAAGCAGAAACGGGTGATCACGGCCTCGAGAAGTGATGGCGGTCTCGAAATGGTACTCGGGTTTTGTTACTTTCCACGAAGGCGCGTCTCGGTGACCCTTTTCAGCAAGTAGAGACGAGAGAAACTCCGCTGATGCAGCAGTGAGATGGAAAACGGGCATGTCTAAGGTTGTCGAAAAAGGTGGGAAACAAGCTCGCGAACGTAAAGAGTTGGTCCAATGGATCTCTGGATCATACTTCAGTTCGGCATGTTTTGTAAAGAACATGTGAGCCTTTCAGAGTTATTCAAACTTCGAAGAATTTGGACAATATAACCTACAACTATCTGGCCCAGATACTGAAGCCTCAACCATCTCGGGTCGTGGATCTCTGATTTCTCGGAGCCATGAAATTCCTGGCTTGGAAAGGCCGTTTCTGAATGTATCACATTAAGGAAAGGCATTCCTCGACGAGCCTCCGGTTCATGTTTCTGTCTTTTGAGCCTCTGACCTCGTTCGCTCAATTCGACGTCATCCGTATCGAGGACACGCATTCCATCGAGCCTTTCGTCGTAGATTTTATCGTTTGCTTCAACCGACAGAAGGTCGGGATCAGGGAAAGGAGAAGAGATGGCATGAAGCTCTTTTGCGCTACCCGCGTACCTGCTCCGCTTCTTTCGCTCACCCATACCTATTCGAGGTCAGTAAATAGCGCGCTTCAGCAGTGCGGTTTATAGTAGCTCACCGCCACGTGTTCGAGCCTTAACGTGTAAGCCGTGCTGTGCGAAGGTACTTTGCAGCTGATCCAAGCTGGAGGCGCTGAGCGCAAGCGTCAGCAATAAGAGATGGGCCGGGTTCTCGATTTGGCAGTGGTTTCTGATAGCCTCTACCAATTCCATATTCAGGGACTGCTTGTTGATGAAGTCTGCTGTGCAGTAGACTTGCAGGTTGTCAAATGCTGCTGAAGTTGCTATTGTGCCCTGGTGCTGACGTCCGCGTATCTCATTCCGCGCTACTAAGAGTGTATAGGTTTTGGTGATCCTAGAGGCCATGAAGACTTCAACGGACGCAATCTGGGCACGCATTAGGTTTATGTTTGGAGATGATTCAGGAATGAGTCTATGTCCCGATTAGCGTGCGGACGAACAATTCGGATGTATTTACTCACGATTCGATAAACGGCGAACGATCCCTAAGAAATTGGGTATAGGTGTTATGTAGACTTATACGGCCTTGTGGTTTCTCTTCGCATACAACAATCTCGGACAAGTATGGCCATTTGACGTTCAGCATTGATAGGAGATGCTTCATCTCCGGTATTTCTTCGCTCGATAAGGCCAAAAGAGGCAACCGGGAGCGGAAACTGTGTGCTAAGTGACTCCGGTCTGCGATATAGACATGACCATCAGATGATCGCGCCAGATAGTCAAATGTATCACCTCGCCCAGAGTCAACGATGGGAAAGATTCGTGTCAATCTCAACATCCCCAATCCTTCTCGGGCTTTTGGAGTCGGCAACCCACGGATGACTTTGCTAAGATCTCGAAGGATTTGGGATATTTCAGCCAGTTCCGTGCCAGTTGATATGTGATTTGCTCGAGCAACCAGCGGGCCAAGTCCGCCGTCCCCAGAAGTAATTAATGATCGGAAGAGCATCAAGCAACTGGGGTATTCGTTTTCAAAGCTTTGGAGCTTTGGCCTGGCACTCGCCGCACTCATCCAAGCACGAGAGGTGGTTCCGGTGGAAGTAGTTGTGATATTCTTCTGGGGGAGGTAGAACAAGCTTCGATCAGAGAAATGTGACCTAGACGACGTTAGCTAGTATCCGTGAACCGCGAGATGACATACGCGACGGTAAATTTGTAACCGCTATAAAAAGCTTGGATCTTTTCATAGATGTGTACAGCAAGATATTTGTCAAGTGCTGTATCTTGCAACAAACTTAGGCAATGCACGTAATACTGCACATCGACCTTGACAGTTACACCAAATACCTCCAAGAACGACCAAGGCAGACTATGCCGTTCCGGTAAATCAAGAGTGCAAATTTTGGGATGCAACTCCACTTCAGCGTCCAAGAACGGAAGAAACGTATTACATAATGTAGACACTACTCCGTTTCGGCATTTGATTTCCAGAGACCCTAGAATTTTGCGAAGGGACTGATGAGCTGCGTGGTCAGTCGTAGGCGAAGCATTTGTTTCGATCCACAGTTGATACGTTTTCCAGTTTTGCCGAAGAAACCAGAGGACGTCCCGAGGATCACCATTGACCATAAGAAATTCGAGCTCCGGCGAGGGTCCAAAGTCGCGCCCGAAGACCCTCTTACAGAGTCGAGGTACAGTCAGGACGTCGAATCTTTTTGCCATCCAATCCCACCATTCTTGATCTGCTTTCGGTACCGCAGCTGCATAGGAATCGTGAATGAAGGGGAACTTGGTGTGAAGTAGATCGTAGATGCGCTGCTCGCATTGGCTGCCGTTTGGCCGCTTGATATAGGTATCAGAGCCTCGGAGGAAGGTGCCAGTAGCAGTGGCAACCCAGATTTGGGTAATAGCTCTTCTCTCCCACTTCACGCTGTACAGGTACGTTATTTGGGCAATCGAATCTTCCAGGCTGAGCGAGAAAGGTCGAATGGGATCAGAGTAAACTGAAATGATGGCCCGGCATACCTCCGATGGGTCGTACTTCTTGACGCCAAGCTGCTCAAATAGCCTTCTTCGTGTTTCGTCCTTTTCGGCTTCGAGATGAGTGAAGTTGATCTCAATGCCACATGGAATGGAAGCGCCGTTTGCACTCCAAGTGGAATACACGGTATTCCGTGCTGACACCCATCTTCCGTTTCGTAAGGGAATGAGCTTCATTCGAGAAACTATTTGACGGTGTACCTCGTCAGACATCAAAGGCAACAAGACTCCAGCGAGACTTGAATGCCATGCTGATGGCTTCTCAATATCTGATTGGCAAAGAGCCTCCAAGTCAGATAAGAACGCCAACGGCGATTGGCAAGACACGCCTAAACGGTAAAGACCGTCAATCTCCCATGCCGGGTATCTAGTAGAAAGATAAAGTGGAGCGGAACGTTCGCTTAAAGTAAGTGGGACCCCAGTGCTATCCCTGTAGTGTAAGGGAATGTAGGTGAGATGCACAGGCTTCTCCATGATCTGAGCGCAGGATTCCAAAATCGTCATGTTCGAAAGTTGGCGAATGATTTCACGCTTTGTACTCTCGAATAGCGTTGAAACATGGTCATCTGGTAGGTAGTGAGCCCAGTGATAACGCAAGGGGCCCTGATTGAACTGGCCCACGGCATCCAAGAAAACCGTGCAGATTTCGTTTCGAAGTCTCGTATTCCAGGCGCAGGATTGATCGATCTCTGTCCGATTCGCGGTGAGTAGAAAGTCTGCCTGTATCAAGAACTATAGCTTGTTAGCGTATTTAGAGTAAGGAAGAGGTGGAATTACCTTGAAGCCATGCTCTCTGATGGGGAGAAATGCGTAGACCTTGTGGATAGTCTGTAATGGCGCTCGACCTGAGTTCGAAATGTCAAAAGCTAATATGAGCTCCGAATGACATATATGTGGTCGCTTTGTCTCCAAAGGCATGTTCAAAACATCATGTCTTCTGGTCATGTACTCAGCGGTAGCTTTTTTCTGCTTGACAATGATGGTCGAAAGACCCGCATGCTTTCCCTCGTCCCGACTTAGATGTTCCGACTTCTGACTTCCGTCTTTGAACGTAAGCCTGAGATGGATATGTCGCAACCTGCGAAGGAAGATCAACAGCGTTGGACTGAGAGATATGATACCTTCCATGAGATCCGTCTCATTGCAGTCTTCAGACAACCTCAAGTGAAGAGAAGTGTATCCAGGCCGGATCGGCCCAGGGAAGGCATCCCAGCGAGGTGTGATCATGCCCAATTCCCCGTCTTCGCGAATGTCGAGCTTGAAGTTGTATTCTCGAGAGGAGATCCACACCGCATCAGCTACTCTAAAAACGGATTTGAAACCGATACCTTTCTCGCCGATGAAGTCATCAGAACCGCTCTTTGTGCTACCGCCGATCGCACATATCGCCTCCACGTTTCGATCCGTGAAGCCAACCTCGTTGCAATCAATGCGAAGGTGACCTGGCTTGTACGTGATAGAGAAGTCTGGAGCCACACCACCATATTGATTGTCGTCCGCATTCTGCAGTAACTCAAGGAGAAAATGCGTAGAACTGTTATACAACTGCTGGGAAACGCTGGTATCGTTAACACGAATGTTCCACCGGCACCAGATATTTTCCACTCACATCTTCAAAGATTGACGAAGAAGAAATCGAATGTTGGTATTCGCGGGTCCATCCAGTGTATTTTGGCGACGGATTCTCTCGATGAGGGCTTTTGCTGCAGCCACCTCGGCCATGGTGCAAGGCTGTGATCACCTTCCTGCTCACGATCGAACGAGAAAGCTTAGAAAATGTGCGGCAGTGAGTTGAACATCATCGTAACTAGTCGGCTCTATTCGCAAATCATGAGAGGCAAAGGATGAAGTGGTGACGGACAGATGGCCAGGCTGTGAGGTGGCTCCTTCATTCGGCCCCCAAATTTCGCGGGATTGCGCCACGAGCTGCGCCACGAGCACCGCCACACAGACACCTCACTAAGTCTGATAAGGATGCCAGCGCTTCGATACGTCTCCCCATGTGTACGATAGGCAACAGTAATTTATTGGCTTGCTGCGTACAACCGCGAACAAGGTGGCCGGTCGAGGACCGGACGGCTTCGATCAGTCAGAAAGTCATGGAAATGTGTTCGGCGGCTTTAAGATGGCTCCGAGCGACACCATCTTACGTTCACATCATTACGTCATCAGGCCGGATCACTCTAAGTCGGTCCGCTACCGTCGTCAATCTTCCTTCAGACAAAAGCAAACCAACGACTGCAACGACTGCAACGACAGCTACGGCTCTAATGATAAGGTGCTTCAATTCCAATGTACCCCAGCACACATACGGGAGATGTGGTGTATGTCAGTACTAAAACACAAGCTGCCGACGAGACTGCGACATCCATCTCGGACTCCACATATGCCTCAACTCAACGATGGAGATATGTTTTCTGACACAAGCATGCTCTGAATACTGGGAGTTTCTGCACACGCCTCATGCCCCATTCAAAGTCATCAATCGTCATGCGAAGAGCGCAAGCTGTTGAAGATCCACACGAAGGAGTTTTAGTATCCCGATGATGCATAGATATAATGAACTTCCTGTGAGGCCAACCCGAGTGCCTTTCCTACTACTCCTGCCCTTGCTCAGCTTGTGGGAAGGGCCGAGTAGAGCAACCTCAAGTGCAACTACCGTTATCTTCCCACTCTTCTGTCTTCCCAGACAGACCTCGTTCATCGAGACCTACTAACTCGTCTTCCGAGTCGATCGAGCTAGTCCAAAGGTCGGGACTGTATAGGCGAGTAACATTAGATATGTAACAATTGTGGTGGGTCGATCATTGGATAGACACTAGAGCTATACCCACTATGTGGTGCGAAAAGAATGTCTGAGACAGATCAGATGATATTAGACATCAAAATAGCCTTTGGCTTATCGACTTCAAATGGGTGCAGTCCAAGTCCTATTTGTTAGCTATGTGTCAGCTGTAGTCTGATTGATAGCTAGTTGACGCTGAATTGATTTCCAGTATGCGATATGATTCGCTGAATTCGTTAGCGATGTAAGGTATCCATAATCGAACGGTGATCTAAGAATTAGCCCTCTTTCCCTTTACTCTTCTCGACCACACTCACAACGTTCACGCCATACCCTTTCAGCAAACCCACGCAAGTGTCATCGGCGGATTTTCTTTTCGTGCATGTAAAGTAAGAACAGCAGGACCTCGTCATGCCTTACATCAGTCCCTCGTATCGCCACCCGAAACAAACACAACAAGAACCGCCACGTACCCAATGGTCCCTATGAAAACCTCTGACTTTCTCGCCCCCGCAAGAGCAAGAATAGCCGCAGTCATCACGGTGAACAACCCAATCAATCCCATTCGCAAGCCACTTCCTCTTCCCGAAGTTAAGTTGAGCGTCGTTATCGCGCACACAGTGAGTATGGTCGCAGTCATAACCGCTATCGTCGTTACGATCTTGTCGATGCCTGTTGAATTGAAAAACATGAATGCGTCTTTGCGGTCTTGTGTGTATATCATATCATTCTAGGCTTGTTGAGCTTTGTTCGAAGGTGAAGGCGCGTCACGTACCGCGAAGAAGAATTTCAAAGGGGAGTGGCGCAAATAGTTCCCAATCCAGCTATCAGCGCGATGATTCATGGACAGGAGCTCGGCGTAATCGTTCTGTACATGCCGACCGGGAACACATGCTTCGCCTTGTAGACACCGCTCTTCCAGGTAGTTCATTGAGGAGTCAATGATTGGGTCCGACATCTTAAACCACCGCTTCAAGCCGTTGATGTGGCTTTGTTTCGGTGATGATATGGTCGCAACTTCTTTGAATTGACAGACCGCTGCATCTAACAAGACATCAGCATCTTATCACAAAATGAACGATAACGAATAAAACTGACTGTATTCTCGCAGGAGTTTTCGCATCTTCGTGACGAGATTTCGTCGTTTGCTATCGGTGGCAAATGTCGGCCACGATCGCAGCCCATCACTGGCATTATCGTCTTTTAGCTGCTTATCAAGAGTCTCGAATTGTCTTTCTAAGTCCGTGAGCTCGCTTTGGTAGTAAAGCAGGTTCCTTGTATTCAAGCATCGAAACCTGCGAACGATCATATACTCCTGCTCTTTAGCTTGCAAAGCTGCTAACTTGGGATACCCGTCTGGAACTCTGTCAAACTCAGATGATGTTGCCATGATACTCTTGAGCTCAGAGCTTTAGATCACAGATAGCGCTGCTTGTGGACTGTGCAAAGCCGCATGTAATCTTCCACTTGCATCAATGGCCCGCGACAGTAAGCATAATAAGACTGGCGACTAGTTTGTAAGCATGTCGAAATTGCCGGTCAATTGGAGTGAGCCTTCCTAAAATTGTCATCTGCGAGGTGTCCTGCAGGGATGAAACGATCGGTGTACAGTATCCCGCCATTCAGCCTTATCACCATGCGTAGCGGTACGCCACTCACGTTTCCCCTCTGATGGTTTCTCAGCCGATACTCACCATTGTTAAGGGCCCTCGGATGTATGCTTTCCCGAACCGAGGCTGAGTTCGTATTTGACGTTTCGACCAATTGTTATTCAGTTTTTTTCATCGGCGAGCTGCGCCATCTTTTCGTCAGCATTGCATCACAAACGAGGCATACTGATGCAGTAGAGCACATCCTACACTACGTGTTCCAATAGGCGATGAGCGGATGAATGCATTCACCGGTAGCTCGTCCAAATGCCGTAGAGCGGCCAAGATAGTAGTAAATTTCTCAAGAATCCAATTATTATTTAAGAAATGCAAATTGGTCCTAGACCTAAGCATGCGAATTCTTCCTGCGATTCTCTCTCAAATAATTCTCGGTATATTTACTTGTTTTCTCGATTGATCTTTATCTAAGGCTCTCGATCGGAAGAGAGTACCGCGCTCTTGGATCTCGCCCTTGTGTGTCTCCGCCGTTCTTAGATCCCCGTTGACAAGGTCCGTGTCAGTCGAAGATTGCGCATTTTCCTTCACCTTAGAGCTAGGTTTCTAGCACTCGTGACAAGGAAAGCAACCAGTTCCTCTGGTAAGTTGGAAATTACCGATACATTCAGAACGGCGTACTAACAATATAAAGGTGTCAACTCCAATCTTCTGCTGCTCATGGAAACCCGAAAACGGCGCCGTAAGCGACGGGCTGTACCGTGGACCAGTTTTCTCCAAGATAGGACGAAGACCTCGCATTTTTCAACGCGATGCGAGAACTTCAGCGTTCGACACAAACGAGCCCGCCAATTCGCTGGAATCAACTGGAAACATAACGAGAATACATCATCGCAAAATGCGCTCTTCATCTCACAATTTGAAGATACCGGAGGACATGTGGATATGTTGGACATGCGATCGTGGAAACCTCTTTGGTCATGATCCGGCCATTTTTGGTACAGGGCGAGCCGAGTCGAGCAATCCGAAGTCAACCAATGCATCCAACCACGATGATGTCGCTTTGTTCCTGGCTTTGGTGACAAATTTCTCCTTCAACAGATCCCAAAGTTCTCCAGCCGCGGAGTCATTCGAGCTTTCTACAAACGTTGGGTCGGGAACGGGAAGTAAGATAAAAGTCTTGCCTGTTCCGCAATAGGCGAAGGGTACTGGCAGTGTGAGGATTGTGGTAGATGCAACTGTGGGGTGACGACCGATTTCTGTCCAATTGCGGGATTTTCCGCAGAGCTTGTATAGATGGGAAAGCTATATTACCTAACTGCCCTTGGAATCTTTGCTTTCCTCCACCGCACTCTTATGATTCACCCCATACGCCTCCAAAAATGCTAGCATACTGCCCAACCCCTCACTTTTGGCCTTCACACATACCCTCCCTACTTCACCATCCACCCTCGCACCCAAGCCCACCAGCGCCTCAAACAAATCCGGCCTCTCCAAAGCAATCGCAGCAACAATTAGCTTCAGCTCATGCAGTATTGACGTCAGCACCAGCCTCCACAAGAGTCCGAACAAGGTCCATGTTCTGCGTTTTCACCGCAACGGCGATCTCATTGGCTTTGATCTGAGAGCAGTGTGCGGACGATATGTGAGGAGTTTGCTGTTCCGTGGTCAGATTCATCTACACATGCGGCTTCCAGTGGATCGATGACCGCGGCGTAGCCGAGATCGTAGCCTGGTAGTGGTGCCCCGAGGGCAAGCATGCGGTGTACCACGTCTTCTGCACCTGCCTCGCGCGCCATTCTCGGAATTCTGAAGTGTCGTAATTTTCAAGCACATCAGAACGTCAAAGAACTCCATACGATGTGTTTCGAGCGCGCGATCGAGCTTTGCCATGTGTCCGCTTCACCTGTCCTCAATGATGTCTTCGAACGAGTCAGGAGTCCAAGAGGGCATAAGAGTTGCATCATCGCCGTTAAGCATGTAGATGCTATCTGAGTGAAGAGGTTGTGGCGTATGCTATTCACTGTGAGTGTGCGGTTATGTAACTCGCACTTCCGGAAGAGGAGTTGTACAGCCTCGAGATTGTTGGCAGGGGCAGCGCGTATGTACGGACTCCCGAATATACTAGCATCTGTGCGTAAGTTGTGATCACGGTTGGCGGATTGGGCGACAATGGGGAGCTGGTTCAGATGTGCCGCCGCAGCTACGAAGTCGTATTCTCAATAAAGACCCGCGCAATCTTTCTTGGACCAGCCGTCCGGTCCTGCTTCACAGATAGCGGCTAAATATGGTCCGCCAGGTTGGTTAGCGGCTCGCACACAGAGCTTTTCCACATCGATCGGATAAGTCTCATCGATGTTATCTCGTCGCATGCCAGCCGCGTTACGATGTGCCGTACCATGTCCAATCGTGCGAGAACTGGCAGCTGCGTGTGGAGACAGTGATGCGCCATATACTCTGCACTTGACTGGGATGGGGTTGATTGGAGGGACGAATGCTCGTGGAAGTACTGGGACCAGGGCGCGGGAGATGAGACTGTCGTGCTGCGAAATTTTGGCGACGCGATCAATCTCATAGAGAGGAGCCGCGAAGGCGGCCCCGAGCAAGAGGAGATTGGCGACTGAGAACCGCATCTTGCGTGACTAAATTAGGCCGCTAAAGTAAAAATGACGGTTGAATGGAACTCGAAATAAAGATATGAAAGCCAAAAGAATGTTGTAGACAGCTGCTCGAGGTAAGGAGTGTAGTTTGGTGATGCTCTATCCCCGAGCAACATATCCTTAAATACCATCGCAGCTTGTAAGACGCCTTGCTCCATGTGCCTTTCGCAGAGCCTTTTCTCATGATGCATTGTGGCTCTGCGTCTTTCATCAACCTCCATGATTTCTCATCGTCTCCCTATTGTTCTTGCGACTCCGTCATGTGCGTTTGATTAACATCGTCCGACGTTCGACGCCTTGTCTCGCTTGATTGATTCAACATTCTGTTCAGCTTCGGACCTTGATACCCTGAACGGACTCCCAGAAGCGCATCTGAGTTAAACAGCCTTCGACGCAATACCCCCTCGAGAGATGTAACACGGACATCGGCCGCCAACTTCGATAGCCTTACCACAGCTGGTCGAAATACAGCATCGTTGTGCTCAGCCGTCGTTGTGAAGTGATGGAAGAGGAAGACAGCGTAATCCGAAAGGAGAGCACAAAGCATGGCGGAGAAATCGAAGTCATCACGCGCTCATATGCCTAACAAGTCCGCTCGGATTTCGAATACCGACAATACGTAGCAAGGCAGTGGCGATTGAGTAAGCGATCCAAGATCACGTGCAGATTGCAGAACCGCCAAAGCGGTTGGAGAAAAGCGAGGAAACGACCTGTCACCGATAGCGAAAGTAGGACGCAGAAAAGCCTAGGCTCTATTGACATGCCACCGGCCAACCAGTAACCCCAGGCAGATGTTCCTGTATCCTAAGAAAGAAAATGTGGGTATCGAATGCTAGATGAAAGACTCTGGAAACCATCAGAATCACCCCAAAACCTTGAACGAGCAGATAATTGCGCAGATGACCACCTTAAGCAGACCTTTTTTGCGCCGTGCGCGCCATATAAAGCATAAAGAAATGAGGGCGATACAAGAGCGTCGTCAGAATTCCAAATTACACCATCGCTCCTGACGAATAAAGATGGACGGTTCGATTGGGCGCATAGAGATGAGCTGGTAGGACACTATACACTTCAACTTTGCCAGCCGCCGGCGGAAGTACCGGGTTCGTCTGCGACGCGATGAGGGATGAGCGGTTCTGTGATGTTAAAGGCCTCGATGAGCGCCTTCCATGTTGGCCAGTCAATGCTAAAGATGGCCTGGTGTTTCTCGACATTCTGCTGGCGCTGGTCACTTAGCGATCGCGGATCGGCCGGAACTGTATGCGATTAGCCATAATTCCTTTGAAAAGGATAGAATACCTACCTAGTAAAGGGAGAGAGTCTTCGTCCACCAGAACTCTCGCATTTCCCTCGCGAATCAGGAAGCTTATATAGAAGAGATTCTCGACGGTCTGGCCGAAAGATGTTGGGTTGACCGCAAAATCGAAAAGAGAAACAGCCGCTTCGCCATCTGGAGTGGTATAGACGCGGTAGCGATTGCAAGCTGCTTGATAGTCCTCTTCGTGTGCATCGTCGATCTTCTCGAGCTCCTCCTCGATTCTTGAAGCACCTTGATCGATATGGGAACTGAGCTGCGTCCTAATCGTAGTGACGAGATGCGTCAAATTAGAGTTCTCGGACTGCTTGATGTCCTCTTGTCGGACTTCTTGCGGTCTTGTTGCGGGTCCGAGCGGCTGACGTTGGGATTTGGCGCGTCGCGTCACAGTACGCGCGCGCTTCTGCAACGACAGAGGGCCGAGCAGAAAAGCAGGGACGGGTGGTCTCTTGTTGCTGGGAAAGCATGCCAATCTTCCAAGAAGGGCCCAATCGAGACCCTCGCCGCCCTCATCCTCCTCTTCATCCTCCTCTTCAAGCTGCGTTTGGCGGCGGGTGCGGTGCTGAGTGGCACCTTTCGCATTTGAGCCGGCCGGTTCGCCTTCGTTCATGAAGTAAATGCAGCGGGACACAAACTGGTCGATGTCCACGCCGATGCCAGCGCTATTGCCGTGTAGGGTCGCGTTTAGCGCCTTGCCAGCGAGATCCGTCATGGTGACCATGAGACGGGAGTCTTGGACAGCCAGCCCCGTCTGCTTGATCTTGCCGAGATTATGGTTGGCACGGTTCACATGCGTGATGAGGTCGTTTCCGTGCTTCGAAAGGATCTCGTCCCGGTCGTCTACCCAGTTCAGCAACAGCCTTCCCAGTCGGCTTGTGCCACTTACCTAGGACCTCACGGTGATGGTCGCGAAGGAGAGCGGCCACCATGCGGCGCTGCTCTGGAGCCTGGTCTGGGTCGTAGTAGCGCGTGTCATCGTCGTCTGGTGTTGGAGGTCTTTGACCCTGCGCTTCGAACGGCTCCTCGGAAGGCTCTGTGGATTGCTCTTCGTCCTGGTAAACGGGCATACCAGCAGTCTCGTGAGCCTGATTGTCAAGCGTATCGAGGCTATAATCGCCTGTCCGCCTTCGCTTGTTTGCGTTGCCAGAATCAGGCGTCATGAGCCGCTGAGCACGCCTGCTGGCCGTGGCGGTACCCCTGCTCTTCGGACGAGGCGTAGCTTCGCGCGACGCGGGGAATTCATTCTCCTTATCCGAGTTCTGGGTAGATACGGCGGGACTCATGACTGAATACGAGGACAGCCGTGCCGTGCTGGTGCTTCCATTGGGGCGCGGCGCGGGTGTGGGGTCGCGGTAGAGGGAGTCGACGGTGCCAGCGCGGCTAGCGGGCGTCGCTGACGTGCGCGTGTTGAGGCGCGCCATGGTCACGGAAAATCTGGTGCGAGAAGCGGCGGAGGAGAGGAGCCGTTGTGGTGTTGACGACGAGCGAGGAGACGAGACGCGAGCGGGAGCGGGCCTCTCGCCTAGCGCGATTTGAAAGTGTGGCCGTGCCGTACGTGTGCCAAGCCTCAACACGTGCCATCGTTCACCCGCGTAGCCCTGGTGGCCCTAGCCAACGCCACCCCTGCGCCCCGCCGTTGGCCTGTGACAGCATGTCGAGCGGGAAGAACATGTACAACTGACCAGCCCATCCTCTGCAACCACCGCGAGCAGAACGACTGCGCTGCGAATCATGAGATAGCGCGGTGCTTACTGTCCAGCAGCAATAGCTCGTCGCTTGCCGCGTCCTTGTCCGTCCCTGTCCCGCCGTCTACCTGCACCCGCTCCATGACCCACCTCCATGGCCCACGATAGCATCCGCTCGCTTTACCGCTCGAGATGGAAGCCTTTCACTTTGCCACCTCCACTGATCTGACCCAGCTATCGGTGCACGTCCGGATGTGAGCACAAACCACGCATCCTTCATCACGTACGGGTAGGTGCTAAGTGTACGTAGAGACCGCCTCGATGGCCACCAGAAGCCTGTGCCCTACTCAGTGCTGCTGAAGCGCCCCGACCTCAGACATCGGGCGTCCAACATCAAGTCGGTGCACCGTCTCTTGTGTGATGAGTCCCAACTAACATGAGACAGCCCTCACTCGGAGCTCTACGTGACGGCTCAAATATGGGCCGACAGCAAGCCCCTCACCGTACCCGTCCAAACGGCATACAAGTCATTCAAAAACGCCCGTGTCTGGAACGAGTGGCTGCGCCTTCCTATCACCTACGCCAATCTCCCCGCGTCCGCCCAAATCGCGATAACTGTATGGGATCTGTCTCCCGCCGAAGACAGGGACTCCGACCGACATGCGATACCCTTCGGCGGCACCACGATACCCCTCTTCGACAAAGACAACACACTGCACAAGGGCCGCCAGCGGTGTAGACTGCACCGCTTCAAGGCCGCAGACGGGCTCTCCAGCACCACCACGCCCTGGGTAATACCGCCAGCGCGGAAGGGCAGGAAGGATGTGGTCCGGGAGGATACCGTCGATGAGCAGGTCGCAGAGATGCAACGATTGGAAGAGCTGCTAAAGAAGCAGGAGATGGGCGATTTGCCGCAGAACCAGTGGCTGGATGCGCTGGTGTTCAAGAAGATGTCCAAGATCCGGGACCAAGCGCTCAAGGCTGAAGTCGCTGCTCTGAGCCGTGGGGCCAATGGACAGCCCAATGGCTCCGGTGGAGATGCTGATCCTGGCTCGGATGGGGAGTTGTTCTACCTGGACATCGAGGTCCCGCGCTTTGATCACGCCATAGTGTTCACCGACGCCGAGTACCCGCCCCCTCCAGTATCAGACATCAAACTGTCCGCCGAGTCTGAAGTGCGCTTACGACCGCCACCTGAAGTATCTCTCGGCCCTGGTATTGCCAATGCCTACGGCGACGCAGATGCAGGACGCTTGATCCGCATCTACGACCCCGAGGTTGGCAGGAAGGTCAACCCGGCCGAAGACAAGCATCGCGTGTTGCAGCGCAGCCACCAAACCGATTCACTCGACCGCGATAGGAAGCCTAACGTGCATGTGCGCGACAAGCTGAACCGGCTCATGGCGAAAGGGCCGCTGGAAGAGATCACGACGCAAGAACGCGACGACATCTGGAAGTTCCGCTATTACTTATCTCGCGACAAGCGCGCCCTCACCAAGCTAGTCAAATCAGTCAATTGGAACGACCCGCGTGAAGCTCGACAAGCCACCCCAATGCTGGACAAGTGGGCAGAAATTGATGTAGACGATGCACTGGAGCTACTCGGCCCGCAATTCGACCACCATGTTGTTCGTAGCTACGCCGTCGAGCGCCTGAAGAAGGCCGATGACGAGGAACTGCAGCTGTATCTTCTCCAGCTCGTGCAGGCCCTCAAGTACGAAGCGGCCGGCGAAGGCGATGACTCGTCGCTCGCCCGGTTCCTCGTCACACGCGCTGCGAACAGCTTCAACCTCGGCAATTTCTTGCACTGGTATCTTATGGTTGAAATCAGCGATTTCAGCAACGACCAAGCGCCCGAGCACCGCGACCTCTTTGCGAAAGTGGAGTACGACTTTATGGAAGAGCTCGAAACGACACCGCTAGGGGTGGAAGTACGCAAGACTTTCAGGCGGCAGGGTGAGCTCCTCACCGTCCTAGCCAAGATATCGAAAGATGTGCGCTTTGGTGGGGGCGACCGAACAGCGAAGCTCGCTCGTCTGAAGAAGGCCCTTGCGGATCCAAAGAACGAGCTCGTGAGTTTCGACCCGCTTCCGCTCCCATTGGATCCATCAGTCATGATCAACGGCATATTTCCAGAAGAGTGCAACGTCCTCAAGTCCAGTCTCCTGCCCATGGTGCTCAACTTCAAGACCACAATGAACTCAAAGTACCCTATCATCTTCAAAGTAGGAGACGACCTTCGTCAGGACCAGCTCGTCATCCAGGTCATCACGCTCATGGACCAGCTTCTCAAGAAGGAGAACCTCGACCTCAAACTAACGCCGTACCGTATTTTAGCTACGTCCAGTTCCGCAGGTGCCTTCCAGTTCATACCCTCCATGTCCATCGCTGCCGCAGTCCAGAAGCACAAAGGCTCGCTTCTCGCATACCTTCGTGCCAACAATCCTGACGACGCTGCGCCACTTGGTGTGAGAAAAGAAGCAATGGACACTTACATCAAGTCCTGCGCCGGCTACTGCGTAATAACCTACATTCTGGGAGTTGGCGACCGGCATCTCGACAACCTCCTTATCTCCCCCTCGGGCGCCTTCTTCCACGTCGACTTCGGCTACATCCTCGGTCGAGACCCCAAACCCTACGCTCCACAGATGAAGCTCTGCCGCGAAATGGTAGAAGGCATGGGCGGCGCCGACAGTGCCAACTACATCGCTTTCAAGCAGTACTGCTTTACTGCGTGGTCTACCCTGCGAAAGTCGAGTAATTTGCTGTTGAATCTGTTTGCGCTGATGAAGGAGGCTAATATTCCGGATATCAAAGTGGAAAGGGAGGGCAGTGTGAGGAAGGTGGAGCAGAGGATGTGGATTGGAAGGAGTGAGGCGGAGGCGGCGAGAGAGTTTGAGAAGCTGATTGAGGAGAGTATGGGGGATCGCCTTGCTGGGGTTATTGATTGGGCGCATGATGTTATGCAGTATTGGCGGCGGTGAGGGATTGGACAGACTTCATGTAGCAAACACGATGCACATTTATAGCGGTCTTCTGCAGTGGGAAACTGTATGTATGAAGGGTCGTCTGTCGTTGGCATTAATCGTATTACTCGTACAAAGAGTGCGCTCAGCAAGAAAGCAAAAAGATAATGACACCGAGATCAAATGAACTGCCTACGAATCCCCAACAGCAATCCTTCCCTTCCCTCTTATCATCTGTTCAGCCCTGCCCACCACCAAGCCCCGTCTCCCCATCTCAGCATGCCAACCCCGTAACAACGCGAAACCCCTGGCTCGGAAAAGCCGGCGGCTGCACATTCATGAACTCCCAATAATTCACCTCCTCGCCGCCATCAAACGCCATGCCCAACTGCCACGTCAACGTCTCGTTGCACCTCGTCGGCCCGATATCATAAACGCCCCCCTTCTCTCTCCACTGTCTCTCCCTCGCCTCCGCCGTCCCATTGACTTGTCCAAACACCGGCGGCTCAGGACCCCCGAGGCTCACATCCTTAGCATCGAACATATCCCATGTAGCGACCGCACCAGGCTCGCGGGAGACTTGGTAGAGATTGAAAATGGGCTGGGGGCCGGTAACTGTTTGTGTCGAGGCGAGGGGAAGTTGAAGGTGGAGGTGGCATGTAGCGTTGGCGTTGCTGTTGGTAGCATTGGCGGCGAAGTCGGGGGGCAGCGAGAATTGCAGTTGGGTCGCTATCTGGAAGGTTGTGGGGAGTTGGCGGAGTAGCATGAGCATTTTGGTGCGGCCGTGGAGGGGGGACATGTCGAAGGAGGGGTAGCGCGAATTCAGGATGCGGAGGTCAGTTGGGTAGAAGGTTGTGCAGGGGATGGGGAGTGGGTGGTGTGTTGGAGTTGGAAGGCTGGTGCCGGTTGGGTAGGTGGTGTTGGTTGGGTTTGTGTTGTTGGGGTAGGGGTAGTATCGGGTTGTTGCTAGGGTGGCTGGGAGGATGGCGAGCATTGTAGTGAGTTTCGTGAGCATTTTGACTTTGGGGTTGGTTAGTCGGGGCTGGTGGGTTAAGTAATGGGGTACGTACTGACAGATGGCGAGGTTGTTGCGCTTTAAAGAAATTGGCGCTGTGGTGGTCTTCTTGGGAAAAATGCGGTGGTTTTAGGTTGGTATATGAGGTACGAGTTAAGTATCAGCTCGTAGGTACTCGAAAATGATGCGTTTGATAGGTGGGAGAGATGTAGGGCGGAAGACGGCGAGTCGAAAGGACAAGCGACGAGGTGACGATATATCGGGTGATTCTGAGATTCCTCCACGCCTGCTGTGTTTAGGACCGTTCATGTGGCCCACGCGGTAGAAGGCGGCGGGGAACCGATGGAGCAGGTGCATGTCTTTCGAACGGAAACTGCGCTGCTCCGATAAAGGCAGCTTCGAGGGTGAGCGTCCTTTCGTGCCACCGCTGGTATTTCACTTATAGCGAACCGAGTCTTAGCCTTTCATGCAACATATCGGCGGGCGGAAATTCCGTAACGTCTTCGCCTCGCGCCTCGAGCTCAGTCACATTTGTGTTAAGCCGTTACCGTACAGTTGCTTTTGGGAGTGCCTTCCTCATGGACCTACGTGGTCATCATGCGCAACCGACTATAGATCTCGTCATTCGCGGTGGGATATTGGGCAATGTCGACTGCCTAGTTCTTCCACCTAAGTTGCATCAAGAAGGTGGTCGGGCAGGGCGACGTATGGCGAGCAACTACTTAGTCATTAGAAGAACAGGACAGCAGACTGAGAGGCTGTCACGGAGTCTTCAGCAACTATGTCGTCGATTCTCAAAACCGGAGACGGTTCCACTGTCACATGTGGTAGTATCAAAACTAGGCTTTCCATGTGCTCACTATAGTCCCGTGCCGAAAATCTTACGCGAGCCAATTCGGATTCGTCAACTATCCATCATAGACCACCCTTGATGATATCGCTCGCCCTTTCCGCAACGGCGTACACCAAAGTCTGCGTGTTACTCTGCGGTATGAATGGAAACACACTCGCATCCACTATTCTCAACCCCTTCACTCCATACACTCTTAAGCTCGCATCAACAACACCACCCTTATCTCTGGGTGCCATTGCACACGTACCGCAAGAGTGCCAGTTTGTTCCTGATCCGCTTCTAGCAAGCGCTTTCGCCTTTTCCAGATCCCCATTCATGATTGTTGCAGGATCATTCCGCTTTCCACCCGGCTTCAACAATGCAGAAAATGGTGGTGCAGCAACGATGGTTTCGACAGTCCGTAAGTGACGTGCTTGTAGCTCAACATCTAGAGGCTGGCTGAAGTAGGCCGGGTCTACTGTTGGTAGGGCGCTCGGGTCTGCGGAAGATATGTGGACAGTGCCGGAGGAAAGTGGATGGGAAACAGCGGTAAATATGGTAACGAAGTTCTCCGGCAGTGGCGGACTAGAATCTTCAGGCCTGGTCGAATTTTTCCCAGTAGGTGCCCACTGTCCTGCGAGAAGACAGAACTGAGCAGTGCCTTCGTCACCCTTTTTGAGGAGGTTACGGAGAATATCGAACCGAGCCGGGTCTAGCGGATGGAAGTCGGTAGCATCTGAAAGCGTCTCTAAAGCTTTTCGAAGCTCGCCAGAATCCTTAGTGAAATCTATCGTCGGGAGATAAGCAAAAGACGTTACACCAGTCGATATGAAAGGGCCAGATTTATGGGTTTGGTAAAGTTCTGCAGCCTGCGCGATAGTGGCGGGGTCCTTTCGCATCATGTTGTCGAGGGTCGCGATGCCGTCGGCGACTTCAAAGCTAATGCCGGCGACAGCATGATCCTGCAGATTAGTCCCCACATATGGGTTGGTGACTTGCGCCTCGATGCCATAAAGCTTCAAAAGCTCTGGGTCACCAATGCCCGAGAGCTCGAGTAATTTAGGCGAACCAAATACACCAGCGGAGAGAATGACTTCTTTTGCCGCACTGACAGTTATTTTGACCCCATCTTGAATAATCTGGACGCCTGTCGCTTGTGGCTCTTCCGAGCCGTTGCGATCTAGAACGATCTTTTCCACGACACTATTGAGAAACACTTTGAGGTTGGGTCGGGCTGCCACAGGTGAGAAATATGCAACACTAGCGGAACTCCGAGTTTTGGTTTCCGGGTTCATCGAAGATGCGCAATTGAAAGGTCCTGTGGAATGCCCAGAGAATGGACTGTCTGTAAGAGGAAACCCAAGACCTTCGAAGGTCTCAACCCCTGTGACGAGCATTCAGTCAGCAGATAATCTTTGAATGGTTGCGCTATCTACTCACAGGCTTTCCCCAGGGGGTTTTCCTTTTCATCAGAGAAAGAAGCCTTCAAGGGTCCTTGCCCACTATGAGCAAGCTCGCCAACCCACTTGAGATTCAAGTGGGCCGCCGTCTCCTCGTCTGGAAGAGAAATACTGAACGGCTTGCTAACATAAGGCCCGATGGTCTTCCAATCCCATCCTTTGTTTCCAATTTTCTCCCAGGCGTCCAAGTCAGCCGCAGAGGGTGGGACGATGGCCTGCACATTGATGGAACTAGAGCCCCCCAACAGCTTGCCCGAAGTCAACCCAATGCGACGATTGTCCATACATTTCTATCACGAGCATTAGTCATGTTCTTCGTATTAAGACAAAAAACAACTTACCTGGGGTATGGTAGTAACACCCCAGTCATGTTCCGAAAAGAAATTCGCCGTCCACAACGCTGGTATAGCGACCCTCGGATCCGTATCGGAATGATGACCAGCCTCAATCACCGCGACCGACGTATTCGCATCTTCAGTCAGACGGTTGGCAAGGACTAGGCCTGCAGTGCCGCCGCCCACGATAACATAATCGTACTTTGTGGTAGTCGTCATGATCGCGCTGGTGAAAAACTTTTGTTGTGGGCTGGTTACAGTGGCTCTCAAGAGGAGTTGCTGGGAGCTATATAGTCAGAATTCCGCCAGGGTTAGGAGCATGCGCTGTATGCTTGTATAAGTAGCGTTAGTCTAACTAACAGGTTACTACTCTCGGTGATACCCATTCGTAGCGATTACTAGTCCTTTGGGCTAATAGCCATCCATTATCCACATCGCAACTAATTCGCCGACATAGTTCCTGGTCTCACTCGCATATTGGGTATCGAGTGCTAATATGTGGGACGCCTGAATGCACCTAGACTAAGAAAAGCACTAGGTTTGGTAAGCCGCGCCGATGCCCACTCCCAGATGTTTCTCTTTCTATGGAGACGATCCGGTATGGTGGTTCATTTCGATGAGCGGTGAAGAACTCGCTTGGGGAGGCAGATCGAATATGTCTGCACTTGTTGAGGTGAGGCGAGTGATTTGATACACTAGTGTAACAGCTAAGCGGATCGGGCATGGCAGATCTCCGCTAGACTACCGTACTATTGTACGACACTAATGTACGACACTAGTGTAGTGTAGGCAGCAACGTGGGGAACACTCATCGCGCATTTCAACACCACTTTTAATCTCTACACTCCGTCCCAAGTTCTTGCCAGGCCCATCCAACCTTTCATTCCCGCCGCACAGACACCATCTTCCAGCATGGCAAATTTGATGACAATTCCCCGTGAGCTCAGGGACACAATCTTGTCCCTTGCCCTCCGCGCACGTTGGCAGCCGCCCAACACTATTGCTGAAATCGAACAACAAGATCGGGATTTTACAGACGCCGATGATTGGTGGGACAAGGCCGTTTACTCTTCGACCAATCCGGATGACTACAGATCCAGCGCTCTGCCTCTCCTGTTAACGAGCAAGCAAATCAAGGCAGAAACGCTCGAAGCTGTCAGCAGAGCTCCCATCCAGTACGAACTTGACGTCAAGTTCTTGAAAGAGCATTACTTGGTGCCCACATGGGTCTCTATTCCAGTGCTCTCGCCAAAAGTCCATCATCTGCGCGCGACATTCCAAAGCGTCGGAGTCTACGAGCGCAAAGTCGGGGCCCTCAACCTCAAAGAACGCTACGCGCTGTATGATATCTGGAGATCGGGCTGTGGAGGGCCCACCAGATATTTATGGACATTTTACTCCATGCTTACGCAGTTTCTGAAGTTTGGTCCAACTGGACCTGCCGATCCCGATACCGAACGCAATGTTACAATCGATAGCCTTGAGCTGGATTTCTTAGATCCTGAGGATGTCACCCTTCTTCCGCCTGCGGCTGAAACAAGCGACGAGAAATACCAAGTTGCGCGTTTGCATGAGTACCGTGAACTGGGAGAGCCCCCGTCCGCCCAGATGCTGCGTCCAGAGTGGCTCGCGGAGAATCTCGCTAACGAGATCAACGGCCTTTTGAGCATGGGATATCATCATTCTAGTTATGGAGGTATTCTTTACAAATGGATTGGACGTATCATTTTCAAAGTCAACGGCGACATCGTTCGCGAGTTCGATCTTGGTCAGATGCTGGCGGATCTCCGATTTCATGATGATTTCGGACAGGAATACTGGAATCATCGCGTACATCATTGGGGTTATTGGAAGCAAACCGCACTGGAGGAGAGGGCCAAGAAGGGCCTGAAGGTGGTGGAACCGAGTATCAATTGGTGGCAAGAGGCGCAAGAAGATGCTCGTCGGATATACGCTGGACGCTCGGCATAGAGGCATGAAAATCTCGCCTGAGGTATGTTGGTCGAGACCAGAAGATGAGACAACCATGTATATGCCAACTTGAGAAAACATTGTTGGCAGAATCGCGCACAGATAGGTATGACGCAGTTGAGGCGGTCGCTGTGACGGAGGGCCCTGGTCTAAGATACGGACTGCGCTATTCCCCAACCCCCAACTAGGGCTCGAGTCGTACTCTGACCTTCCCTTCATAACCGTAATTTTCACTCGGATTACATTTGTACTGGAGACTAAGCGAGCGTCTTATAGATACTCATCCGCGCCCACCGGATAATGCCATTGGTCGCGCAGAAATAGTGAATAGTATCATTTACCCCCACAATCGTCTCTTGTTGGAGCCTCGAAGATGGTTTGAAAGTTTCATGTACCATTACATTATGCATTGCCCATGGTGACTAATCTTAAGCGGGAGATTTCGAACTGGCACATAATGGGTGCCCCTTGCCTGTTGTTTAGATAACAAGTATGTACAATTTGTAAGTAGGTGAAGTTCTCTTGACAACATTCACTCGCCTTTGCTCAATGTTGGGCTTTACCCCAGTTGAGAATCCGATTACTTCATTGCTTAGCAGCGCCAGAACACCTTTACTAGTACAAGGTTTAGCGCAGCCCTTCGAGTATATAAATCTCGCACAATTGACTTCTGAGCATTCTCCACCCTGCACACCACTATTCGACAGCACAATAACGATCGGTCCCGCCGGCATGTATGTTCTATTCTGGCTACTCGCGCTCATCCCTCTCTCCCTCGGCGCTGTCATACAGGATAGAGACGATTCCCAGCCCTTGGAGGAGGTTTACATCCCCGAATCCGGCGAGATGGCCATCGACATACCTCCCTTTGGAAACGGCACTGCGACTGGAGACGACCCCGAAGTCAGCAAATACGGTGAATTGGTAAGGACATGATATGCCATCTCACATGCACACAATAACCACTGTAGGTCGAGATCTATTTGAACAACGGCTTGCAGGGGCCTTGGACATTTATACCCGGGTGGGGGTACCTCCGTCAAGCGAAAGATGCGATTTGCTTCAACATCAAGTAAGTCGTCATGATATCGATACTGCATCTTGGCTTACATGTGTAGCCACAATTTCCCACAGGTGCGGTCTATCAAAGTGAAGCGCGTCACGAACGACGATACACACTGTGTGTTCAGCGAGTAAGTAAACTACGGAGAGGATGAGATGGAGACCCTTTGCTAACAAGGAATCAGGGGATCCAATTGCGACAAGGCGTCGGTCATCGTCAGGGCCCCTGCTGAGTGGAAGAAGCTGTACATCGTCGGATGGCAGGACCGGATGCACAGCGTAAAATGCTCGTATACCGAGGGATCTGGGTGGTAATACGGCCACCATGGAGACTAGACTCATGAGAGCGAAGTAGAGTCTTTTGAGACTTTTGGTGAAATCGACCAGTGCGTCGGCGGACATGAGTTTATCAATCTAAAACTTCAGACATTGATCCTGTCATCGATTTACCTTTCTGGTCCTAAGAAGAGCGAGAAAGAAAGCGAGTGGAGTTTACTCTGAGTTTATAGGCTAGGCTCATCGCATGCAGTTTGTCCCTTCCGCCGAAGGCTCATTACGACATACTGAGTCGCCGCTCCGGTGCATTCCCGCCCAAGTGATTAAGTTAGCAAGCTACTTATACAAGTTCACTCTATATAACCTACACCAAGTGCCATCCTCATTTTTCCCTTACCCACAGCACCTCTTTTCTAGGTGACGAAAACAACTTCGGCTCAAACATGCGACACACCATTTCACTGCAACGCTATCCGAGACTTATCGTTGTTTTGGTTTCTCCATCACGACAACCTGGAGAGCTCACCAAATCCGCAAACGATGGTATTCATGTACCCCTCCGCGACTTCATGGGTGCGACTGGAAGTTAGTCTTCTAGCTTGCCTCTCTCTTCCTATTCTACACCTCTTCCTCACTCCGCAACAGATGGTGAGGATAATGCATGCGTCCACTAAACCTAGAAAGGTTGCGGTCATATTGCGCGATCTCGTTTCAGTGCTTGCCTCGTTTGTTGGAACCCCAGCCCTTCTACGTGAGCAAGACGGCGATCCGCGCATGACGGCTTTCTTCAACAATATACGGCGTTTCTCATCGATGAACTTTGTAGAACAGCTATCATTATTGCAATACCGATACGACGCATCAACTCGCAATCAACCATTCGAATAAATTACAAGAAGAATACACTTCGAACCCCAGTAGTCTCATTAACGCATGACAGAACATGATCAGATATACGAAACCTTCACGCCCATGCCCACAGTCCTCCTCACCTTATCCCAGGCATTCCGCATGATACGTAGAACCCTCTCGCGCAAATCTCTCCGCCCAAACGCCAAAGCAAACGCTAGAAGAAAGAGTAGGGTTCGAAACATCGCCATTGGGTTCGCCGTCATCGAGTGCGCCGTGTTTGTAATTAGCGCCTGCATCGACGAGAACGATGCAGATATGCGGTGGTACAGTCCGGGTGGTGGAGCGACTGCCTTCTTTGCGGGTCGTGATGCGCGTGATGATGTTGAGGGTACTTGGCGATTAGCGGTTGCTTTTCGAAAGACTTCGTCTGAGCCTCTGGGCTGACGTCTGTTTTCTTCCTCTCGTTTTCTCCGTTCGTCCTCTGCGCGAGATTGCTCGAGGCGGTGTGCTTCTGTTTCCCGGCGGCGCTGCTCCATTTGCTCTTGTTGCTGCTGGCGCAGCTTCTCTTCTCGTTGCTCGGCATCTTCCTTCTCTTCCTTGAGCGAGTGGAGGGCAAGCAGAAACGCCTCTTTCCGCTCGTCGTCGAGGACTTCGGACATGGATATGAATTCCCGAGCGTAGTCCCACTCCTCATTTCGGGGTAAGACGTGCAGGGTGTAGAGCTCAAGGAGCTTGAGGCGGGTGTTAAGATCGCGGGGTGTGTTGGTGCCGTTGTTTTGCTGGCTAGGCCGTCGTTGGAGGTAGGACGAAGACGACATGTGTGAGGAGATGTCGAATGTGGGGTTTGCGGAGGCAGAGAGGTACGTTTCGAGCTTCTGCTGATTGAGTCGCTGCGAGGGCGAGTGTGTGAGGAGCAGTGTCGCTCTGTCAGGAATTAGCCTGAGACATGCAGGGAGCTGGCTTGGGCGGTACTTACAGATTGACCACGACCTCAGCGTCAACGTCGCCCTCGACGCCGGCATATCCGTCGCGCACGACGTCGTCCCACGCGCTGCCATCGCGGCACTTGGACACCAATTGCTTCCACCGCGTGCTCCCGAACGCGTGCTTGCCCTCCTCGGCGCCCAACTCGACTACCGAATTGAGGAAGGTGAGGTAGAAGCTCCACACCTTGACTCGGGTGCCCCGCGAGGCCGTCGCAACGGGCGCGTATCCGGAGAGGTCGCCATTGTACGACTCCTTGAGGTCCTCCTGGGCGGGCGGGGTGATGATGGGCTCGATGGTGGAGAGGGCCTCGGGCAGGCGACGCGTAAGGAACAGCTGGGCGGCCTGTCGGTAGGCTTTGGCGATCTGCTGCGAGTGGTGCCGGGAGCCAGAGAGGGACGACATGGACGAGCCGAGCGTGCGCGAGCTGCCCAGATCCTCGTACAGCGCAGCCATGGTGGGTGAAGCTATTGGGAGGGCGCAGGTACACGTCCCATGCTACCCAGGGCGGATGTCGTGGGTGTTAACCGTGTCGGCGAGGAATGTGATGGACGTCGTGTACCTCGGCTGGACAAGGTACGGAGCCTTGGCGTCGTCCAGCCACTCACCAGCCGCCGTTGCGCCCGGGACTCCGCTTGGAGCACCACCAAGTAACACCAAACACCACGGCAAGCATCGCGAGATGGGCCTGCGCCGAGGTTTGGGCCTCGTCCAGCTGCGTGCTTGCTGTCAAACGAGCTCCGAGACCAAGTTGCGCTTGAGCCAAGACCGACTCACGCCACACACACAGTTACGATTGTGTGTTTGGGCGGATCTTGTTCTACTCACACCAGATTGTGTGAAAGGGCGCGCCACTTTCACCGTAAAATGGAACCTAGACGTCCGTCAAGGCCCTGTACCGTATAATAGGCAGCTACGTCAGCTGTTCTGCAGCTCCGACGCGACTCTCCCACTAGATTTTCATAACGTCGACGTCAACGATAACCTCACCCCACCCCACCGCACTAACAACCATGGAGGTCGACGCGGCCACCTACCCGCACCGTCTCCTCGGCCTTCTAACTCACATCTCTGAGGCCGACTTTGTCTCCTTCGATCTAGAACTTACAGGAATACCTTCGCGTCTGCCTGGCAAGGCGCCATGGAATGCTCGCGGCGGTGGCAAAGCGACCCTCAAGGACCGCTACGAGGAGACAAAAACCGCTGCTGATAGGTACCACATCCTCCAGGTCGGAATTACTTGCGCCAAATTCGATCACCAGGCGGACAAGTATATCCTCCACCCCTACAACATCTCCATCAGCCCGCTGCTGGAGGAGCGTTTAGATATTGAGCGCGAAATCTGCATTCAGAGCGGAGCAGCAACTTTCCTCTTGAACAATGGCTTCGACATGGGCGCGCCTTTTGCAAAAGGTGTCCAGTACCTATCGCGGGAAGAAGCGGGGCGGGCGAAGCAAATGGCCTATGACCGCTTCGACAAGAAGAACGCCGTCCAAGACGTGCAACTCAAGGTCGAAGATGTGGACTCGCTCGACTTTGTAAATCGCGCACGGAAAGCGATAACCAGCTGGAAGCCAACCAACTCTAGCATGCTCGAAGTCACCTCCCACACAGGACTGAAGGTAAGTGGCACGGCGTCGCGATTGGAGGCAGCGCGGACCCTCATTTGCAGCTACCGGTGTCGAGACCCCTCTGATCAGCTTTGCTAACGCCGAAGTTCAGGACCAACCCCTGGCTCCGGCCATCTCACGATTCGAAAAGCGCCTTGTCCACCAACTAGTTCGAGCTGAATTCGCCGATCTGGTCTCCATGGGCCGAGCAGACTGTATCCGAATTATCCGCTACGATCCTGTCCGTGAAGCTGACAACGTCAAACGCATGAAGAGCAGAGCAAAGGAATCGATCTCCAAGCAAACCGGCTTTCGGTGGGTGTTCGAAGCCCTCGCCCGCGGCGGAGATATCCACGACGTCGACCCTTTCCAATGTACGTCGTATTGTCACGCGGCATCCCTCCTAATTCAAGACAACAGATCCTGAAACCCCTCCCGATAATTTTTGCTGATACTGATTTAGATGGATCAAGTTTCAGTAGCTTCATCATCGCCACCGACAGTCATGATATCAAGGACCGCTTCGACCGCACGCAGGAGCGCCTCAGGACCCACCAGCCCGTCTTAGTCGGTCACAACATGTTTACAGATCTCGTATACTTCTATCGTTCGTTTGTAGGACCACTCCCAGACACCTTGGAGGAGTTTTGTGAAGCGATCCACGAACTCTTCCCCCAGATTGTCGACACCAAATACCTCGCCACCCACGCTGAGGGCGATTTGAACGCTTCGCCAACGCTACAAGAGATCGCAGAGAAGCTGGAAAAGCAGCCGCTGCCCGACATTGGTGAGTCAATGCGCGCCATAATACTAAGATATTCGTCCGATCCAGTACGAGGCAATGCATGCTGAGACTCCTCTGGATGGGCTTGCCCGAATTTCGAGTCTCAATTCTACGCTCGCTGGCGCTAACTAGCAGCAGTCACGGCCGAGCAGCACGACAAGTATAAGAACAAACAAGCTTTCCACGAAGCCGGCTTCGACAGTCTCCTCACAGCGACCATCATGCTGCGCCTGTCCGCGAAGCTGAACGCCGAGCGCCAGGGAATCATAGAAAGCGACACTGACCTAAACTACATCTCAGCAGTCGAAGGGCAAGACCCCAAACCCGATCGAAAAACTCCCCGGTCGTCTGCTGCCGTGGTACCGGTCAAGAGTCTGACAGTGCTCCCAAGTCGGCGGAAGAAGCAGACATTGGGCCACAAGAAAGCTGCAGCTGAGAGCCGCTTCCGGACCCAGAATATATTTGCTAGCCTTCAGCAGAACGAGGATTCGGAGCTAGATTCGTCGTCGTCGTCGTCGTCAGAGGAGGAAGAGAAGCAATCGGATACGGCGTGGCAAGACGAGGTCTACCAACCTGACACATCCTCCTGGCATCCGATCGAGACTGTGCAACGGCAGCCTATGGAACTCATTCCTGCGTTTGACGCCGGATTCTGGGGAGAATTTGGGAATACGCTGAGGATCTATGGGACGGAGGAAGGCGTGCTGAGGATTGCTAAGTGGGAGGTTTGAGATGGGGCCGACTGAAGTACGTATTTGCGTCGCAATCGCAGAGATTATGGAATCATTGTAACAAAGGATTTTTTACTGAGACCTTTTGGATGGGTTCCACGATGTGGTGCTGCTGCGAGTTGTGAACATGGATTACGGCGTAGAGTTCATTCTAGTTGCGTTGGTGATATGGTACCGACTGACCATGGGTACAGAGCACCTTGCATGCAACACTGTCCACTAGCTGGGTAATGGACTAGCCTCCGACCCATATTGTAGACACGTACTTCTCGAACTTCAAAGCACATCTTCAAACCCGCGTGTTCTTCTTAAGATCCCACCACCATCCCTCGAAAACTAGAGTCCGAAATCCGCAATCTCGTAGTCCATCCGAACCCCTACTCTACCTGTGAAACTTAGAACGACTTGTACACGTTGGTGTTGTGGCTTGAGCTTGTGGAGATGGTTGTAGAAGCCAATGAGCTGGAGAGATGGGTGGGATGCAACATCTAGTGAGCATATTGTGCGAGGGCTGGCATTTGGTAATCCATCGCACTAACGGGTAGCTCATGAGCCATGGTAGAAGATGGGTCTAGTAACGAGCGTTCAACCAAGGAGGAATTACACCGAGTGTCCGACCATCCGAGTAGTGTATTGCAGCCGGCCATTAAAGATACCGATTGCTATTCTGCGCAAGCCTCTGCACCGCCTTCAACGGCTCCATCGAAATCGGACTCGAGTAAAGCCCCGGCACCCTCGCCGACTGATAAACCGTCATGCACCACTTCAACTCCTTCTCCGCCTTCTTCGCCTCGAAATATTTCCGCGCCACCATGAGCGGTGTTAGACTCCCAAATTTCGCGACGTAACCAATCGAAGGCCGACAGTTGTACGGTACGGACCGACAGATGTTGTCTGCGTACCCGCTGAGTTCGCGATCCCACATGAACAGCTCGCGAGGTTGGAGCTGGCGGTGCTGTCGGAGGAGCTTGAACGTGTTGGATTGCATGATTAGCATGCTCATCCAGTATATGAGGTAGCAGATGCCCGCGCCGAATGAGTGGAACTCAAAGACGGGGTCGAATACTATGTCGGAGCAGATGTCGAGGAAGCCCTCCATCTCGGCGACGGGGGCACGGCTATAGCGCGGTCCGTCTCGCTCGAAGTTCGTGAACCACTCGTAGCCCCGGGCCGCTAGTGCTTGCGAGTCCTTGATTAGTTCGTCGATGGCTTCTTGAGAGGGGTCGGTGGCGGGTAGCTTGTCGGTTCGTTCGAGGAGACGGGGAATGCAGATGCAAACATCTTGAAGGGCCACGTAGGGGTCTTGTTGCGCGGCGGTTTGGGTGACGGCGAGCCAGTCGGGAGAGTCTAGCATGGAGCCTTTTCTTACGTGATAGCCGATGCTTAGCTGCAAACTATTAGACATACCCAGAGATCAGCCAAATACACGTACGGAGTTGTATCGTATCGCGTGAAAGATTTGCAAGCTCAAGCGAGACTTGAAAGACGCCGGTCCGCGTAGTTTGACCAGGTGGAGAAGACCCTGCACATGGTAGAAGAAACCATGACCGTTGCTGATTCCCACAAAAACCTGGAAGCAATGTTAGACCTATGAAGTTCGAGCGAGGTCGCAGTGCCTACTTCGTATAGTGTGAGTAGATACGTTGCTAGCAGTGTCTCGTCCTCCATGGCACTAGCAGTCGACTGAATGGCGCCGAGCATTTTCGTCAGCGCACCGCCATACAAAGACCGAGACCTGTTGATAAGCGGGTAGTTCCGGTTGTTGACTGCAAGTTGCGCTGCAGACAAGGCGTCAATTGCTGCCAACAGCGCTGAACTCGTTGCGGGTAGCGAAGGAAGCACAAGCATCAACGCAGACGGCGGCGGCATCGAGTTCGCCCCGGTCTTGGGTAAGAACAAGTCGATAAAACTCCCGATATGTTGCACCCGTTCAATAGCAATCGGGCTAACCTGTCTGACAATATGGCCATCTGAAGGTCTCAGATTTCCAGGCTGGAGGTGCCCGACGACGCCTCCGTTGGAGCCTGCTGAGTCCGAACCCTCCGGACTTTGCTGGTTCGCGTATCGGTAGCGATTTTCATCCTCCCTAATGATGGCCGGCCTCTCGGTCTGATCATTGAACTCGTGCAGAATAAAGGACTGGGTTGGGCGATATCCGGGGCATTTCGTCCCACGTCGAAGACAGGTGTTGCATTCCGGCTTCGTCTCATCGCAGCGAACTTTGCGTTTCCTGCATTCGAAGCAGCCTGCTGAACGCTTCGGCATCGGGAAGGCTGAAGGACCGAGCTTCTACGATCGCTGTGGAAAAAACAATGGCTTCCAACGAGAATGAACAACGTCGCGGACAATGACGCATTGAGGGTATCGCGAGATCAGAGAGATCAGCGAGATCATTCGCTCATGATATCAGTGCCTGATATTGCTGCATAGCGTGAGGGGAGGGACCAATATAGCCCGCGGGAAAGGCGACGCTAATTGTAACCGATGCCAAGGAGACCTCGTATTTCAACGGCACCCAATCGACGAGCGCGAGGTTCGCTCAGCCACATGCCTAGTCTGGTATTCATGTAGCCGTGTTCTCCCGTGTCCGGGGTTTCGTTCGATCCATAGATGGCCCCCTCTGGAGATCTGGGAGACATCCTGTCGGTTATGTAACACAACCATCAGAGCGGAAAGAAAGGAAGAAAACCATCAGGCGCGGAGATGTCTATGAAAACAAGAGAGAGGTAAGAAAGGAAACGAGATTTTCAAAACATGGAGACGGAATGAATGCGGTGTCTCGATCAGTCTTAGCACGTGACGGTTAAAAGGGAAAAGAGAGCAACCACCCACAGCACGAATCGTCAGTGAGGTATAAGGTAGAAGAATTCGAGAAAGCCACGAAACGAGCAGGAAGCCAGAGTTTTATATGACGTTCGCAAGTGCCTTGCTGATCCCCACCTTTGTGCACAGCTCATGTAACAGCCCGATTCGGGATGGTACTGCGAATACGAGATCACGTTCGCGGCAGGCAATGCTAATCCTCCTGCACGACCATCCATGCGCAAATCTTTTAGAAAGCTCTCACGGTTAATCCTTTGTCGACTCTGTGTTATCAGATGATCATCTAGCATATACAAGTAGTTATTGCAAAGTTCGTGGAGTTCTCCCAGTTGTGTTACGGAGACCCCTTCCATCTAGTTCTTCTCAAACTTGACTCGAACGGATCACCTTGCTCTGCGCCAGATTCAAATTCGGAGACCAGGACAAAGTCGCTGTCTCATACAGGGTATCAATTAATCAAAGCTAAGTAAAAGATGGACATAATGCTACCCATCCGCGAACAGCCTGGCTCAAGAAGCCCGTGTAAAAGGACCTAGAAACCATACTTGTTGCCCGCCTCTCTCTTATTCCGCCGGCCTTGCGCAAAGTGGTCCTCCAGGGCGTCTTTCTGTGTCGTTGCCGTGTTGACCAGGCTTCGCAGACTGTTCTTGCCAGTACCGGAAATGGACCTGAGGGCATTGTGTTGCACAGTCTCCCCCTGTTGCCGCAAGAATTCGTTGTGCGCGTATTCGCTGTCGGTGTTGAACTCGACGATCTTCGCAGACGAGAGGTCAGGACCTTGTCCTTTCCGGCCGAACAGCTGTCGCTTCTCTGCCGCAGAGAGATTTAGCTCCGACGCTATGTCGGTCAGCCCGCTGGGAGCAGTGGGCGCAACTGCAGTTGGACGCTGCTGAGTGGGCGCATCAAAGGCCTCGTCGGGTATGGATGGTTCTTCGTCTTCCTCGGCACCATGCAGTAATGGCTGGTAGGTACCGTTGGAGTGGTTCTTAGCTGGCGCTTCGGTTTCTTGCGCTATTGAGAAGAGTGAGACCTTCGGCCTCGAGGGGGCTCTCGATTCCGCAGTCGAGGAAGAAGCGATTAAGTCTTTTTCTGAAGCTTTCCATGCTTCCAAGGGAGAGCCTGTTGTTTTGGCTACCACTGGCTTCTTCTTCTTTTGCCCACGACCCACTGATAAGGGCATGAACTTCGGCTTTGCGACTCGCTTGACCTTTGGTTCTGCCTGCTTGACCTCTTCTTCTTGAACCTCTTCTTGAACTGGCAATGGCTTCAACTCGGTCTTCTCCTCAGATTTGGGAGCGGGTAGATTGAACAATGCCCTAAAGTCCTCCTTCTTCAGCGGTTCTTTCTTGACTAGGTTGCCGTTCTCATCGAATTCCTCCGCGTCTGTTATCCTCGGCTCACGCCTGAAAGCTGGCTCCGCGCCCGTCTTGAGACTGACTCCTGCGCCCAAGCCCTTGCCTAGCCCTTTCTTGCCGGATGCTGGTCCATCGGTACCCACGCTGACGTACGGTTTCTTTGGCGCGGGCAACATTGAGTTGAAGCCGCTGAACGCACCAGCGCCAGTCCGCGCCTTCTTTGCCGGGGGGCCCTCCACCTCAGCATCTTCCTTGTCCGCCTGTGGTCGAGAGACACCCGGGAGGTTGAGTTTGATTTTGCCCGGATTCGAGCGATCGACCACTTTCTGGAAGGCGGCTTTCGGTGCGGGCTTTGCGGCGAGCTTGGGAGCGGATGGCGCATCGTCGCCAGACTCCTCCGAGTCGGAGTAGGCGATCAGATTCATAGTGAGATGTTGAGTTCCGGAAGTTGCGCGCGGGAGCGTGGAGAAAGTTTGGCAATGAGGTCACGAGCTGGCGCGGAGCCGTGGACGTAAAGCTCGTGCCAAGTCAGGGTCCAGGACCTCACTCGATGTGCCGTGTCGCCCTCACTTCACGTCGCACTCAATGACCTTTATGATCCTCGCTCAGCTGGTCTGAAAGCCCAATCTACTACCTGGAACATGACGCGGTAACCTAGCAGCCATGTCGCTCCTCCAGAACGAAGAGTACGTGCCCGCCAACCCTCGGCGCATCTCCGCTAACCCCCGCAGCTTCGTCCTGTACCAACTACGCACGGCGTATCTCTCCTCGATCAAAGACGGCGTCGGCGAGCGCCTGATCAACGTGAACTCGGCCGTTCTCAACAATGCCGCATTCCGTGCCGCGGGCTGGGTCCCGAACGCCGCAGACATCAAGCGAACCTACTCCCCGCCGATACCCACTGCCATCACCTCGGAATACTTCCAGGCGCCGCGTTCGGCTGGTCTGAAGCCCCCGGAAGGCTTTGAAGATGAAGAAGAAGGCGGCATGGTGACCGGTGGTGGCGCTAGCAACGACACCGTAGGCCCCACGCTCAACGCGAAGCGGCGGCGGCGGAGGGAGCAGTTGGAAGAGGACGATAGCAGTGACCTGAGCGATGAGAGCGACGACGACGACGACTCGCAGAGGTGAGACTCTCTCCGTTCTTCATGTAGTTCTGACTGACCTGGCATGCTATGAGAAGACCTGCGAACCAGATCAAGTTCACCAAGATGCCGCTCCGGACACGTGCTGGCTCATCCCCCATCCGTGGATCAGCCTTGCGAAGTGGCCTCTCGGAAGCTGGCGAAGGGCCGACTGTTCTCATCACATCTCCGTCTCGTCCATCGGACAGCCGACTGCGGCGAGGCTCCTTGGGCGCTGCCGTCGAATCAGTCAAGCAGCGTAGCAGGGGGGACACCATCACGAGCAGCGAAATGTCGTCCGATAACGAGCTCGACTCTATGTCCTTCCAAAAGCGTAGAGTGAATGGTCGACGCGCTGTCAAAGCCAACGCCTTATTGTCGCAGCGCATACAAGAGGACGACAAAGAGCGTCTCGACCCCCTCGATGAGGGTAATGAATCGGACAGCACCATGTCATCCGAGTTTTCAGGGACCGCTGACAGTGGCTCGCTTCTAGGACACGGTGACGGTCCCTTGGATTCGTCTCCAACTACTCAGTTAACGAACTCCGCCATCACTTCTTTCAACAACTCGTCACCCAGGAAACACAAACTCCATCCTACCCCCACTCTCCAAGCACTACCACCTCCGAGACCCATCAGCTTTATTCCACCCGTGAGCGCATTGACTCAGATGCTTCAGGCCAAAGAGCAGAAGCCTTCGAATCCACTTCAACGTTTCGCTGCTTGGAACGCCGCCAGCGAAGCTTCAGCAAACCCTGTCTACATCCGGTTATACTGTCCATTCTCCTCGAAACCCTCCAAGCCTATTGAGTTACTCATTAGGAAGTTCAATGACAAGGGCGAAGCAGTCACAGTTGCTGAAGCCATTGGGTATTCGTTGTGGCAGTACCAAGAAGAGGCAGTAGAACCTCTTCTGACTCCCCAACAAACAAACGTCAACTGTTGGGTGCTACGCATGTACGATGATGGCGAGATTGACGACGAGTTTCCCGCTTTGACAAGGAATCGACCGTTGATGGACTTTGCCTCTAACAACAGCCGTGGCATGCGTCCACGAGCGAGAGACAAGCCGTGGGACGAATTCGGTCTGGTGGAAGCCTCGGAACGTGAGTTCAGCGAGAATGAGAAGGTCACGCCTGTCTACAGCCGCGAAGCCGCTGCGGCTGTGGCGTCTCAAAAGGCGACTGACGAAGGCGTTGTGACGCTTTCACCACCGAAAGCCATGCCTTCCCGCGCCAAAAGTTTCCGAAATCCAATCACCGGTCCGTCCTTTGCTCCCACCGCCACCCGTAAGGATAAGTCGAGTTTGGCAGATGCACCTACAGTCTCAAGCGTCCAATCTGCAAGCCGCACTGGTGCCCCAAAAACTCTCACCATTCACTACACAGACGAAAACTTCAACACCAAGCGCATTTCCGTTCCTTGCACAACAGACACCTATATCGCCGAGATCTTCGACAAAGGATGTCGCGACCTTCAACTGGACAAAGGTCTGTATGTGCTCAAGGTCTCCGGCAGCACCACTGTGGCACCGCCCGACCGTACCGTGGAAGCGCTCGGCACTCGCATGGATCTAGACCTCACGCGCCGCCGCTTCGTGGGAGACGGCGTGTTCGGCATCGCCGGTTCCCCAGGCTCCTCTTCTCCGAATGCGCCCCTAACCATCGCCAGTGGCGCTACAGCTAAGAAAATGAAGAAGGGCGACCGGACCGGCGCTCCCGGTCTAGGCCCCTCATCGCACCCCCTCGCCAAACACACCGCCTCAGACAACATCCTCACCCTGACCCAAACATCATCGTACTACAAACGATGGCCTGTCCTCCGTAAGCAACCCATGTCTTTCGCCTCCTCAACCTCACGTATCATTGCCGTCGACACCGAGTATGTGCACATCATGCCCGGTGATACGGGCAACACCAAACAGCTTTTCGATCAACCAGGCAAGACGACGACGGTGCATTTCAGTAGCGTGGTGGGGAGTAAGGTCAGCAAGAAGCATCCGAGGATGTTTCGGGTCATTGTGTACAAGGAGAAGGAGACTAAGCGATATGACTTTGAGGCGCAGAGCCATGAGGATGCGGTTGCGATTGTAAGGGAGGTCAAGAAGGGGGTGGATCGGTTTCATGAGGGGATTGTTTAGGGAGTGTTTTAGTGATTTGGCGTCAGGTTGGTTGGTATTGGAGGTTTTGCGGGGTTCTTTTGGTATGCGGGGTGCAATTCGGCGTTTGGGTGTTACTCTTGAAGCGTGGGCTGGACATGTGTACTGCTATGTTGTTTGGGTGGTGGTTTTGCGAACCTTGGCTTCGGCTTGCCTCATCTAGCCGTTCCTATACACCTCGTAAACATATACATCTCAACCATAGGTAGATTGCATAGGCACGTTTCGTGATCTTCAACGAGGTCACGCTGCTACCGTGTCCGAATCAAATCACGAATTATACCAGTATGTAGTCAAAATCTGGGTATCATTGATTCACCACCCTTACGCAGCACTCTACACCTGAAACGCAACACCATCCCTCTTCACCACGGCCTTCCCCCCACTCGCAAACCCCGTCCCCTCACTCTTGATCTCGACCAGCCCAGGCTTAACCCCCTTCTCCTTATCCTTCCTCTCCTTCTTCCCCTCCCTGTCCTTCCTCCGCCCCTCCGTCAAGTCCGCATCGCACACAAAACAATGCACAGTCTCCGGCTCGGGACCGACATCATGCGCACCCCTCTGATGTCTGTGCTCGGGGCGCAGAAACTTGTCCACGCACGGCTTGCAGAGGACGTGGCCGCAGGGTATGGCGATGATGGCTTTGCTTGCGTTGGAGAGGGTCTTGCGACAGCTGGGGCAGGTGGGGGTGGGTTTGTTTGTCTTGGGGGAGATGTCGGTGGTGAA
>Ga0247733_1000263_pt1 | contig 43866 bp, 24 predicted proteins | sample UWRJL043104R2_FD_180932 | JGI IMG/M metagenome (GOLD analysis project Ga0247733, IMG submission 180932) | Plant litter microbial communities from Arlington Agricultural Research Station in Wisconsin, United States - UWRJ-L043-104R-2 | ecosystem: Environmental > Terrestrial > Plant litter >...
TTATCCTCCATTAGCAAGTATCCAATCACATTCTGGACCTTCTGTTGATTTAGCTATCTTTTCATTACATTTAGCTGGAATATCATCACTTCTTGGGGCTATGAATTTAACCGTGTTAAACGAATATAACAACAACTTAATTGAGTGGTTATTCTGCTCATATTCTATTATTTTTTCCTGTAAGGGCGTACGCCAGCCTGTAATTTCGAGATCTTTCTCTGTGCAATCGAAAGTATATAATAAAAATGCCATCGATAGTGCCTCAGCAGAAAAATGAAAATTAATTTTAGGCAGAAAAGGAACTATGCTGAATGCTCATAAAATATCAACGGATCATATAAAAAGCGGTAAGCCTGTAAACTATGAAGTAATTAACGATATTTTAGCTTACTCTAATATCTCAATTAGTCAAGAAATCTTTAATGATTTAATAAATATCAAAGATAGAGTACTTATTGAAAATTTAGACACAAAAGAGGCAAGAAAATTTATTAAAGATAATTTTGGATCACTTCATAGTAAAACCCAAATACCCGGTGTTTATATTTTTACTCATAAATTTACGGGGGATAAGTATGTTGGATCTACTTCTCAATTATCTATAAGACTTACTCGTTATTTAGGTTACAGACACGAACTATCAGGTAAATTTATCCCAATACTTCACAAAGATAAAACATCTAGTTTTACTTTAGAAATTATACCTTTAGTTAATAATTACCCCTTTAGACCCGAAATAATTTTAGAGCAATATTATTTATTAGATCCTAGTTTTAATTTAAATACTATTAAAGTTGCTAATAATCCTAGTGGATCTAATGCTAAGCCACTTTTTATGTATAATCGGGACAAAACAATCTTATATTATTCTTCAACCCAACAAAAAGACTTTATTGTTAATCTTAATATTAGTCATTTCACTTTTACTAAACATTTAAATAAAGGTTCATATTATCTTGGAAAATATCTTTTTTCTAGAAAACTAGAATCGAATGCTAAAGTTAAGGAAATTTCCATATTTGATTTAGCCTTACAGTTAGAAAAAGATAGAAAAATATTTAACAAAAATAAGCCTATTACTAGTTTAAGTAGATCAATACTTATGTGTTTAAATAGCAATTCTATTGATTCTAATATAATAAGTGGCGATAATACAGTTCTTTTTCATAGCATTGGAAAATGTGTTGAATATTTAAGGAGCAAAGGTCATCCTGCTACTCCGATTACATTGTTAAAATACACAGATACAGGTAAAAGTTATTATGGTTATACCTTTAAATCAGTATAATCTTTTCGTTTAATTTTGGGATTCATATCAAATTTTTAACTATATGTCTGGAACACCCTTAGAGCTTTTAAGTACAAGTTTCATTTTTATAAAATACTTGTAAAAATCTTAAAAGATTGGACGACCGCGCAGGAAATTACAAAAAAAATATATAATTTAAATATATAAAATAATCCTCAGAGACTGTACGTTAAACACCGTTTTTTTTTAAGCGCTGAAGACATAGTCCACTATAATTAAGAAATTAATATGTACAAGGTCATATGTACACTTATGAACATGAGAACAAATGGTATGAGTTACCACCGAGTTCCTCTATTTGTATGAGCGGTATATGTTACGGCTATCTTGTTGCTTTTATCTCTTCCTGTGCTTGCAGGTATATTTGTAAAGTTGTGCCTGCTTAAAATTTGGCTATATGCGGGAAACTCCTTTAATTTTGAGGACAATCCGCAGGAAACTATGAAATTAGTATATTTTATAGGATCCTCAGAGACTATACGCCAAAATTTTTCAATTATAAAATATGATTCATATTTCTTACGTAAATTTAGTGATTCTTCTAATACCTCTATACCGAATAAAAATTTTAACTATTATTTAGCCGGTTTAATAGAAGGAGACGGTACCATAGTTGTACCTAAGTCTCAAAGAGATCAAAAAGGTAGATTAACCTATCCTAGTATTCAAATTGTATTTGGTTTAATGGATTTACCTTTAGCATTATTAGTACAAAAAACTATAGGACATGGATCCATATCAAGAAAAAAAGGGTCTAACGCTTATATTTATGCTATAAATTCTACTGAAGGTTTAATTAAAACTATTACTTTAGTTAATGGTAAATTTAAAACTGTAAAAATAGAAGCTTTGAAAAAACTTATAGAATGATTTAAAGCTAAAGAAATAATAGATTTTAATGTTTTACCTATTAATACTGTTCCATTGGATAATTCTAGTTGATTAGCTGGTTTCATAGAGGCAGATGGTAGTTTTAGTGTTCGTGCTACAGAAAGTTTACAAACTAATAGAGTAGAATGTAAATTTGAACTATCTCAAGCTAAAACAGGTACGTATGGAGATTCTTACAAAATTATGAAAGAAGTTTCAGATTTTTTAGCTTGCTCTTTAAAGGATATTCGGCTTACAAGTTCTCATCCTCAATATAGAGTTAGAACTTTAAATAGTAAGAGTAATTTAATTCTTATAAATTATTTACAAAAATATCCCTTACAAGGAAAAAAATATTTAGATTTTTATTCTTGGTTAGAGATTGCTGAAAAATTTTTTCCGGGTAAAGTTGACCATAAAAATTTATTGCCTAAAGCAAAAGAAATAAAATCTCAAATGAATGATCAACGTAAAGTATTCACCTGAGATCATTTAAATAATTTTTATAATATAGAAAAATAAGATATAGTCCCAACTTACGCTATATATAAAACGTAAGAGTTTCTACCCTTTTGTTTTTTACAAATTGAGAATATAACATAATTTATTCATGAGACCTGGTCTAGTAGAACAAGGTTTTTGGCAATTAAAGTTCTTATTTCTAGCCTAATATATTTATGTTTAAATTTTAAAAACCTATTTTTAATTACTAGCTTTGAATCTCTTGATATATTACTCAATGTTACTGAGATAACAGTTTCTTCTATTTTTATCACTTTTCCTGATATATTATCTAAAAAAGCACTAACTGCCTATAATGCTGATGAAAATTTAGCTTATTATATGGCCGGTTTAATTGAAGGAGACGGTAGCTTCAATGTACCTAAAATTATAAAGGATTCTAACAATAAAAAAAGGGTAGCAGGAATTGAAGTAGCTGGTAATTCTAAGGATTTTCCTGCTTTCGAGTTTCTTAAATCCAAGTTTGGAGGAAATGTTTACTGTTCAAAGAGCGGTAACAGTTTAAGGTGAATGATTAAAGACTTAAATTCTGTTGTTAATGTGGTTAATACCATTAATGGTAAGCTTAGAACTCCTAAGATTATCCGGTTTCACAGTATGATTGAATTTTTAAATCTTTACTATGCAACCAAAATTGATAAACTTCCTTTGGATAATAGTGTTTTATCTAATAATGCATGGCTTGCAGGGTTCATAGATTCTGATGGTTATTTCTCTATTAAAGGATTTACAGGAAACATTAGAACCCATATTGCTGTTCAATTTTATTTAAGTCAAAGAAAAATTGATATTAGTGGTATTAGCTTGGGGGAATTTATGTTTAAACTATCTGAATTTTTAGATTGTAACTTAAAGTCTAGAACTGTTAAACTTAATAATACGGAATTTGAAGCATTTACTGTTACAACAAGTAATAAAGAAAGTAATCAAATCTTGATAGACTATTTTTATAATTTTCATTTATTAACTTCAAAATATCTGGACTTTAAGTGTTTTGAAAGAGCTAATTACTTATATTTTAATAAGTTACACAGAGATCCTATATTCTATGAAGAAATTAAATTATTAAAAAATTCTATGAATAATAGTAGAACTGAATTTAATTGGGATCATTTGAAGCAGTATTAAAATAAAAAGAATAAATTTAAACATACCAATCGGCGTAAGCTGGTAGGATTATAGCTTCCTTAATAGGAATCTAATTTTGGGCAGAAATAATTGAGTTACTTTTAAGCAATAGGAGCATAATGGCAATTACTATGCTCCTAACTGATCGTAATTTTAATACTAATTTCTATGACCCTGCTGGTGGAGGTGATCCAGTATTATATCAACATCTATTCTTCCAAACAACACTATACGCTATTCCACTACTTACTGTGCCTTCGGGTTTCCGGTTTAATACTTTCTATTCACTATATGCTAAGCAATATCCTGACGCAGAAGCTCCTAGTCTATCCTTTCTAGAATGGCTAGTAGGGTTTGCTGAAGGAGATGGTAGTTTTGTAGTTAACAGCCGAGGTACAGCAATATTCGTGATCACTCAATATACTGGTGACATTAAAATTCTACAATACATCCAACAAACTCTAGGTTTTGGTCGTGTTATTAAGCAAGGACCACGAACTAGCCGTTTTGTGGTAGAAGATATCTCTAGTGTGTCGCTACTCCCAGCTCTGTTCAATGGGAATCTAGTATTACCACTAAAGCAAGCTAGCTTCGCTCAATTCCTCGAAGCATTCAACAATCGTTCTAACGCCCCTGTAGTAGCATTCATTTCTACACTAGTGACACCTACACTTAACGACTATTGGCTATGTGGTATCACAGACGCTGAAGGTTGTTTTACTTGCTCACTACTAGGTAATTCTAAGGCGTACCGGTTCCGATTTATGCTGGCACAACTAGGCGCTATTAATCTTCCAGTACTAGCACATCTTACTACGCTTATTGGAGGTGTAGTTCGACCACATACAGCAGTAGAGGTTAACGAGCTTACAGTTAATGGAGTTCGTAACATGACACGAGTATTTGACTACTTTGACTCTCACCAACTTCTTTCTAAGAAGGCTAAGTCTTATCGACTATGGCGAGAAGTACATGCTTCAATTGTTAAGGGTGAACATCTATCACCTGAATCACGAGCTGTACTTAAGGCTAAGGCAGCCACTATCAACAGTAAGTACTAGCGTATTACCCAACGGGAATAAAGGATATGGTTCAATGTAATCTTTTATTGAGACAAGTTGTGAAACTTTAATAGGCAGGTGATAAGGGTCAATATAAAGACCTATTAAAGTAAATACTAATGTATGCCATTATTCTAGTCCATACAACACTATGCTGGGTAATCTTTAGAGAAAAACAGCCTCTATGTATGTTTACCCCGACAGGCGTAAAGGTGAAATTATATTCACTGGCTATACAAGTGAAAACGGTCAACGTATGCTCGTACAAAGACCGTCGGTAATCTAAATTATCGCTACAGACTGGGTCACTTGTGGGTATCTGAAATGATGCTTGATGTACAGTCGATCTTCCATATCCCTTTTTTATTTTAGATTTTTAATAATAAAAAGGTAGCACAAGGCTATTGGACTATATATTAGACCTCAATAGTACAGGGGCCTCTGAGAGAGTTTTAAGGAATTAGAGGTTTTGGAGGATGGGTTCTTCGGGCACCCAGAAGTGTATATTTTAATTATACCTGGATTTGGTATTATTAGTCAAGTTGTTTCAGTATTTTCTAATAAACCTATTTTTGGTTATATTGGTATGGTTTACGCTATGTTCTCTATTGCTATCTTAGGTTTAATTGTTTGATCTCATCACATGTTCGCTGTTGGTATGGACGTAGATACGAGAGCTTACTTCACTGCCGCAACGTGCGCCATTTCATTAAATAAATCGTTGAGTGTAAATTACTCACCTAAATCCTTTTCTAATTTTATTAAAACATATAAAACTACAAATACTTGCAGCTCTGCACTCGCTCTGGCGCATGTAGATTGTAAAAAAATTACTTTATGAGAAAAACCATTAGGTTTTTCCTCTAGGTTTCAAGAAGTTAAATTAACAAATATTCAAAGAAATTCTATACAATTAACTTCACAGGTTAAAAGTATCCTGATAGGAGTACTATTGTCGGATGGTTGAATTCAAAAAAGAATTCATTGGAATCCTAGAATTGGACTTAAACAGTCAATAATAAACTTTAAGTATCTTTGATATGTTTATAATGAATTAAGTTATTTAACATCTGGTTTACCTTTACTGGGAAGTAGTATAATGAGAGGTAAAAAATTCTTTAATGTTTCTTTTCAAACTAGACAATTAGATTGCCTAAACGAAATTTTAAATTTAATGTACATTTTTAAAGAAGGTAAATACGTTAAAACTATAAAACCTGAATTATTTTTCTATATGGATTATATTGCTTTAGCTCATCTCATAATGGGTGATGGTTCGATAAGAAATAAAGGTATTACCTTGTGTACAGATAATTTCACTTTACAGGAAGTCGTTATGTTAATTAATATTTTTATTATTAAATTTAACATAAGTCCTACTATTCACAAAGAAAAAGGGAAATTTAGAATATATATTAATAATAATGACTTAATGAAAATTAAACCTTTCATTAAACCGTATTTTGTAGATCATTTTTTATATAAAATAAATTAGAGGTTATAAGCATTGAACTAAGGTAGTATAGGCTAACTATACACTGACAATAGCATGTTCAAAAAAAGGGTTAAGTGTACGGACGTCAAAGACGAGTATACTATGTCACCCTTGAGCTACGATCTTCATGGCTAGGATAACGAACCTATTTAATTATATCTAATAATAATGTAATATGCAAGCTGCGGAGCATATTTAAAAAGGATCATTTTAGATTAATAGGGGCCTAAAAAGATATTAATGCGGTTTATTTAAGAACTTGGGATTGCCTGAAGCTTGGAAAAGCGGAGGTAACAGAGTTTTCGTAGTAGTTATCCCTCTGTAACGGAGTGGTTATGCGAAGGAAAACAGGAGAATTTATTTTATAATATTTATAAATGCTTCTCTGGAAAGCCGTATGATGGGAAACTATCACGTACGGTTTGGGAAAGGATTTTTAGCTAATGATTTTTTTTTAATGAAAAGGTTGGGGTTAATCTTCTATTTCATAATGATAATTGCCGTTCCCACTGGTATTAAAATCTTCAGTTGGTTAGCAACTTGCTACGGTGGTTCTGTTAAACTAAATACTCCTATGATTTGGGCTTTAGGATTCCTTGCCTTATTCACATTAGGGGGAGTTACAGGAGTAGTTTTATCTAATGCCAGTCTTGATTTAGCATTACATGATACTATGATTACCCTTTCTTTCTTTTTAAATAATGCTAATTTACCGTCAAATGCATTAAAATTAAATAATGATTATATTAAAAAATTTTGAGTAGGTCTTATGGACGGGGATGGTAGTATTCAAGTTAACCATTGAAGAGAAAAATCTTTACAATATAGATTGGTTATTAAGTTAAAATATGATGCTCTAAATTATGATATGTTAATTTTAATAGCTAAAAACATAGGTGGTTATGTTAGAATCGTAAAACAAGATGTAATTTGAGTAGTTAATAAAAAAGAAGATATTCAAGAAATTATTAAAATATTTGAAGAATATCCTTTATTAACTTCTAAAAAAATATGTCAATTACAATTTTTAAAAACTTGTTTAACTAAAAATTGTATAAATTATTATCTAAATAATAGAGGTAATAAATACGAGAACCAACCTGAGATACTTAAGGCCTCATTTGAAATTCCTAATTATTTTAAAGAATGATTATCAGGATTTATTGAAGCTGAAGGTTGTTTTTCATTAAGAAAATCTAATAATCATTCATTTTCAATAGGACAAAACGATGATATATATTTAATAGAAGCTATAAAAACATATTTTGAGGCCAGCAATGCTGTAAGAAATTCTTACGGTAAATTTTATGCTTTAGAAATATATAAAAAAGAAGTTTTAAAAAGAATAATAACACATTGTTATAATTATCCATTATTAGGAGAAAAAAGGATATCATTTGAAAAATTTAGTCAAAAACTAAATAATTAAATAGTAGGTGTCTTGTGGTCATGTCACCATGAAAAGAGTTATATACTTTTCGGTAATATATAAAAATTATATATTGCTAACGATGAAGTCTTATGTGTTGTCTAAAATGCAGACAATGTAAAAAAATATGAGATAATATCGTGGAAACTAGAACAAGATTAATTGCTCTAGGATCCGTAGAGACTAAACGTGGCAGTCTAAATTTTATTAAGTTAAAAACAGATAAGTTATAGTCCGATCCATCGTGTGAACGATGCCATATAAAAATATTGAGCAACTTGACTTACTATGTTGTTGCTCATTTCCACTATGTATTATCAATGGGTGCCGTATTTGCAATCTTTGCCGCATTCTATTTTTGAGCTCCTAAGATTATAGGTTTAACTTATAACGATTTCTTAGGAAAAGTTCATTTCTGAACTATGTTTGTTGGAGTTAATTTTAAGGGAAGAATATATTTGGAAAATGTTTGTTTTGTTTTACTATTAATTTTATCTAAATTATATACTAACGATATTTATCACCTTGTGCGGAAATATTTCAAATTTAATCCTGAAGATAAAACAATTAATTCTTTTGATTTAGAGGGTTTTCAACGGCTTGCTTACGTATCACACTCCACATATACTAAAAATTTAGGCATAAGAAGATTCTCTTCAGTTGCTGATAAGTGTAGTGATATGGTAGCATTAAAAAATAATTTTATAATGTTTTTTGAAAATGTTTTAGTAGACAAAAGAAATATCTATAAAGAATTAAAAACTAAATCAGGAGTTTATTTATTTATAAATAATATAACTGGTAAGTTATATGTTGGTTCTAGTATAGTTTTATCTAGAAGAATGGCTTCCCATTTTTATCATGCAAATTCTAAAAAAGAGACTAATATTATACTCTATCGTGCTATGAGAAAGTATAAATTAGAAAATTTTTCTTTAGCTATTTTAGAATTTTGTAATTCAGATATAATTATTTGTTCAGATTTGGAAAAAAAATGAATAGATTTTTATAAACCTGATTATAATGTATTGAAAATTCCAGGGAGTACTTCAGGATTTCGCCACTCAATTGATACTATAAATAAATTAAAAGAATTATTTAAAAAAGAGAATCATCCTAAGTTTGGAAGTAAAAATTCCATTGAAACAAATTTAGCTATTAGCGAAGGAATTAAAGAATTTTATCGTAAGCATGATCACCATGCTAAAGGAAAAAAAGGGATATTATCAGCACAATATGGCCTTGGAGGCGAATTTGTATTTTTTTATAATAAGACAGGAAAAGAATTAATATTTCCATCCATAAATAGTGCTAGACAATATTTTAAAGTTACGTGGGCAACAATTAAAAAAAATTTAGATACTCAAAATTGAATAACATTACAAGGTGAAGACTGAATAATACAATCAAAACCTAAACCAAATAATTAAATAAATTAGCTCCACTTATTCTTTCTAAATGGCTGGGAAATCTCATAAAGCTTAAGTACTAAATATTAAATTAGTTAAAATTTTAAGTGTATCTAGATAATCAGCAGAAAACTATAAATAAGATTCTCAGAGACTAAATGAAAGAAGTCCAGTTAGGAACCTAACCGGGCTAAGATATAGTCCTAATTTAAGGAATACAATACATGATAGTTTCCTTATATTGTAATTTAACCTTCTTTCCTCAGCACTTCTTAGGTCTGGCTGGTATATATGAAATTTTTTCAAATTTTTATCACTGTGAAAATATTTTAAATTGTTTAGAAGCAGATTTTTCTTTTATATCTAATTTTTATAATTATACCTTTTATTCCACGATGATACCCTTTGGTCCTCATTTAATTCCTAAATTTTTAACAGAACCTTCGCGTGTTTATATGCCTAAGTTAAATCGTAATTTAATAGGAGTAGAAAATCGAAATAGGACAGTTATTTATCAATGATTTAATTTAATTAACGGTAAATTGTATATTGGAAGCGCCTGAAGAGGTTCCAGTCGTTTATTAGGATATTGAGCTCCCAGTGTATTAAACCGAAATTTACCTATTTATAATAGTTTAAATAAATACGGTCATAATAATTTTGCTTTAGCGATATTAGAGGACTTAGGTCCTACGACTTCAATTTCTAAAGATTTTATGTTAAACCGAGAACAATACTATTCGGAGATACTTTTTAGTAAGGAATCCGAATTAAAGTTAAATAATTCGCCCACAGCAGGAGCTACTTTAGGTTTTAAACACACACAAGAGTTCAAGTTGAACCGTTCGGGTAAATTAAATCCGATGTATGGAAATGTTTTTTCACCCGAATTTTTAGAGATGCAAACTCGAGATAAATCTGGTATCAACAATCCGCAATTTGGTGTTCAAAAATCTACAGAAACTTTAGCTAAATTGAAAAAATTGGTTTATGTTTACGATTATTTTACTAAAAATTTAATAGGTACTTATTCCACAGCACAGTGTTCTAAAGAATTTAAAATGGGAAAAGATACTTTATCCAAGTATTTAAAAAATGGACTGCCTTATAAAAACAAGATATTTTCACGAAATAAATTATAATAAAATTTATGCCTCTATAGTTATCTTCAAAATTTCTATTAGAAAATTGGGTGAATTGCATAAAAATCCTAAAAATATAGGAAAATTTGCAACGAAGTTTATTTCAATACAACTAAATTAAATATATTTTAGTTTCGTAATAAAAACGTTCAACGACTAGCTGGTGAGTAGTATTAACAATAATCCCGCGCTGTTTAATATTAAACAGAAGTACCCAACCAATGTATTTAATATTTTCAAGTAATAAATACACTGGATGACATAGTCTGAACCTAGAATTTATTAATATTAAAATTAAAATTAATGAATTTAGTTATTTACGCAGACACGATGGCGTGTTGGTATTTAATTACTGTAAAGCTAGGAGCCTAGGTTTTAGCCTAGAATTAACACAATTGATGCCTCGACGTATCCCTGATTATCCAGATTCATTCGCAGGATGGAATTATATCTCAAGTTTTGGGTCTATAATTTCAGTAGTTGCTAGTTGTTTATTTATCTACATAATATATAACTCATTTACTGCTGGAAGTGTAGTTAGCAATAATCCTTGGGCTACTCCTTCATTCTTTGTATCTGACAAAGAATTTACAAATTCTACACCGTATGCTATAACATTGGAATTTTCAGTATCAAGTCCTACACCTTCTCATGTTTATAATGTTTTACCTATATTAACTGAGGACAAACAATTAGTATCTTAATGTATACCCATTAAGACCTAGTGTCAATAGGGCGTAGCCACTGATGTAATTCTTACAGAATTCTTTTAATCGATCACCTTATTCCATTGTAAAGGTGTCCTCGCCTACTCCTACTTTTTTGTGGTTTAGTCTGGCGCAAGAGTTCTAGAATAGCATGTCGCTTGTACTATTAATTAATGATTTCAGCCTTACTACTAATTTTAGTGTGTAAGCATGCGCCAGAAGCTGGGTTAGTCTAGAAAGAAACCTGTATAAAATTTATAATATATAGGTTTAAGTCTTTTATAAATAACAATTTGCCAGAATAAGTAAAGTATTATTCTAATACGTTGACAGTGTTAATTTCAAAAAGTGACGGAATTTTGGGGGCGTCGGTGGAACAAATTTTACTATGACTGGCTTGCTTGCGTTGCTTGTTGTGCGTACGCAGACAAATGCAGCACTAGCACGAGCCCTTAACGAATTAGGAATTACGAATTAATATTTCGAATTAGAGTTGGCGCTCTGAACCTGGCCTAGTTATTTTATATTTGAATTGTTCCCCCCCCGCGGTGGTGTATAGTTAGATAAAAAAAAATAATAAAATTTAACTTTACATCAATTTTGTGCCTGCACTTAAAGGTCAAAACAAAATGTATTAAATTATTTTTGGTAGTCATTAAGCGATTCTATCTAACGGTCAGCACTACAAATTTTTAATAATCTTTAGCAACAAAGGGTTGAAAATGTGGGGAATAATTAACTAGTTTAAGTTAAAGCGCCTCGCGTAGGGAGTATTATGATTTAGTTTATTATGGTTTTAGTTATATTGTTGTAGTTGTTCTTATATAAAAACCTAAACGTGTAACACCCTTATCTTAAATAAAAATATTCTTTAATTTAAAAGGTTCGAATCCTTGGAAGATTAAGTGGTACTAATAATTTTAATATTTTCAATATTTTTTTATTCTTTAAATGTATTTAATCAAAATTTAACTTCTTCCTTAGTGAGAAGATTGTGTGCTATCTCTTTATTAAGTGCCGGTGTATTAATAATCAATACATTTTATATTCAGTTAATTGGATCAGGTACTGGGATGTATAGCGGTCTGTTTGAGGTAGGTGCCCTATCTAATAGTATGAGTTTATTTATACTAATAATTAGTGGTATATTACTTTTAATATGGCCAAACATTAGTCAATTAGTAAAACCTATAGTGCCTCAACTATCCGATAAATTAAGCCCTAATTTTATAGAAATTAAGGAGACATATAATTTAATATCTAATAAGAATAAATCTAAACAATATAGTCTTATTGTGCTATTTAACATATTAGGGGCTTTACTTTTAGTTAGTTCCTCAGATTTAATCTCTGTTTACTTAAGTATAGAATTACAGTCTTTTGGATTATATATCTTAGCAACTCTATATAAGGAGAAGTTAAGTTCTACATCTGCAGGTTTAAAATATTTTTTATTGGGGGGTTTATCTTCATGTATAATTTTATTGGGGTCTGGTTTAATATATACTTACACAGGATTAACAAATTTAGAATTAATATATACGCTATTAAGTATTTACTCTAACACTAATTTTTCTGATGTTAATGGTATTGGTATAGGATTTTTTTTAATTTTTGCTGGATTTTTATTCAAAATTTCCGCTGCTCCTTTCCATAATTGGGCACCTGAAAGAGAACTTGGGAAATTCTCTAATGTCGGGTGAAAACTATCAAATTCCGGAAACACCCTAGAACTTATGATACCAAGCCACAGTCGAAAGGCTGGTGGTGGATGAACTAATCACTCATGTACGGTAACAAGTCATAAGGCTTCTGAAAAGAACGTGGGTAATCGCGGGTCTAAGTCAGAATTGAATTATTCTGTAAAAGAGCAACGAGTAAACGGTAGTTGGTGTGGTATTAATTTATCACATTTAAGATATACTCTAATGGGTTTCGAAAGAAATTATCCAGTTAGAATCCCTTCTAACCACATTATTCAAAGACGGTTTTATTCTATTGAATCTGCTAGTAAACTTACTCAACTAATTAAACCTTGATTCATGTCAGGATTCACTGACGCAGAAGGTTGCTTTCTTATTATAGTTCGTAAATCTCACAAAAGTAAATTAGGTTGGCAAATAGAGGCTAATTTTACAATCAATCTCCATAGTAAAGATTTAGATCTATTAAGACTTATTCAAACTTACTTTGACGGAGTAGGAAGAATAGGAAAAGAAAGAAACAGTTGTTGTGATTATACAGTAGGTTCTTTAGAACAAATAGTGACAAAAGTAATACCTCATTTTGATAAATACCCTTTAAAAACTAAGAAATATTCAGACTACCTATTATTTAAAGAGGCAGTTATGATTATGCAAAGTGGGGAACATTTAACAAAAGAAGGATTACAAAAAATAATAAATATCAGAGCTTCTCTTAATAACGGGCTAACTACTGCACTGGAAGAAGCTTTCCCTAATAGCAATCCTTTTCCAAGACCACCAGTACCACTTGATAATGTTAAAATACATCCTCTGTGGGTAGCTGGTTTTACTTCTGGGGATGGATGTTTCAAAGTTAGCATTAGGGAATCTAAATTGTATAAAGCAGGAAGTACCGTAGTATTAATTTTTGTATTAACTCAACATATTAGAGATGAATTACTACTAAAAAGTTTTATAGATTTTTTTGAATGTGGAAATACTTATTCTTATTTGAATTATACTGAGTTTAAGTGTCAATCCTTCAAAGATAATTGTAATAAGATTATACCTTTTTTCAAGAAATATCCTATCCTTGGTGTGAAAGCACAAGATTTCGAGGATTGGGTTAAAGCGGCGGAAATGGCTCAATCCAAAGAACATTTAACTAGAGAAGGATTAGATCAGATCCGCCAAATAAAAGCGGGAATGAATAGAGGTAGACTTCTTAAATAAACTGCTGTAAGGCTTTTCTTAGTATAAATTTGTTTATTATTTTGTAATTTTGTCTTGTTCTTTTTTTTAATTTGGACGATAAATTTAACCTCCATGGATGTTTATGATGATAGTCCTACACTAGTAACTATATGACTTGTGAATATGCCTAAAATTTCTATATTAATAATCCTATTACAATTATTAATCGGAGTTGATATTAATTTAAATTTATTAGAATTGGTAAAAATTTTGCCTTCTGTTAATATTTTAAGCAATTTATTACTATTGAGTTCATTGCTTTCTTTAATAATAGGGGCTATAGTGGGTTTAAGTCAAATAAAAATAAAAAGATTATTAGCCTATAGTACTATTAATCATGTAGGATTTTTATTATTATCTTTAGCGGTATTCACTAATTCTTCTTCTAATTTTAGTCAAAGCATAGAATCCTTCCTATTTTACATAGTACAATATACTTTAACTAATTTAAATATATTTTTAATTATTTTAGCCTTAAGTTATGTTATAAATTTAAACTATTTTAGTGCATACGCAACCGAAGAATCTGCAGTTAACAGTATTTCGGAAAATACAAACAAAAAATTTGTTAAATTTTTAAATATTTCTGATTTAGAGTATATTAATTCACTAAAGGGGGTATTTATTAAAAACCCTGTTTTAAGTATAAGCTTATCTATTTGTTTATTTTCTTTTGCGGGTGTTCCTCCTCTAGTTGGTTTTTTTGCTAAACAGCAAGTATTGTATTCTTCAAATTCTGCTGGTTATTTTTTTTTATCTTTAGTTGCAATACTTGTTAGTGTTATAAGTGCTTTTTATTATTTAAAAATAATAAAAATAGTATTTACAATACCAGCTACCGAATCTACAGATTCTATTTACGATAACTCTAATAAATTAGATACAAAAAATAATTCTAAATTAACTTTAGATGAAACATATGAAGTATATCAAAATTTATTATTAGAATCTTTATCGTTAAAATATTCTTTTTATAAAAATTTAGAAATAAAAAATAAATTAGTAAGTAACATACATAGTTTTTTAATTGGTATATTAACAATTTTTATAATAAATTTTATATTTAATCCAGAATTAGTATTAAATAGTATCGCTATAATCACTAGCCTATGTGGATGTACCTAAAATGAATACTCTATTAATGCTTTTTATTTTTTTACCTATATTAATTTTTATATTATTGCTCTTAAATTTTTTATTAGCATCTTCTAACCCTGATGCCGAAAAATTATCATTGTATGAATGTGGATTTACCACAGTATATGCTCAAACACGTGGAAGTTTCCATATAAATTTCTATGTTGTTGCCATATTTTTCCTAGTTTTCGATTTAGAAATTGTCTTAATTTTTCCTTTAGCTCTGAGTCTTTCTCAAGTAGGACTATACGGTTTCACAATAGCTGTTATTTTCTTCATAATTCTAACTGTAGGTTTCGTAATGGAAATTTCATCAGGAGCATTGAAGATATCTACACCAATTGAAAATGAAAAAAGTGGCGATTAAAAAAAATAATCAAATCCCACAGGAGCGTAGCCATTACGTCCTCCGTTTAGTTGTTTTTAATGAAAATTAATTGATTAAAAAAATAAATTGATGAAAAAAAAATATTTTTACTAGTCTCAGTCTAATTTTTATAGCTTTTTTTTTTCTTAGAATTATTTATTAATTGATTTTTATTTTTAAATTATACCGGCGCCTGACTATTTTTCATCCTTTTTTTATACAAATTTAAAATTTTAAGCAGAAAATTAAAAATAAAAATAATCTTTTTTATTGCTGCTTTCAGTCAAACTGCGCGGTAGAGATAAAAAAAAAATTTAATGGAAATTATTAACTTTTTTTTTTATCCATGGAGCCGTAGATTTTTTTTAGTTGAAAAATCTTAAGAAAAAGAGAATACTTGAAAATCTTATTCTTCCTGTTATTTGCTCACTTGTCTGGGCGTACGCCGGCCCTTGATGCTTGTAGAAGCTAAAAGAGAATAGAATAAATCTAAAAATGACCAGATGCAAATTTTTATCTGAATAAAACATTAAGACCAGGTATCGAGAGTTTAGAATAACGGTAGTTTTGTGATCTTCAAAATCAAAGGCAGGTGTTCGATTCACCTAACTCTTGAAAAATATTTAATTAAAAAATTAAAAAATAGGCAACATAGTCTAGCTTATACAAAAAGTAAAAGGGCGCTGGCTGACGTATTAGTACTGGGAAAAGTAAGCCCTCCGCGTCCTACGCCCTCGTGGACACTGGCACTGGCACTGGCACTGGCGTATACCCATAACCCCTCAAACTAAAAAATAAAAAAGAAGTATAAAATAACTTCTAATAATTGATTAAGAAAGAGTGATCTACATTCACTCCTGGCGTAACCCTACTACGTCCTTCTATTTTATTACACTCTTTCTTAAAAAAATTTTAACCCACACAAAAATTTATTTTTTAAAAATTAAATTTGTAGGCACTCCGGATTTAAAAAAAATTTTTACCTTTTTTAATCGCGCAACCTTTCCTAAAAAAAAAATTAAAAAAAAAAATAAAAATTAATAAGTATTAAAAATAACCTATTTTAATATTTGCCTTTAATATTAGATTAAAAAAAACAACATTTTTATTTTTATTTTTATAATCACTTACAGGTTATTATTTTCCAGTTTAATTTACTTTACCAAATTTTATGGCTGACTGACTAGCCTGGTGGCGTAGCAGTAGGAGGGTGTACACTCGCTACGCACCAGTACGTCGGTCAGCCAGTCCTACGTCCTACGCCCACACCTGCCTACTCTTGGTGTGCATATTGCACACGTGTGCTATTATTTGGTATGCCGGAAGGTCATGTAAAAATTTTTAAAAAATTTCATTTTTATCTTCTCTGCGAAACACAGGAATATAGAAGATTTCCTCATATACTTTAACCCCATAAAACTCAGGTCGAGGAGCCTAGAAAAAATTACAAAAATTACTATAAAAATAAAGCTTTATTTTTCTTAATCTTTAATTTACTTCACAGCGCACAGCGCAAAAAAAAAAAAAAAAAAAATATAACTAAACTACAAAGTTATTTTTATTTAAAATTATTTATTTTTTTAATAGAGAAATTAGGTCTATTTAAAAAGTTTTGAATTTTTTTTATTACAATTGGTGCCAATGCTATGTTTGCGGAAAATTATTAAGTAGTAACTATTACTTCATTTTTATTTTTGTAAATTTTTCATCGCACACACAAGTACATGGCTGAAAACTTTATTAAAAAAATATGGCTTGTTCTTTATAGTTATCAAGCAACTAAAGCAAGCATATTAATTTTTTATAAAAATAATTTAAGGCTCTGCTTATGCATCCTATAACTTAAATGAGAATTTTAAAAAAACAAATTTTACTTCGATTGCTTAATTCTTACTTAGTAGATTCTCCTGTTGCTTCTAATATTTCTTATTTCTGAAATTTCGGGTCTTTATTAGCTATTTGTCTTATTTTACAAATTTTAACTGGTATCTTCCTAGCTATGCATTATACTCCTAATGTAGAATTAGCTTTCAATTCTGTAGAGCATACGCCCCGAATGCTCGTTGTTTATTTTCTGTGTGCGTTTTTGTTATTTAAAGTAAATATTTTTAAAAACTATGTTTTACGTGCCTTAAAGTTGCGTAACATTTCTACTTTACAAAGCGCTTCGCAATTACCCAATCTCATAATAAAATCTGAAAACACTAAATCAAAAAATTTGCACAAATTAAATACAGAAGGTAATTTAAACTCTATTTCTGACGAGTCCTTTTTTGAGTGGTTCAGAGGTTTAACTGATGGAGAAGGATGTTTTGAAATCATCTCTCAAAACTCTAAATTTTATTTCAGGTTTTCTCTATATATGCACAAGGACGATTCACACATGCTAAATTATGTATGTAGTAGATTAAAAGTAGGTAAAGTTATTGAAAGAGCTCATTTTACTACTTATTCCGTAACATCTGCAGATATATTTAAGATTATTGAAATATTTGATAAATACCCTCTTAATACATCAAAACATTTAAACTATTTAGCTTTAAAAGAAGGTTTTCTACTATATAATAACTGCAAGGATACCAAAAAAGTATTAGATACTATTTTAGCTTTAAAAAATTCAATGAACAAGAAAAGGGTTTTGTTTGAATTGCCTTCTAGTCACTCTATTAATATAACTCCTTATTGGCTTTTAGGTTTTGTTGAAGCAGAAGGCTATTTCTCTGTGGCCACTGCAGGATACCACAAACTTGAATTTGGTATCGGACAAACATTAAGTGAACTTCCAGTGTTAGAAGCTATTAAACAATTTTTATTAAATCTACCAGGAAGTTATGATTTTTCTAGGTCGGATACTAATCCGGTAGGACTTAACATCGAGACTAAACCTAAAAACGAAAAATCTAAACCTATGGCAAAAATCCAAATATCTAAAACTGATTATATTAATAATGTATTAGTTCCTTTTTTTGATAGCTTAAACTGATTAAGTAAAAAAAAATTAGATTATGCGGATTGAAAATTAATTTTAACTATAAAAAGCCAAGGTAAACATTTTACTGAACAAGGTAAAAAGATAATTTGTTTAATTTCTAAGAGAATGAATAGAAATAGGTTATCTACTAATTTAACACTTCAAACCGTATCTGAAAAATTTCTAGAAGAAAAAATATTTAATTTACTTAATGAACCTTCAAATTATGAATTTCACTCTAATGGAAAAATTTGAGTTAAATCAATTGGTGCTTATCTGAAGAGTAGAGGTAGTATAAAATTAGAAGCTTTAGACGATAGAGGTTTATTATTTAAATCTTTTAATTCTATTAAAGAATGTGCTTTATTTTTTGGAGTTAGTGAAAGAACTATTAACCGGAGATTGGATAATTCTGGGCCCTTTTTATTTGGTACTTATAAACTAACGGTTAGACGAAAAATTTAAGTTATTTAATTAAATTATTTACAAATACAATTATTATTCTATATAAATTTACCCCCCCCAACATATTTAAGCATGATGTGCTCTTTATATCAAGCTATAAGCTGGAAACTCCTAAAGCTTTAATTACTATTCTAATCTTTTTTAGAAAGTGAAAATATTAAAGATAGTGCAATGGACAATCAGCAAGAAACAAAAATAATTGTATACTATACTTTAGTGGGATCTTCAGAGACTACACGCTTGACTCCTTTATAAAAGGTGATGATATAGTCCGGTTTTAATTGAAAAATTAAAAGTACAGGTCAACTACCTAAATGCTATAATATTCAAGTCTCTGAATGGACGTCCAACAGAGATAGGTAAAAGACCTTAATGATCATGCGTGATGTAAATTCAGGGTGATTAATCAGATACACTCATGCTAACGTTGCTTCATTTTTCTTCATCTTTGTATATGCCCACATAGGAAGAAATTTATACTACGGTAGTTACCAATCACCTAGAGTTTTACCTTATTCTGTTGGAGTTATTATCTTAGTAGTTATGATGGCTACTGCTTTCTTGGGTTGTGAACATGGCCCAAAATGTTATAAAATTATTATTGAATTTTTATTGTCGGGAACAATAAGCGATGTCAAAGCGACAGATGTATTAATCAGCACAAATCACTTTTTTTTAATTCACATAGCCAATATTAGTAATACTTTACGTTCTTATTCTAATACTATAAGTCCTCTGTCTAACGATACAGTAACAGTAGCAGCAGGAACAGCAGAAGGGTATAGCCAGAATAACCTGACCCCTTCTCAGCCTAAAATTTATAGCACAGAGGTAGAGAAATTTTTGATGGAATTTCAATTAAATCCTGTTTTTGTGTATGAAGATTTACATCTGGAACAAACCAAAAAAAGAATAAAATCAGATGTTGAAGGATTAAGTGGAGTATACTTAATTTTTAATAAAACTACGTCCGATTTTTATGTTGGTTCGGCCGCTACAGACAAATTTTATTCTAGGTTTGTAAATCATTTATATTATTTTATAGGAAGTAAAATTGTAAAACTAGCCGTAAGAAAATATGGTCTATCTAATTTTTCGTTTATTGTTTTGGAATTATTTCCTGAAATAGTAGATAAAGAAAATAATAAAAAATTATTAGATTTAGAAGATTTTTATTTAAAATCTTTACTTCCCAATTATAATATATTAACTGAAGCTGGAAATAGTTTCGGTTATAAACATACAGAAATTACTCGTTTAAAAATGACTCAAAATTATAGTCAAGAAAGACGAGAAAAAATTGGTAATTTAAATAAAAATAAAAATTTATCTCCTGAGACTATTGAAAAATTGAGAAAAGCGGCTTTAAGTAGAACTAAGCCCATATATACTGAAGAGGCTTTAAACAATATGAAAAAAAATTCTAAAGCCATAATTATTTATAATTTAGATAAAACAGTTTACGGGGAATTTCTAAGTATTGTAGAAGCGGCTAAATCTTTAAAATGCGGAGAAAAAACAATTAGAAGGGCACTTAAGGGTGAAACAAAATTTTTAAAAAGAAAGTGAATTGTGGCTTACTCGAATCAACCTGCTAATAGTAATAAATAAATGAAAGATCGAATTATTTATTTAAAATTGTACATTGCCGGGTTTAAGTATTTTTCTATTCTGGCTACGCTGCTACGCCACCCTAATATTCATAATAATAATATAATATAGTCTCACGAGTTTAATTTTTCATGTAATTTTTAGAAAAAAATGAAAAAAAAGTGAAATTCCTCGACGGAGGAATTGTAGAAAATTATTATATTTTCTATGGCGATGCTAGTGTAACGGTTAACTATTGGTTTATTACTTTTAAAGACCGTCGGTAATCTAAATTATCGCTACAGACTGGGTCACTGGTGGGTGTCTGAAATGATGCTTAATGTACAGTCGAAACTTATTAGTTTTATAATAGTTTTTTAATAATCTATATAATACTAACAGAATAGGCGAATTCAAAGCTATTCTGGCTTATGTTTTATAATATAAGTAAGTTTGTATGTTTTACCTGACTGTTTTCATGAAGGCATTGAGCTCATGTCCGTATTTTTTAGTAAAAGGTGTAATTGTGAAGGTTTTAGTAGAAAGGGTAACAAGAATCTAGCCTTTCAAAACCGAAACATTGCAATTAACCAGTCGGAAGAAATTTGATTAAAAATAAGAGAAGATGAATTAGAGTGGTTCTGTGGATTTTCAGAGGCAGAATCCATGTTTTATATTTCTACTACGGGGGCTTTATCATTCAAAATAAAATTACATTGAGATGATAGACAAACCTTAGAATATATAAAAAAGTTATTAAGTGGGATAGTAAACCGAGAGGTAGGTGTTATAGTAGATTCAAAAAATCAACATGAATCTTATTATATAATAGCCAAGTATCAAGATATTACAGAAATACTTATTCCTATATTTTCAAAATATTATTTTACAACTTCTAAATTTTTAGATTTCCAAGATTTTAAGGCAGCAGCCGAAATAAGAAAAACATCTTACATGGAAAAAAGAAAATTAGATAAAGAGGAATTATACAAAATATTAAGTATTAAATCGGGTATGAATAGTCAAAGATTGCAATTTAATATTAATGATCTCCCTAAGAGATCTTTAACTCCTTCTAGACTTTTAGGATTTGTAGAAGGGGATGGTACCTTCTGTATAACTAATATGACTCCCACTTTTGCACTTAAACAACACTTTAAAAACATTCACTTTTTTTATGAGATTGCTGAATTTTTAATTAAGTTGCCATATAGCCCAGAAATAGGGCCTAAAATCGATAAATTGAACACTAAACCTACTCCTGGAGTCTTTAAAGATAGTCTTAGTGCTTGTCTTTTAAGTGTTACTAATACTTTTCAAATTTATAATTATATTTTACCTTTTTTTAAGTCATTAAAATTTATTTCTAGAAAAGGTGTAGATTTCCAATTATGAGAATTAGCAGTAAAACTTAAGGCTTTAGGACATACTACAACCCCTGAAGGTAAAAATTGTTTCATTGAAATAAATAAGTATATAAATAAGCGTTATACAACTAACGCTCTGGTAGCAGAAGCTCCAAATTTATACAGAATTAATGAAATATTAAACAATCCTCCTGTATATGATTTATCTTCAGGGTTATCTTATAAAGCTTTATCTGATATTGTTAAAGTATCTAAAAAAAGTCATTCAGGGTTTGGTGTGAATGTTTACGATAATGGTGAATTGGTAGAAGGTTCTCCTTTCTCTTCTTACACTCAAGCAGCTTTAGCTTTGGGTAATATTAATATTTCTTCCGTCATATCTAAAAAAATAGATACAGACAAACTCTATAAAGGAAGATATCGATTTGAATCTTCTGTTTAGCCTGATATTTGATAACAAGATTAAAAACTATTCTTACAATAAGTAAGTATGTATGTGCTGCCTTATGGTCAAATGAGTTTCTGGGGAGCTACAGTAATTACTAATTTATTATCAGCTATTCCTGTATTTGGTCATGATCTGGTGGAATTAATCTGAGGAGGTTTCAGTGTAAGTAACGCTACTCTTAATAGATTCTTCTCATTACATTACTTGCTTCCTTTCATCTTAGCGGCTTTAGCTGTTGTTCATCTTTTAACGCTTCATGAGCACGGTTCATCTAATCCTCTAGGAGTTTCAGGTAATGATGATAGACTACCATTCCATCCTTATTTTATTTTCAAGGATCTTGTAACTATCTTCTTTTTCTTCTTGGTTCTTTCTATTATCGTATTTTTTTATCCTAATCTTATGGGTCATAGCGATAACTATATTCCTGCTAATCCTATGTCTACACCTGCCTCTATTGTACCTGAATGATATCTTTTACCTTTCTATGCTATTTTAAGATCTATTCCTAACAAACTTTTAGGAGTAATCGGAATGTTTGCTTCACTACTTATCTTGCTTGTGCTTCCTCTAACAGATTTCTCTAGAACCAGAGGTAATGAATTTACACCTTTCTCTAGAATAGCCTTCTTTTGTTTAGTTGCCACATTCTTTATCTTATTAGCCATGGGAGCAAGACATGCTGAGGCTCCTTACATTTTAATAGGTCAAATAGCCACAGCCTTGTATTTTTCTTATTTTGTATTTATGGTTCCAGCTGTATCTTTAATTGAAAACACATTGGCCGATTTAAATCAATCTAATAAATCATAATCCAAACGGCCCTGTAAAATTAGTTTTACAGAAAAAGGTATCCACTATACCATTTTAGAAACTCTTAAAAAATCAGTGGACTAATATATACCTAAGGACGTAAATGTAGTCAGGCTACGCCAAAGCCTATAATATTAAATTATTTTTAAAATAAGCAAAAAATGTGCTATGTTTTTTTTTAATATTTGGGGTATAACTAAATTAATTCTACCTAGTACTGGCATTGGGGACGTAGTCAGCGTAACGGTGTAGGGTGGCTACATCACTGCGTTGCTTGTTGTGCGTACGCAGACAAATGCAGCACACACCCCCGACGCCCTACGGCAGTATTCAATAGTGTTATCTCCTTCATATTGTAAAAAAATCTTAATATACAAATTTTATATAAAATATCCTACTGATTCCCATTCTGTGAAAATTTTTTTTAATTGTAGAGAGTAGTGAGGAAAAATAATATTGCCGCAGTTAGGCATCCGAGCGAAAGCAAAAAAAAAAAAAAATTAGTAAAAACGGATAAATAGTAAAAAAGAAAGATAAAATTTAAATTTTTTTTTGTTTAGTGTGTTGCTGACGCATAAAGTAAGTCAGCAGGGATATATGCTCTATAAAAATAGTAAATATACTACTGCATATGCAGGACACTGTATATGCAATGTAGGGCATGGCTGGCATACATCCAATGTACGTCACTGGCTACGCCTCCGCCCTGACTAATCTGATTTATTAAAAAATTATAAGTTTGTAGGGGAATGTTCTCCCCTCCATTTCCCGGGTTGTCGCTTTTTTCGGCAAAAAATATGAAAAATAAAAGTAATAAAAGAGATTAAAAAATAAATTTATTTAATATATTAATTATGTTAAATTTAGTATTATTAATATTTGCGCTTGCTGGCTTGTCGCACTGGCGTAGCCAAGCCTGCCCCGACCTAAGAGCACACACAATACGGTGTTCGCATAAATTATAGAAAATAAAATATAAAAACAGATCGTCAGTGGCTGTGCATATGCAGTACGTTCTACGCCTGACGCCAGAAAACAATATTCTAAGCGGCGAATTCTTTTCCTATCTCTCTCTGACTAATCGGTATACCCCTTCTGTATAGTAATCGCCTATTTTCAAAGGGCGTGGCAGGGTATAATTAGATTAATCAGAGCAAAGATTAAAGGGATGATCTACAAAATAATAAGAGTTTAGAATAATGGCAGTTCAATGATCTCCAAAATCAAAGGAAGGTGTTCGATTCGCCTAACTCTTGATTTATTTTAGATTGATACACCTTCGTATCCCTCGCGCCCGGTAGTTTTTATTAATAAATCGGAAAGCGTTATAATGCCTGCTAAAATATTTTTCTAAGTATAAAATTTACTGAAATCTGGATAAATATAATTAGGCCGGTCTATAAGTATTCTATCATATACTTTAAACCATAAACATAAAACTAAGGGCCTTTAACTTAAATGGTAAAGGATCTGATTGTCAATTAGAGAGATGTCGGTTCGAATCCGATAAGGCTCGTAGTGTTCTACATTATTCTTTATTACTTTCATTAAAAATCGCAGAGAAAAAAATCCTGTGGAACTTTTTGTTCGAACCATATTTCTAAATTATGGTATACTATAAATATAGTTTTTGCTGCGTAATTTATTTTTTTTTTCTTACGCTACGCACGCACTGTATATATTCGATTGAAGTACACCGTGCTTCGAAAGCGTGCTAAAAATTTAAATTGCTAATAATATGTTATTTCTTTACTTAAATTATGTTTCTTTGATTATTTCTGTGTGAATATAGACGTAAATTACATCGAATTTTGTTTTTAAATTTTTTTACGCTGCGGATTCATTAATTCGTTGATTCGTAAATTTGCTGGAAAAGACAAAATTTTTAATTAAAGATATCTACATTATTTAAGTATCAAGATATCCTAAATGTCTTAAAATTTTTCTTGCTTCGCTGGCAGGAACTTTCCTGCCGGCGAACTATAATTCGGAGACTTCTCTTTTTTAAATTTTTCTTTATCATGCTTCTGACTACCGGCGTCGGGCGTGGCATAGCCTCATCATAGTTACCTATGTTGCGTGTGATGTATTGGAGAAATATTCTCCAATTAGTCCCCGTAGCCAACGTCAGCCCACACATATCAAAGTTTATAAGTTTGGATATGCGGGTCGCGGTCAAGAACTAAAGAGCCCAAGGCCTATCCTATTTTAGATATTGTAAAAATTTTATGCCTCAATTAATACCTTTTTATTTCATAAATCAAGCTGTATTTGCTTTTTTAACTTTATTAGCTTTAATCTATATCTTTTCTAAATTTATTTTACCTTTATTCTTTTCTTTACAAGTTATTAGAATGTATCTTGTAAATTTAAGCTAGTAGAGCGTAACCAGGTTGCGTGACTACTGCATATGCATTGAACTAATTTAAATAATATTTTCATATTTTATTTTTAATCGGCTATATTGCCGTATATTTAACTTTTTGTTGTCCTATGCTGGCGCAAATGGCAGGTATCCTGCCCCCTGCGTACGCAACTACAATATTTTTTAACTTTTAAATTAATTAATGGCCGCTTTTTATCTTAAATAAGGAGAGTGCTTTGCTGCATTTGTATGCGTACGCGCAACAAGCACCGTAAGGAAGTAAGCGGACGCTCAACTGAATAAAGCGAACTTTAATTTTAAACCTTCCTCGCAACTTACCGTAATAGTTTCTGCAAGCACACGCAAGCACACGCAAGCAAGCACAGCAAATTATTGAAAAATATGGCATATAAAATACCAAAAATATTGTAGTGCACTTGATTTGATTTCAATCTTGTCAGACTATGTTCGCTAGGCATACGCCATTGTGGAGCGTATTCCCTTCAGCTATTGATTATTCATCAATATGGTGAGGCTAGAAGAGTAGTAATACGATTTCCGGGGCAATAAAAAAAAAATCTATTTTTTAATCCACCTTCCCTCTTTTAAAAGAGACTAAAAATATTTAATTTTGTTGAAATTTACCTCCTCACTACCGGCTGACGTAGCCCGGACAGCAAATAAGGTGTCATAGCATAATGGTATTGCAGAGCACTGTTAATGCTTCTTATGGGGGTTCGATTCCCCCTGATGCCTTTTTTTTACGTACGCGAATTAAACATTAAATTAGTAAAACTATCTACTAATTTCAAATTAAAATTTTTTACTCTCGCTCCGCCTCTTGAATTCGACTATAATAAAATAAAGATTAAAATAATAAAAGCTTCGACTTAAAAAAAAACAATTTTTAATTCATACCCCATGCAGCAAGAAATAAACTTTAAAAAATTTTTAAAAGGTCTCACAAAGAATGTGCTTAGGTAGTCAAGATTCCTAAAAGTTTCCTCTTATAATTGTAAAAAAATTTTCTACACTCTTACCTGAAGAATAATATAGTTGCATATTATCCATGTAGCCAGCGTAATTCTATTTTTTTAGGCTCCTAGCTTGGAGTATTTTTCACAATATTTAGATAATTTTTTCTATCTCCGCTAATAACAATTTCATTGAAAACCATTTTTTTTGAAGACTTCTTGGAACTTCTTAAAAATTTTTTTAGTTACTGATTTCTAGTCCAACTCTACTTGCAGTGTGTCGGTAGAAATTATGCGCCCTGCGGCATACTATTTAAGAATATAAATTATATAGTATTCCGGGAAACAATGCTTTTCCAATGTGGCTAAAAGTCTGATATAACAACGACTATTCGCCGCTAAATTTTTTTATTGTGAAACCTTACGTGGGCTATGCCAGAGGGCGAGGTTAATTTTTATAGCAGTGCGTACGCAGAAAAATATTACTAATTAACATTTTTAATTCAGTGTAATTTTCTGATATTCTCTTTATACTTAGGCTTAACTCACTCTCCCTTATTTTTAGAAAGGTAAAAGATTGACAAAAAAAAAAACAAAATAATTTCATTATTTTTATACAGAACGTGTCTCATACTATAATGAAGATGTTTTAAATTTCTAAATGTCTACTCTTTTAGCTTTGAAATTAATAAGATTTAGGCGCCTGCTCAAAATTGTAATTTAAACTTAAATTGCTTTATAGCCCCCGTTGTAACTAGATTCGCTACCGGGGCGTAGCCTGCGTAGCTTGTTCCTTCTCTGCTACAATTTCAACGAATTAATTTTACTCATCGTCAACCTTAAAAAATAAAAGAATTTAATTATTTATATTTTTCCTATTAAAATTTTTCTATATTGAGCACGCAGTGGGGCTACGCCAGAATAGTATGTAAATTTTTATTTTTTTGGAAGGGCTAATATAAGTTAACACAGCTACTTTACAATTACAAACTTACTGCATATGCAGGACACTGCATATGCAATGTAGGGCTGGCATATGCCACCGGCATAGCCAGAGTCTACAGAAGTTAACGCAATCTAACACGAGCTAACACAACAGGATTTTTCTTTGATTTTTTAATTAAAAATAAGCTTTAACTGAACTTTGAAGCCTTGGTTCGCTACTTTAACAGACCCCTGCAATGCAGTTGCAAAGCGGCGGTGCAGTTGTGAAGCAGCAGCATGTAAAGAAAAAGAATGAAAAAAAATAAAAAAATATAGGGAGGTTTAACAGAGTTATACCAACGCAACTATAAAATTAACATATTCTCTTGTTTTTCGCAAAATTTTCATGTATCATTAAAAATAACAATAATTTACAAACTTTCCCTTATCATTTAGTTGAACCTTCTCCTTGGCCTATCTTAACTAGTTTTGCACTATTAACATTAACAGTTTCGGCCGTGATGTATTTCCACGGGTACGAAAATGGAGGGTATTTACTTTCCCTAGGGTTTTTATTAACTACTTTTGCTATGATTCTTTGGTTCAGAGATGTTGTATTAGAAGGTACAAAAAAAATAAATATAGCACATCTGATCAAATATCATATAAATTCTTGCTCTAATATTTTCAAAATTGCAAGTGTAGTTTCCCCTGAAGAAATCAAGGGAGCTAGTGAAAACTATAGTAATGAATATTTAAAAAATAAATTAAGTTTTAATCAGGAACAATTAGGTTTTTATTTAGCAGGTCTATTAGAAGGTGATGGATGTATATCCTTACCTTCTATTGGTAAAAGTAAATTAACTAGAATTTTAAATCCTCGTATTGTATTTACTTCACATATAAACAATTTAGGATTATATGCTCATATTCAGCACGAACTAGGTGGTATAGGCCGATTTCAAAAATCAGGAAATAATTCTCTCCGGTATATAATTGGAGATAAAAATGGAATAATAAAATTTATAGAATTAGTACACAATAAATTACGGACACCTAAAAATGATAGATTTAATTTATTAATAGAATTCATAAATTTAAAATATAATTTAACTATTGAAAATAGTGTATTAGATACATCTTCTATTTTTAGTAATAATTGATTTACAGGATTTGTCGAAGCAGATGGTCATTTTAGCGTAAAGTATAGAATGACTAAGCCTAAATCTGAAACTAGAAAAATAATGGTAAGCGAAAATGTTAGCTTATTATTTAGACTAGATCAGCGTTCTCATGATGTGGCTACTGGTTCCTCAATGAATACTATAATGGAATTCATTGCTTCTTATTTAAATTGTAATGTATTAACATTTAAATATAAAGCTCTGAAATCACCGGAGCAAAAAGAAGTATTATCATTAAGCTTAACTTCAATTAATAATTTAAAACCCATAATAGAATATTTTAATAATTACCCTTTGCTGGGTACTAAATACTTAGATTTTAAAGATTGAGAAGAAATATATTACATTATTTCTTCTAAAGAACATTTAACTGAATCAGGTCGATCAAAAATAAAAAGTTTAGTCTTAAACATGAACAGTAAAAGAAATTTCAATGAATAACCGTCCACATGCCTAAAAACAAATAAATTGTTGATTTTTATCGAAAAAGATTCGATAAAGTTTAGTATAATTCCTATAAAGTATAAGTGCCTTCTTTAAATTTTACTATATGCTGGAAACCCCTAAAGCTTTAAATACTCATTTTTAATTTTTAGAGAAAGTAAGAATTTTAAAGATATTACAATGGGCAATCAGCAGGGAACCAATAAACATATAATTATTTTAGTAGGTCCCCCAGAGACTCCACGTAAAAGATAAATACGTAGACTTACCTATTTATTAAGATATAGTCCAGTTTTAATTGAAAAATTAAATATTAAAGACATATTTAGGAAACCATACTAAACAAGTTCAACAAGGACTGGTTCTTGGATTCGCTTTATTTGTTATTAGTGAAGTAATGGCTTTTTTTTCAGTCTTTTGAGGGTTTTTTCACTCTAGTTTAAGTCCAGATGTGGTATTGGGTTCAACCTGGCCGCCTTTAGGGATTGATGCCCTAAATCCTTTTGGAGTTCCTCTACTTAATACATTATTATTGTTATCTTCTGGAGCCTTTATTACATATGGACACCATGCTTTAATAAATGGAAACAGATCTGGGGCAATATACGGTGCTGCATTGACTATTGTATTAGCTGTTTTATTCACTGGGTTACAGTACTTAGAATATATGGAAGCTGGTTTCACTTTTTCAGATTCATCTTATGGTACTGTATTTTACGCTTCAACTGGTCTTCATGGGTTAAAAATAGCCCCTACCAAAAATTTTACTTCTTTATTTAAAAAAATATTTCAATTAAATATGTTAAATAACTATAAGTTTTTTTCTAATTCTATTAAATCTTTAAATAATCTTTTTATAAATTTAGAAATTAAAAATAAAAATATTAAACCTTTTTATTTAGAAAGAAATTTTCTAGAGTGGTTAGCAGGTTTTACAGATGCAGAAGGAAATTTCAATATAAGTTTGCGTAATTTAAAAAACGATAGTTATAATAGTTTTATTCTTACTTACCAAATTGGTCTTCATGTTAAAGATTTGGAAGTTTTAAAACTTATTAAAAATAAGTTACAGTGTGGTCATATTTCTATCTCAGGTGACAAGTGTAATTATTTTGTTAATGATAGAAACTCTTTAATTTTTATAATTTTACCTCTTTTTAATTTTGTACATTTACATAGTTCAAAATATTCTCAATTCAAAGTATTTGAAAAAGCTTTGAATTTGATTAAAAATAGGGAACATTTAAGTTCAGAAGGAAAATCAAAAATGATCAAATATTATTATGAAATGAAAGAAGATCATTTCCCTATAAAATCAGATTTACCTTTAAATAATTACTGGTTAGGTGGTTTTGTGGACGGTGATGCAACATTTAGTACTGCTAGAAATAACCCTAGATTAAGATTTGAAAATAAAATAAATGAATTAGAATTATTTAAAAAAATTCAAATTTATTTAAATGTAGGTAATATTTTGTATAACACAAGGGTAGATAGACCAAATGCAAAATCTACTTGCATTTTAGATATTACAAATATTTATCATTTAAAAAATATTATTATCCCTATATTCTCAAAAAAAGAGAAAGAGTTTCAAATATTAAATACTATAAAACTTAATAATTTTAATTTATGGTGTATGATAGTAGACATAAATTTTTATGGTTATCATAAATTAGCAGAAGGTATTAATTTAATTGAAAAAATAAAAATAAAATTAAATAAATTATCTGGTGAAGATAATTTGAATAATCAAGACTTAATGGATTTAGAATTGGATTTTAAAAATCTCCTTTCTTTAACGTCGCCCTATGAAATTAAAAATGGATTAAGATTTTTGAGAAACACAAATAATTTAATTTCAACAGGTTTACGAATTTTATGTAAAAATCATGATAATAATGAAGAACAAATGTTTGATAGTATTTCTAAATGTAACGAAGTTTTAAAAATCGATAGAACAAATATTAAAAAATACTTATTAAATAAAGAAAAATATAAAAACTATACATTTCATTTTTTTTATGAATAAATCTCATAATTAAAACTAGAATTTAAAGTTTGCAAAATATTTTATATTGTAAAATATTGACAGAAAATAGGGAAAATTGCATGGAACTCCTTTAAATTTACTTAAATTAGAAGGAAAATATGCAGCCTAGCAAATATTTAGTATTACTGATCTAAAAAAAAATATTTGAAGGTTCAACGACTAGTAAGTGAATACAATACTTATAATAACCTTACCACGAAACCCTAGAAAAAAATATAAGTAAATTATAGCGCTAAATTAAAAGTTAGCTTTTTATTTTATTTTTTTTATGACATAGTCTGAACCTAATAGTAATATTAGGAAATAAAGATAAAGATCTTTATGATAACATAATTGTACATGTGGCTGTCGGAACTATATTTATAACGGTTGGATTCGTACGGCTAATTTTACACCATTTAACTTCAGATCACCATATCGGGCTAGAATCTGCAATACTATATTGGCATTTTGTAGATGTTGTTTGATTATTTCTTTTTGTCTCGGTTTACTGGTGAGGTGGAGCTTAATGTTTCGGGAAGAAAATTGCTTTAATATTTATACTTAATATCTTTAAATTTTAACCTAAATTTATTTAGTTTCTAGGTCTTAATAATTCCTAAAATAAAAAAAAATGGTTAATAAGTATTTGACTATAAAAATAAGTAAGAATTATCAAATATAAAATAGAAAATTAAAAGTTTTTTAATACTTATGCAATCCTTTTATTGGCAGCACTAAATATCACTATTGTACTATTAATTAATGAATACCCTGTCCCCTGCGTACGCAACCCTGTCCCCATTTTTTATTAACCTTCTCCTATCTTTATTTTTAATTTAGACGAATTACCTAGGCTCTAAAAGTGAAAACCACTGTTTGAAAAAACCGCTCGCGAATAAAAAATCGCATATCTTTTATATACGTCAAAACATTTTTAGGATTAAAATTTTCTCGAGGATTAAAATATACCTGTTTTTATTCTCATGCTGCTTTTGCTAAAGATTTTTTGGGAGTCTTATGGAATTTTATAAACAGTTAGGAACCTAGCTTGACCAGAGCCGGAGGTGGCTCTGGGCAACCTAGGACACCCTATTTCATCTTTAACAAATGCCCCGGACATAAATGAGTGCATAGCTAACCTTTTCTTTAAAATTCCATACCCTTCTCTGGAAATAAAAACAGGTATCTTTTATATAGAGCTTTTCTACATTTAAGGAAGGGAGAGGGTAACCCTGAAGATAAAAGCTAATTTGTGTATTTTATCTATAGTTCTTGGATAGTTAGAGAATGTATGATTTGTTATACTACTAAAGTAAAGTTATTAAAGTACAGAATTACTAAGTCTTGTCGGGAATTGAACCCGAAAACTACAACCCTCACTTTCCTCGGGAATAAAAAAAAACAAAAAAAACAGGTATCTTTTATATAAACTCGTTCGATTTTCCCGAAAAAGGATCGTCGGGGAGATCAGGAGGGGAAGTTTACCCCACCCCAATCAAAAAAAAACAAAATCTAAAAGAATCTTATTTTTTTTTTTTTCTCAATAAAAGTATAACGATTTTGATAATGCTCAACACTAGATTTTTTTATAAAATTGTGAAGAAAAATTAGGCGAGTTAAAAATAAAAGGTACCTGTTTTATCCTCGATGGTAGGTGTAAAATTTTTGAATTGGAATTGCAAAATATTTTTTTACCCTTAGGGTTGCGAGGAATATGCATGTCTACGGCACCTCCTGTATAAGACTGTTTTAAATCTTCATACATAGCACCGCTGATTAAGAGGAATAGCAAACCCTGATTCTTCCAAGGTTTTTAGGTAGTTAGACCTGAAAATAGAAAAAGCTAAAGAGGGTAAAGTAAATTTTTTGTATACGTTTAATTTGAATTTTAATCAAATTATTCGAGACTAAACTATATTTATAATCAAATTTAAAAGAGACTAAAAAAATTTCTTTTTAATAAATAAAAATTTATTTTAAAGAAATTTTATTTTTTTGAGTGTTTAAGATAGTGTTGTGAACTTACTAATATTTTGTGCTTTACACTTTCATTAAATAAAAATTAAAATTTTTAACTGAATTATATTATAATAAGTCTCAGCTAATACGGATGATAATTTATACTGAAAAAGGGGTTAGGGTGTGTGCTGCATTTTTTTACACAAGCAACGCACATATGCAGTACACACCCGACGCCCTACGTAAGCCAAGCAATTTAATTAATAAAATAAAAATAACTGGTAGAAAACAAACTGGATTGTTGCTTACTTTGGGAGTAAGATCTTGCTCGTTCGAATCGGGTCTACCAGAAAAATAATTAGGGCGGGCTCTCTGCTCTCTGCTCTCTGTTATCTATTATTTGCTCTCTGTTATCTACAACGCTGCAACTTTGCTACAAATTTTTTTATTTTTTAACTTTATAGATTTATAAAAAATATCTTCAAATTGTGTGTAGCGTAGAGTTGAAATTAACGCTTTTACGCATTCTGAAAGGTAAGACGCTATTCCAATAAATTTTATCTCGCGGGCCTTGGACTAAAAAAATTTAACAATTTAAAAGTTCTTATGTAAATATACTTAAAGCCTTCTGTCCTAAAAAATTTTTTGTTGCGTATTGTTTTGACTGAACCATAATTTGTTAGTTAAATTAAATTTTTTTATTTTTATTTACTTTAATGAAAATTATTGTATAATGCCTCGAGTCTAGAATTTAATATAATATTTTTTTTCTTTATTTTTCTCGCTACGCTGCTACGCCACTAAATAATATTTTGGTTGTAAATAATGTGTAAAAATAGAAAATTATCTGGATCAGTATTGTTTGGCTACGCCAGCTATACGCTCTTTCCAGGTATAATGAAGATTGTTAAATTTATTATATTTAAATATGAATTAAAATTGAAACTTATTATATTCTTATCTTTTTAGCATCAGGGATCACTTCTTAGGGTTCCCATGCCAGCCGCGTAATATTGAAAATTTCAATAAAAAGATTAAGAAAAAAATAAATAAATTTTAAGGCTATTCCTTCAATATAAAAATTATTTTTAAATTTTAATAAAATTTTAGTATATGGTATTATAAGATGGGGTACCACTGGTGTATGCCAGTCAGTCAGTACGCCCTACCTCTCAATAAACGACCATAATAGGCCTAACGTTTCCTTTAAATTTTTAGTAAATAGCCTTAGATCTTTATAAATTTCACTAAATTTTTATTAATGCTTAAATACAGCGCCCCGTTGTTCTACCATCGTCGAGCGTAAGCCAGATAAAGCAAAGCAGGTAAAAAAAAATTTTATCTATCTTTATTTACACTCTGCTGGCTACGTGGACCGATGTATGATACATACTGCAAGCCAGTCACTCAACCAGTGGTGGGCACGAGCTTAATTTATTCCAGTACTTATGTTTAAACCTATATTTTTGACATATTAGTATTGAAAAATTGAAGGATTTTACTCATTATGAATAATTTTTTAATAGATTTTATTTCTTTGTTTGCTATATTGTCAAGTGTTCTTGTGATTACGTCTAAAAATCCTGTAATTGCGGTAATATTCTTAATTTCTCTATTTATTAATACAGCTGTTTATTTAATATTATTAGATATAGGATTTATAGGTATTTCCTATATTATTATTTACATCGGTGCTATTACAGTTTTATTTTTATTCATTATAATGATGATCGATATCAGATTGGTAGATATTTTAGAAACTGGCCGAGATTATACTAAAAATATCCCTTTAGCTTTAATAGTGGCTTCTTTATTTGTTTTTGAAATATTTTCTATTATCCCTTTCAGTCCTAATAATGCTTCTTTATTTGATTTTATTTTAGATTTGACATACAGCTTTAAACATTTGTTAATCGCTAACGGTTCTAGTTCTATTGAAGTTCCTGTTGTTAATATGATTTTTTATTCTCCGGATTTCATAATAAGTGGATTTACTCAAATTCAGATTTTAGGTAAAGCTTTATATACTTACGGGGCAGTGTGGTTAATAATAAGTGGTTTAATCTTATTATTATCTATGGTTTCAGCAATATTTATAACAAAATTTGATAGCTCCAGTAATTAGTCTAAGTACTTTCTCGCCTTAGTTAGTTAAATATAATTTTTGAGTACTGCATATGCAGGCTGGGTCACACGTATGCCAAAGGTAATTAAAATTTATTAATTAAAAAATTAAAAAAACTAGGGGTGCAAATATTTCCATTACTGATCATAGGGCCTTGTCTTTGATATGTAATTATCCTGTGCTTTCCTTAAATAGCGATTAGTTTAGGGAATAGTAAAAATTTTTTTTTCGATACCGGCGCCTTGAGTTTAATATTATACGCTATTATACCTGATACAATAGAAATTAAATTTTAAATTTTTCCTTAACTTTTCCTATTTTTAGGTTTAACTACTTAAGTAAAATTTAAAAAAAAAAATTGCCCGTCTGGTGTAGCACTACGCTGATATAGTTCGGTTATACCCCCTCAATGCAAAATCTATCGATGAAAATACTGCCCGCTACGCGCCCGACGGAAAAAAAATTATTTTTAGAATCTAAGCTAATTTCAAGCTTATAGGGTTATCCAGATAAATTTCATCAAGTAAATGAAATTTCCAAATAACCTTTAAGATTAAACACCTAATGAGTTTAAAATATATTACACAAATATAAATAATTATTATCTGGAAAAATAATAACCTTTTAGGGCATGATCTGATTATAAAAGTTTGTAATGTTATTTAAATTAAGTTTTAATACAATTTAAGTATCTTATATATAATTTAGCTTGAAATTAGCTTAGATTCTGAAAATTATTTTTAGCTCTTTCATCTGCTTGCTACGCTGCATATGCACCATACGGTGCGTACGCACCACACGCACTTGATTTACAGATCGGATTAAAATATTTTCAAAGCTTGGATATTTAAAAGGGACAGACAATAAAAACTAAGTAATATTATTTTTGTTATCACATAATCTGTTTATTGCCCACCTTACAAAACTATAAAATAAAAAAAATTCTAATAAGGAGATTTAAACACTACTGTAAAATTTATTAAATTTTAACATGTTAGTAGCAGCAAAATATATAGGAGCAGGATTAGCTTGTTCAGGATTAATCGGAGCCGGAATAGGAATTGGTTTAATTTTTTCATCTTTAATCGCATCTACAGCTAGAAACCCTCAAGTTAGAGGACAATTATTCACTTTCGCAATCTTAGGGTTCGCTTTAGCAGAAGCTACTGGGTTATTCTCCCTAATGATTTCTTTCTTGGTTCTGTACTCATAATTTTTTTTTTCAGAGTTTAATTTTTTTAATACCGAGAATCTAGATTCTTTACAATACCTTATACTTCCATTTTTAACTGTATTACTCCCCTCTCTAAAACTATTTACAATCCAGAAAATTTGAATAGATTTAAAAGATTTAATAGCACTAGTCCAAATACTAAACTAATTAGTCCAATTTACACTGCTTGCCTTGATCCTCAATGTCCTTTCTTATTTACATCTATAAGTCTACTATTGTCTCACACTGATATTAGAGATGTGTCCCCCTGGATCTTTACTACTATTTCAAAATCTAATAAACAAGTATTTTCTGAACCTAATTTACAGCGAACTGAAATAACTAAGTATGTAGTAAATAAATCTGGAATTTATTGTTGGATCAATAAATTAAACGGAAACTTCTATATCGGAAGTGCTATAAAATTAAATAACCGAATCAACGATAACTATCAAAAATCCTACTTATTAGAAAAAAAGGATTTAGTTATTGTTAAAGCTATAAACAAATATGGCTTGGATAACTTTAATTTAGTAATATTGGAAATCTTACCAGACTTGGACGCAAAAATTTTATTAAAAAAAGAACAATATTGGATAAGCTTATTAGAACCAATATATAATGTTTTAACAGTCGCTGGAAATTCTTCAGGGTTTAAACACACTGAAGAAACTAAAGAATTACTTAAATTAAAAACATTGGGTAGAAAGCATACTGAGGAAGTTAGACTATTAATGAGTGAAAATCGGAAAGGAGTAAATAGTACTTGGTATGGAAAGAATTTATCTGAAGAAACTAAACAAAAAATGAGTCTTGCCGCTAAAAATAGAACAAAAGATTCAAGACCTGGTTTCATAGTAAAAGTGTTAGATTTAGAAAATAATCAAACAACAATCTATAAATCTATGAGGGAGGCGGCTAAGGGAGTCGGAATGGCTCAATCTTATTTTGTAGATCGATTAAAAAAGGGAATAGATAGTCCTTATAAAAATCGCTTTGTAATTACAGTAGAAAGATAGAAGCAAAATACCCTAGGGCTGGTATTATATAATTATAAAAGAGAATATAATTAAACTAAATAAAATTTATTAGGAGGATTATTTTCATTAATGATAATTTTTTAGTTTTACCAAAAATATTTTAGGGTTTAGGGGTTGGAAATGAAAAATAATAACCCCACTTCCCCCGATAAAACTTTAGAAATAAATAATTAAAAGATACTCGAAAAAATATACAAAGTTAGAGGTCAATTATTCACTCTCGCCCTTTTTTATAATATAATTTATTGAAAAAAACGGTAATCTTGGTTTTGTTTCAAAAATAAACCAAAACCTTGGTGTGTTAAAACTATAAATAAAAGATAAGGAAAAAATTTTTTAGAATAATGATGATATGATATAGTTACCAGACATTTATTCGTAAGTAATTAAAATAATTAAATTCTAGATACAATAGAAACTCTCTAGATGTCATGAATAAATAAATGTTTGGTAAGTGTGTTAACTATCTGGTAAACAGTATAGCAACACGAGTTTTGAGAATCCTGGGGAGTTTGTATTGGAAACAAATCTTCTAGCTAGAAAAACAAAACCCAGATTAGAAAAAATGAAAATTGTGTGCTAGCAGCATAAAAATCCAAAACAAGGTAGAAACCCATGACAAGCTGGTTTTAACAAAAAGCAGCAGAAAAAACAACCAAAACAGAAAAAACGAAAAGTCCGGCCCCGTCCAGTTGTGCAACGTACACAAAAAGCAGCAGAAAAAAAACAAAAAACAGAAAATCCCACAAAAATCGAAAAATCCACAAAATTCGAAAAATCCACAAAAATCGAAAACTACAAAAAACTATCAACGAATTTTTCATTCAACTAAAAAAGTTTTGAATAGCAGTCTACCCAGAAAAACAAAAAACAGAAAAAAAACAATACAAGAGAATGGTAAATGAGAAAATTTTTTGTGTTTAATAAAATTTTTCCTCCCTTACTAACAATTTAGCGGTATGGAAAATAAAAGAAACTTGTTTTTACATTCTAAAGAGTTGTAGTTTAACAGTAAAACACCTATTTTGTTGCGGGTGAATATAGGTTCAACTCCTATCAACTCTATCAATTATTCTACCTAGCTTAAAATAAAAGAAACCTGTTTTTAACTTAGATTCTATTTGCTCTTTGTTTACTAAAAATTTTTGTTTTTCCACTTAAAGACCTGGGGAATTGAGCCCAGCCAGCCCAGCCTGCACACATAATTTCAAAAATTTTTATAACTTATGAATGAATCGCCGCGATCTATAATATCTTTTTTCTGTTGGAATTATTTTCAGAATCTAAGCTAATTTCAAGCTTATAAGGTTATCCAGATTATTTTAGCAAGGAAATGATAAGTTTCAAATCAATACTTAATAGGATAACTATTTAAAAGCAAAAACTATTCAAAAATATATACAAGATTATTATCTGGAAAAATAAAAACTCTTTTCGGAGATGATCTGATTAAAAAAATTTGTAATGTTATTTTAACTGAAGTTTTAATACAGTTCAGGTTTTCTTATATAAAATTTAGCTTGAAATTAATCAAAAAGTTAGCTTCTATTTAAAAAAAGAAAAAAATTATTATTATCAAGATTTATATAAGATTTAATATTAGAATCTAAATGAATATAAGAATTCACTAAATTAATATTATTATTTTGAATATTTAAATTTTTATTATTTTTCATCTATAGGTGCGGAACATTTTTGGGGCAAGGTGTGTTTAAAAGAAAGTTTTATAAGGAGGTTAAAATATTTCTGATTAAAATTTAAAGGATAGAGTTGACGGGATTGAACCCATAAATACCCACAGAAAAAATAGGTGTTTTACTATTAAACTACAACTCTTTAAATAGTTATTAAATGGTCTACCTTAAGGTTACTGAATATAATAACTTTGTAGTAGGCTTTAAATTAAATACTTATCGTTTTAAAAAATAATAAGTAGATAATGCTTCTCCTACATTCACTATTAAAGAATGAAAAAAATCAACCTATCCCGATATATTAATCAAAATAAGCTAATTTCCCCTCACTATTTATGCCTGCCACTTAAAGTAGTAAGTGTTTATAAATTAAAATAAATAAGACATAAAATAAAGAGAAAAAAACAATTTAAAAATAAATAATTAAAAGATACTTGAAAAAATACACCACACCCGTCAAAACAATTATTTCTTACACTAATAGAAGTACATTAATTTAAAGCTATAGTATATATAAGATACTTAATTTATTATTTTAATTTATTAAAACTTAACTCCCCAATTATTTTTTTCCCTTATACCCAAAACAGATACTCTTTTTCCAGATAATAATCATTATTTATATTATGACTATTTTTTCAAGTCAATGTCTATATCTCCTATAAATATTTTAAAAGGTTGAATAATGGTGTTAGAAATAAATCTGGATAACCTTATATACTTCCCTTTTTATTTTTCATATCACTGTTATTAATTTCAAGCTAAAGTATATATAAGATACTTAAATTTATTACAACTTCACTTTAAATCACATTACAACTTTTGTTTTTTTCTAATTTAAAGCTAACTTATATATAAGATATTTAAATTGTATAAACACTTCACTTTAAATCACATTACAAATTTTTTATCCTCCCTACCCCTCGTATTAGTGTAGGATACTTTAAAAAGAAAGTTTTGAATGGAGGCTTACCCACACCTTGTCTAAATATAATCAAGCTTATTAAGACTTATCCTTATAAAACATTGTTTGTCACCTTATTAGGGGGTAATCCTCCATACAAAACTATTTTAGTATCCTTTAACACGTAATATATAGAGTGCGTTTTTCAAACACCCTCCCTCTATTAGTGTAGGATACTTTAAAAGTTTTGAATAACAGTTTACCCCCCCCCGGGCCCGGGGGTAAACGGTCCAGAAAATTCCCTGAGGGATTACTAAGTTAAATTTAAGAAAAATGGAAAAAAACCAAAAGCATTTTTAATATTTCTAAACTTCTTTGGACTTAACTGCAGTTCACTGTTAAAAGAGTCTAAATTTATTACCAACAGAATTGGACATCTATTATTATTATTATAGAGTATCGCTTAGAATACGAAACTTAAAAGAATAAGAAGGTCATACCTTCCCCCTCTATTTAAGGACGCAGTAGTTATCGAAAGGGTCGCTTATTAATTATTTTATTTTTTTATTTAGTTATTTAAATTCTTGCTTCTTATTAAACTAAGATCCCCTGCATGTTGATCACGTACACGGGTTTATTTTATATTTTAAATATAAACTACTTGAGCTGCACAGCCTTCCTTGCTGCGTCCCGTAAGTTCTTAGTGGCACCTTTTTTTGGTTAAGGGCCTTTCACAAGTTTACATCCTTCGGGTCTTTTAGAACCTAAAGGGTTTATTTAAATAAACAAAAAGATAATTGTTAATATTTGGCACATAAGTACGTCGTCGTCTTTGAATGAAGAACTACACTCCATTTTTTTCAAGAACTCCGACTGCTTATAAGGTTATTAATAATCTATTTTTCAAGGATATAGTCTTTATTTGCGGAAACGCAAGGTTAGACGTTAAATTATTAATAACCTCTTTTTCTACTTTTATTTAGTGTTTTTAAAATCAAAATCATCACTGTTACTCTTATATTTGTTAGCTTTAATCTTTATATTACGCTTAAAATTTTAAAAGAGTAAAAAGCCTTTTGGGGGAATTAAAGTCTCAAAAAAATTAAAAAACCTTAAAAAAAACAATTTTTTCCATTTGGATTTATATAATTTTATACTTGGTTTCCCTTAGAGAATTAATCAATTGGTTCAAAAGCAAAAAAGGTAAAAGCGAAAACAGATCGAACTACAAGGCATAGCCTTTTCTAATAGACTAAAGTAATAGTCATTTTTTTGTTGGGAGGAGAAACAAAATTTTATTGTTGATCCTCCAATGGCCCTACAAAATTTTGACTGTTACTTGATACAAAATAATAATAATAATAATAATATTTAAGTTTAATTTAAATCTTTCTAAAGTCCAATTTAGAAAGGTGTTTGATAAAAACAAACAGAAATTAAATATGATAGTGAGCATAGACTCTTTGAGAATCTTTATCAATATTATATTTTTCGAAGTAATCGGAACGAGGATAGATAGAAGAAAGTTTTCTTGTCTTTTTCACAAGTCTTTCTGATGGCATTATTGTTATAGTATTTAGATTCAGATTGGAAACTTTTCTAACTTCCAAGGTTCTACGTTCTTCCAAAAGTAGTTCCACTATTCTTTCTGAATAAAACTTCGCATTTTGTAAAGAAACTCTTTTCGGTAACAGTCTTAGCTTCTTAAATTTCCCTAAAAGGGTTTTACCTCTATAAAGTTTTTTTCAGCTATTAGACCTTCATTTTTGTTGCAGTTCTTGATTACCCATTTCCGGGTTTCAGAGCTTACTTTGAATGAATCCTAGAAACTTATAATTGGTTTTTAGCCAATCGAAATTCAGATTTCCGTTTTTACTTATGCTTTCCAGTCTTGCTGATTGAGGTAGAGTTGAACGTCTTTTTGGACTTTCTCCTCGACCTCTCGTTTTACTTGAGAGATTTGTTCCTACTTCTAGGCTTAACCCTAGGAGTTCTAAATTTGCAACATGAATTCCATTTGTTTTTACAAGTTTGGTTTTCTTGGGTTCAAACTGGAATCCTGCTTCCATCATCAAAGGTATATCGTTAAGAGAGTTTACGAACTTATCTTTCGGATTCCCGTATTTACTTATTTGTAAATTACTTTTTGATTCTACTATTTTGCTAAAAGAGTCGCTATAAAAGAAGTTTAAATCATCCGCATAATTAACATATCTTACTTCCTTATTTAATTCTAATTTTTCTATTAAAACATAATAAGTCGCTCATGTATACAGAATTGGACTTATGGGTAAAACCCATCGGAACGTTTCTGTTTCCATTTTTTCATGCTTCATTATTATTAGATTCTCATCTACTCTCATGTGTAGGATAAGTATTGGTTTCTTTACGTTTTATTACTAGGAATTCAAGTAATAAGGTTATAAAGTTTTTAGGTAATTTTAGTTTTTCACATTCTAGAGATTCTCTAACAAGGTTTACTGATAGGTTTGGAAATCCGCTGGCAACATCAACTTGTGTTATGTTTTCCCAGGTTCATAATCGCTCTTTCATGATCTGATATCAAGAACTCAAGCAACCCCTATCATATATAAAGCCATGGAATCCAAGTTTTTCTCTAGGTAAGTGTTTTCTTAAGATGTGTTGGAGAACATTGTTAAAGATGTTACAGATAAATCTCACTTGAAGGCTTGGTATACAAAGTTGGCGAAATTTCCCTTTAGGAGATTCGATTCATTTTGAAGTCAATTCCTCTTGGGCAAGAAGCTCCGTATAATTATTTAAGAAATTTTCACTTCAGTTAAATAACTTAAAAACTTTGTTTGAAAGCTGCACGTCTTTGTACCAATGTGGCTGCCATTTTGATAAATGAGCCAGCTTAAAACTGCTGGATTTAGAAATCAAGAAAAATATTAATCTAATATATTTTTTAATCTGATTGGAGTTCAAATAATTAACCAATCTTCTATACTGTTTTTTTAGATATCTGTTACTTATTTTCACAGTCCCTAAAGCTCGCAGCACTTGATCTCCTAGAAGCTCATTTTCAACATCTGTTTTACTAATTCCTGTTTCCAATTTATCTAAAGTTTCACCTCTTTTTACTTTAACTTTCAAACCAAAATGTTCTAGCGCACTTACGTATTCTTGTAAGTCACTTGTTTTTAATTCTATGATTTCTTGTAAAAGGGGAAACGGATGTAATCTCTCGGATCTGATTCTCGGTTTAAGTTTTAATTTTTCTGGCTTTGAGAATAAAGTCTTTTTTTTCATTTCTATGAATCTATCCAAGAGATCTCCTTTTAATAGCTTATTTAGGTCGGTATCAAGGGAACAGAATCGTAACAGCTCAGCCAGACGGGTTCGTCATAGCTTTTTTTTGTTTGTTTCTAATCTTATTAAATCGTTTTGGTAGTTTATTGCAACCATTTTTTTGTGGGTATTATCCCCTTTCTATAATATAACTTATTATTATGACATCCCGAGCCGGGGGTTAACCATCGGAAGTGGAGGTACGATTTACAGAACCCCCCTAAGTTTCCATTATATTATGCCTTTAATTAGCAAAGGTAATCGCACGGTTCGCCGGCATATTCCTTACGTATTTCTACGGAATTCCAATCTAAGCTTTGTTAAATCTCGGAAGCGTTTTATAATAAGTAGCTACTTAGTTCTTGCTTACTTATCAGAATCCATTTTATTTAAATTCTATTATTTATTTATTGTAAAAGAGCAACGAGTAGACGGTAGTTACTTAGGTTTAAATTTAATCTAAGTTAAGGTGTACTCTGACGGAATATTATTATTATTATTCTAGAGCTTTCGAAAGGAAGTAT
>Ga0247733_1000264_pt1 | contig 43817 bp, 36 predicted proteins | sample UWRJL043104R2_FD_180932 | JGI IMG/M metagenome (GOLD analysis project Ga0247733, IMG submission 180932) | Plant litter microbial communities from Arlington Agricultural Research Station in Wisconsin, United States - UWRJ-L043-104R-2 | ecosystem: Environmental > Terrestrial > Plant litter >...
CGCGCAGCCCCAACTTACTGTTCCCGTTACGGACTGGGCGTGGGAAGATACCTATGCCTTCACCATTACGCGACCCAACGGCAATGGCGAGATCAAGGTGTCGCTCCTCGGTTCCGAATCCAGCACCCACGGCAACTCGATGGGTGCTCGGATTCTCTTTCCTCAATTTTCTTGCGCAGGCAACACGTGTAGTGTCACTGCGCCAATGGGTCCGTATATTGCACCTGTTGGATGGTACCGCATGTTTGTGATGGAGGGCGCAACGCCTTCGCATGCGGTATGGGTTCGCATTGGTGGTGACCCTGCGGAGTTGGGCAACTGGCCCAATTACCCTGACTTCCTTCCTTTGCCGGGTTTGTAGAGATAGTGTGTGTTCTTGGGGGCTGGTTTTGTTGTTAATGTTGCATTCGTTTCCTTCATTCTTTTGTATGTAATTGAAAGATACGGCGGGAGTCTGAGCAGAGATGTACAAGTACGTCGCGAATGATACCACATTTACGATTCGATTCAGATTTCCCCATCTACTGTTTGAGTGACGCAGCATAACATGATGCTCACTCGGAGACCCAATCCATCTCGTAGCATGCCGAATTTGGACGCTCCCTCGCTGTGATGGAGGGAGCCGGGCACGTGCCGGGCTACGGTTAAAACTCGTTCAATTCGCCAAACGCTAGCAGGGGCAGTTCGGTTGCAACTCGGCTGGGGTAACTTATCGATAAGCCTAATCCAAATTCACAGAGCGTTTCTCATCCGAAAAAAATCCGTTTAGTCTACATTAACCCTACGACAGCTTGCAATATAGCCAAGTTGCGCTGAGCTCGAGATGTTGAGAGCTGAGGAGATAGTAGGAGCCATGATATATCGACCCACGCTGCATCCAGGGCTAGTGATTGGCTACCTTGCCGAATATTTTTCCCGCCCCCAGCTAGCGTTTGGCAAATTGAACGAGTTTCTACGGTAGTGTGTCGTATTCATAATTTGGAGAATTCCTTGGCGCTTTCGTCATGTTGTGACGCGCGACAGCGAGGGCTACCCACCTACACTATATCAGCGCTACGACGTAGTATAATATTTCCTCTATATTGTGAGTCGGTATAGTAGAATGCGACTTCCAACGAATTCTTATACCTTGTAGAGGCGTAGTGGTGGTGCTAGAAAAGGGTAAAGATTTATTGATTTTGGTCCTGCCCTCGTCTGAACTTTCCAAATTATGAATTCTCCAAATTATGAATACGACAGATGCACAATTAGGGTTTTACAATGACATCTCTCCAGAAAGGGAGCTGTTTTATCTCCCTCTAAGGGATTTCGCGGGCAAGCACCTTGTCCGCGATGAGAATTATGGAACGCGGCTCGACATTTCACTGACACGCCTGCCTAGTCTCCGTCCTGCCTAGTCTCCAACCATGGTACCATGCCAACACGCGCAGAACGCCGCGGTAGGAGCATAGGAAACATCTTTTTCGCTGTCAAAGCCGTTTGTTCCCGTCCGAGTTGGATGCAATGCCATGGTCCGAAGCTTTTCTTGTACCCATACTGATAGACAAGGTCGGAAGTTCGCAACGGCGAAGAAGTAGCAGAAGAGTAGTCACAACGTTGCTTGTACTTTTTCTACTCTTGCTAACTAGAAGCGCGTTCAGCCTACGCGGCAATTTAGCTATCTCGCTGCAAACACCCGTATTACTCACAAATGCACGCTAGAAATCGGAATCTCATCATTTTCAACCAAACGTCAACCCCGGAACCATCTAAGTGCAGCAGTGGAACGCCCGCCATTCTTCTAATTTTCTATTCATATCCAACTGTCAATTCAGTTTTCCCCTCAGTCTCCTCAATACAATAGCCATGCCTGGCCGCTCCTGGCAACCATCCCCTTCCAATCTGGATTTCCCTCCGGCCTACCTTCCAGATACCCCTTCACAATTCACCTCTTCCCACCCTAACCACCAATAACATTTTCCCAACCGGAAGCAACAATGTACTACTACTGCCCCACCACCGGCATCTGGCGAAACGTCGCCTGGAGAAGCCTCAGCGCGCCGGCAGCGCTCACTCCCAACAACCCCATCGACAGGGTCTTCATCAAACATGACGAGGCTCAGGGTGCTGAAGCTACTCCTACTCAGCAACCTACCACCGCCGCCGCCGCCGCCGAGAAGGAGGAGCCTCTCTACCGGCCGATCAGCGAGCTCCACGAGGGTTCCACCCGGGACTACCCCTCCGAGCGCACCCCCCAACCACCCATCGGCACGAGACGCCCTCAGGGCAGCCAACCCTCAGACAACGATGCACCACCGCCAGCCGCCAGCCAGCAACCCGCGTCCCTCTGCCATCCCCAGCCCCAACGAGCACTGCATACCACCGTCCAGATGCTTCAGATCTCCACCGACAACCTAGGCGTGATCGCCGGGTCCCTTTGCGGCAACACCAACATGCGCTTGTCGCGTTTCCGCCACATCTTTACCCAGAAAAAGCCGACACTGGTGAACGTCGCGGACCATGTGTCGCCTTCTGAGGGTATCCAGTATGATGCGGACGAACTTCACGACTACTATCTGCCGTCCGTCCTGCGCGACGAGCTCGACTTGGAGTGGGAGGCCCTTCGGAGAGAGATCGAAGAATATGGCGCTAGCTCGCCGTCAAACGCCTCAGGCGGTAGTATGAGCTGCGCCGGAACTTGAAGAGGAATCAGCTGCTACTATGGGACACTGCGGGTGCTGACGCCCCATTGGATGAGTGTTACCGCGTTTTTCCTGAGGGATTTCGGGACGCCCTTTGTCTATTGTGGCGAGTCGTTGATGGATGGGCGGACACGATGTTACTTGGCTGCGCGGATTGACTTTTGTAATCTTGTTCCCTGTGTTTTAGTCAAAGGATGTGTAAATGTTGTCAAGTGTGACATGATTCCGTTGAAGATAAAAGATAGATTGTGATATCAAATGTAGAGGGTATCGCGGAAATGGAGATTCCTCGCGAGGCACTCATCTGGTTCCCACGGCCCCATGCGGCACACCCACCCTCCTCTTCAATATACTCTGGCCAATAGCGTTACGCACCTCCTTCTCTTGATGTACGACATTCTGCACCATGTACTTCTTCATCGCTTCCCTTAGTTCGCTTTTCGCCTGCTCATTCTCTCGGAACGGAATACTCTCTAGCTCCAACAGTCTCGTTATATCCACATTCGAGTTCTTTACGACACCCTCGAGACGGTCGATTTGCTGGTGCCGCGCTTCCTCGGTATCGTCGGCGACCTTGGCGGGCTTCTCGGGGTCGTCGCGGTAAAGTGGGATCAGCAGACCGAGGAATTGGGCGGCGGAGATGGCGGCTTTTTTGGCGACGATGATGACTTGGAAGGGCAGGTAGGCGGGGCGGAGGTGTATCGAGGTCACGAGAGGGTTCAGCCACTTGGTGAGGAAGGAGGGATGGTCTGGGCGCATTGCCGTGCGCAAGTCAAACATGGCGACTGCGACGATGGCGAGGTAGCGCCAGTATGCGCCGTCCTTGAGGAAGCCGAGGGCATTTGCGCCGAGCATGAAGACGAGCAGCGCGCCGTACGTGCCCAGTGCCGTGAGCAGCGCATTGTCCGTAAACTCCTTGACCGTCAAGCATTTCGAGCACGTTTGGAGCACATCGGGCCCGAACCGATCGTACGCAAAGCGCTTCGCAGGGTCCGTGATGATGTCCCGCGCATGCTTCAGATGCACATAGTAGTCGTTCGCCCGGTCCCTGTCGGCGGCGCGCACCTTGTCTGGGTGGAAGCGGATGGTGAGCTTGCGGAAGCGCGACTGTAGGCTGCTCTCATCCACATCGATGGGCACGCCCAGGTCGTTGTACGCGTTGCTCGACTTTTGCAGATTGAAGTCGACCTCGTAGATGGTGAAGGCGAAGTAGGCGAGATAGATGGCGATGAGGATCTGGCGGCGGTGCTTGACGAAGCGCGGGGTGCCCGGCGCGGGCTTGGGGTCGCCTGCGCGAATGAAGATGGCGTAGAGGATGCTTTGTGCCCATCCGGCCGCCTATTCCTTTAGTACTCGTGTATTGTGTGACGGATCTGTAGTCTTACAAGCGGGATGAGAAACTGCCACACAAGGAAAGGACCGATCGTATCCCAAGAGAGGTTGGCTTTCATGGCGGCTGCGGTGGAGGAAGAATCAAGTGCTCTGACATAGCGAGGGTTATATCGCTTCGAGAGCCTGACGTTGGGGACGCCAGGTGGCTTCGACCAATACCGACGCGGCTGGCTGCTTAGTCATTGCACAGTTAGCTCGGAAATGGTATGTTAGACTTGTCACCTATCTCTACGCTTCACGCCACGACGCTGTTCTATTCAACGGACATTCCACCTCAGCGCGCTTCGAAGGGACGCTCTTCACACTATTGCCAGCTTTGGCGGATTCAGAGCCAAACGAGCAAGCAATCTCTGATATGCTTGAGGTCTACGGATCGGATACCTCTTCATGACACGAGCACCATGGCTCGAGACGACCAGGATACTCTGGTTTTCTCTACCACCTTGAACAAGTCGAGAGGCGGTAGATTTGAGTTGAACAGAGACAAGACGGTCACCGTTCCGAACAAAGACCACCAGTATAGCACGGATCTATTTCTTGGGCTTGCAACATGTTCTCGCCCAATTCTTCGTTTCAAATTCCATTGTGAGCGAATTGGATCTGCCCCCTACAGGTCGATACTATATAGGTGCGGACAGTATTGCTGCTTCCCATGCGGCGCCAATTACAACCAATAACATTTGAGGTTTTAACGGCACACTGCACAAACCCGTCACGATAACCTAGCGCGTATAATATGCTACGACAAACGACCATCTCGCGCGTCGCCAAGAAGATTGTGACCAATGACTGCGCCGGATTTTGTGTTGTTTAAGATTGCATGATGGGTAAGGGAGCGGCGTAGCATCAAGTAGCTATACCACACTGGCAAAAAAAAAAAGCCGCAAGCATTCCCTAAACAAAACGCATGATAATTAGGGGAGCGGCGCAGCACCACGAAGCCATGTCTCACTGACAAGCAAAAGTCGCGAGCATGCCCTCACCTCTACATTCACAAGCTATTCTCATCTCGTCTCCTGTCGGTTCGTGAGAACAGCATGTCCAGGCTCCCAACTCTTTTTTTGTTCCTATGGGCGACTTGGCTTGTCGCGTTACTGCCTTTTGCGAATGCGGAACTAGATCCGATCCTAATCAAAGGATCACATTTTTTCTACAAGACGAATGGGACGGCATTTTTTGTGAGTCTGTAGAAGCATTCCGCATGGGGGGAACTGATCCATTCAGATACGCGGATTGACCTACTATATACCCACGCTCGGCTCTACCGGCTCCACACAGTTCTCTGATGCTCTCGCCGATGGGTCGACATGCGAGAGAGACATCCCGCTCTTCAAATCTCTGGGCATAAATGCTGTGCAAATACTTTACGTCAATCCAGCACTCGACCATAGTGCATGTATGAACGCACTCGCAGACGCCGGTATCTATGTTTTCGCGACGCTGGGAACCCCGGGGAACTCTGTCGGTCTGTCATCGTTAGTGCGATGGGACGAAGACATGTTGAACCAGTATACCGCCGTGGTAGATTCGCTGGCCAACTTCACGAACACGCTAGCCTTCTCAATTGGGGCCCTTTGGCTACCTGTGGAAGAAACCCTGGTGTATGTCAAAGCTGCCATTCGCGACGTAAAGCAGCATATGAGAGAACGGGGCCATCGAGACATCCCGCTTGGCTGGATATCCCTTGACGGTTCGACTGATACAGAAAGCACTTACGAGTACCTGACTTGCGGTGAGGATCGTCCAGACTTCCTAGCAATGTCAGTCCCGGATACTTGCGAAGATGTCAGCTACGCGGACGACATGACAAAACAGTTCAGCGACTCAAACATACCGGTCTTTGGAGTTGCTACTGGGTGTAGTCTTATTGACAAGTCAAATGACACACGAAGTTACGAGTACTTGACCAAGTTCTATCCTGATGGTGTAGCGCCGGGATTGAGTGGAGCTTTTGTGATGGACTACGTCGATTTTCAAGGTTCGCAGGCAAAACCTTACGGTAAGTACGCAAGCACCGCGCCTTATCTTCGTTCCTGACCATTGTATTTATGCAGGCCTCGTCGATATCAATGTAACGAATTTTCAGGACAACGTCGCGCCGAGAAACGGATACTACGCCCTCTCATCAGTAATAGCCAACTTGGAGCCCAATTTCTCAGAATTCTCTGCCTACACACCGACAACAACAACCCCAGCCTGTCCCACGAGCACGTATTCGCAAATCAGCACTGCTATGCCCGCCAAACCACACCCACCACTTTGCGCCTGCATGGTTGAGACCCTGCAGTGTGTTGCCAAGGAGAATTGGAATCCTCCTGACAAAGAGAGCAGTACCTATGGTTTCCTTGGGACTCTTCCTGGTACGGATGGCGAAAGTGCACAAAAATGGCTCGACAGTGTCACGGGCGCATGTGATGATGACCCGACTCAGAACTGCCCAGGTCTTACTCTCGATGCTCAAAATGGGACCTACGGGGCTTTCATGTGAGTTTGATGTGTTACATATCTTCCGTGAAACGACTAAGCAAAGATGCAGTGGCTGTAACGAGACTGCTTCTTACTCCTGGGCCGCAAACGAGTACTGGCAGCGACACGGATCATGCGACCTCAATGGCACGACCGAGCTCCGAGACGAACCACCTCCACCAAGCAGTGACTGCAAATTCCTTCTCGATCAAGTCGGCGACAACGGCGAGAAGACGATCACAGCATTCCTCGAGTCAGTCCCTACACCGACTGCTGGAACAAGCGGCCCAGGGTCAAACGAAGATAATGTCTCCAATGAAGCTGAAAAACACGGCCTGAAGGGCGGCGCGAAAGGAGGTATTGCTGTTGGCGTATTAGCTTCAGTGGCACTTGCTTGCCTCGCAGCGCTCTACCTCCTCCGCCGGAAAAAGCAGAGCAAAAAGGACGCGTCGGTGTCGGAACAGAACGATCGCGACCTACCCAAAGATGCTATGTCGCCTTATGTAGAGGAGAAGCACCAGACGGAAATTTTCGAGCTGCCAGACAACCAAGGCGTTCCGGGGGTGTTTGAAAAACGACGCTTTTCGGAGCTGCCAAATGGTCAACACGTATCGGAACTGGCGGAAAGTAAAGAAGTGTCGGAGCTGCCAGTTGACCGTCACGTCTCGGAACTTCAGTGAGCCTGCAGTGGACTGGTCGACGAAGTCTACGTGTACCGGTAACACTCTGGCCACTCACGGTCGCCATAACGCTTGGAGACACTGGGCGATGAGGAATCAAGGTCGGCGGATCTATCTTCTACTCTCGTAGTGGAGAGGTGGCATTTTCACACGCGTATTGCCATTCTTTGACCCTACTACGTCGATGTGCATATCGTCACCGTCAGCTATGTAACACTCTAGCTCAATATCTCTTTCCCTCTACGCAACTCGAAACCTATCCATCATCGCGGGAATGGACCCATCATGACATCATCTACCTATAACTATAAGGCTCTCCCGACTCCCCATTATTTATGATACCCAAGTTATTGGTCACCCCTCCCTTGTCGCTTTCCTTTCAACGTCATAGTTCACAGCTCAAAACGCAGCGCCGACAAAACTCTTCACCCCAGCGTTTCCCCCATCCTTCATACAGCCAATCATGTGTTTGACAATCCTCCAAAACATTTCCCCTTCAAGTTGGGGTAGGGCGTGCAGGGTCGATAGGAAGGGAAAGCAGTTTGGAGGATGGTCCAAGATGTGATAGGTTTGACCGTTCTCACAGTTCCTAGTCACTATCGTGCAACTCCTTTCCCCCGCAGCTACACCTTTCCAACTCTTCATTGTTAGCGGGCACGCGGGCCTCTCCTTTTGTATCCTGGTGATATAAGAAGTCTACTTGACCTACTTCTAAATATTCTTCTCCACCCTCTTTTGCACTCACTCAACCCAACTCTGCAACCGACTGCTCCACCCCGAATCTTCTGCACTGAACAACTGCATTCGTTAAGAACTTCGACAACATGCGCTTCTTACTCCCTGTCGCAGGCCTGATGGCTTCGGTACTCGGTGCTACTATCCTACCTCCTGATGTTGCCGCTGCTCCATTCGACGTTGGCACTCCGGACTGCAAGGACAACCGTGCTCAGTGCGATACCGGGGTACGTGTCAAGAATACGCCTCCCCACACATTCTGATTACTTCCAAATCATTTCGGACACACCTCATTGGTTTCCTATGTGGAGGGGGTACACAGTTTTCCAGAGGCATAGTGCTCAGGGTTGGACTAACTAACACATTAGCAGATCCAAGACTTCGCCATCGACAGCCCAACAATTGATTCCCGGTCCGAAGATCAGGCGGCTGGCAACGACTGCAGCAGTCGCAAGACTTGCACAGCTATGGTGCATTGAACCAAAACCCGGCTCGTCAAACGAAAAGTCCAGCTAATGAGCGAACAGGTCCAATACTTCGAGCACACAAAGTACAACGGGAACTGGTACTATTTCGGCAGCGACGAGTCCGAGCTCGATAGTGCTCCTAATGAGGGTACTGCAATCTGCCATCCTATCACGTACGTGTATCTCTTCCACCCCCCGAGGTAGATCGAGTAAGCGCTGACAGCATTCCCAATTCCAGCAACAACTTCCTCAGCTCCATCAAACTGCGTCCCCGCCAAGACGGTCGAAAATGGGGTTGCATTCTTTATGCGTACGTATTTCCAGTCGTTAACGTTGCGAGCGAATGACAAGTTGCTGACAGTGAGTTATAGCGACTCCGAGTGCAAAGGCCAACGCAACAAAGGCGAAGCCGTCTACATCAACGAGAGCCGCGATCGTTTCCCGGATTGGAACGATAAGACGAGGAGTATCAAATGCTTCATGGAGTATTAAACTTCCAGGGTAGTTAGTGGGGCCGCGTGCCTTGCATGAGCGTGCTTGGGCTTGAGCATATGGAGTATGTGGGGTATTCATGGGCGCGAGACCGGACGATTTCGCGTCTTCATGGCGGTCGTCACAGTTTCGTACACAGATAGGCATTGGGAGTCAGATGGTGGGTGTGCTGCGATTTACTGAGCATCATATTGGTAGATTTAGAATACCGCTTCATGCAAGGAGTGCTTAGCATGCGGGAGTATATACATGGTTGATCGAGCTTGCGGGTCGCTTAGCATGCGGAAGTATATACATGGTTGATCGAGCTTGCGGGTCCACTGAATCATAAATAAACCATCAGCTTCATCCACAGTCGCACTTCCATCACAGTAATACAGTATCCCCGCAAGGTTGAGAGAAGCATAGTCGCCGAACTAAGATGTTAATAATATACACTGCTTGCACAGCAAGATCCGCTCCAGCGAGATCGACCATTTGTAATATGTACTCATCAAGATAGATATCGGGTATTCTCCCTTCCTGCTCCGTGCTAATATACACTCCACCCCTCCACCGCCTCTCCACCACGTCTCTCCTCTTTCATGTCCGCAATGAGCGACTCAAGGCCGACAGAGCCTTACTCCGCACCCTTCAACAGCTTCGGTCCAATCAGCTCCCCAAACGTGCAATCCCAAATGCTCTCATCCTCTTCCTCCCCATCAATCTCCATGCGGAACCCATCCCTCGCATTCTTCACTCTCTCGCCATCCGCATCAACCTGCTGCTCCGTCGGAACATCGCGTGCAGCAAATTTGAGCCGGAATGAACCAGCGCCTGCTCCCGAGTCGCCCTCCTTCTCCACAACGGCCGTTTGATAGTCGCTGATTTCAGGCGTGACAGTTTTGGGATCGATAGTCCAGCGCTTGAAAACGATGACGGCACCGACCAGGACATCCTTTGATTCAAGGGGTGGCAATGATTCGACGTCTTCTGGCAGTAGAGGTAGATCTGAATGCGCGGCTACTTGTACATCCTGCATGAGCTGGTTTTCGATAGCGGCGGTGGGATCGGAGTCTTGCTTCGAGGTCTCAGGCGAGTCGTCGTAATCCAGGATCAGTGGCTCGGGTTCTTCCTCAACTTCAGGACTTGGTTCGCGCTCTTGTTGGCTCTGCTTCGGTTTCTTATTCCTCTTCTTGTTGACCTTTTCACGCATCAGCTTGCTCGCTGGGTCCCAGTGCTGCTGAAACGGGAACGGGGGAGCGCTGAGCTCGAACTCTTCATCCCAGCACTCGAAAGCAGAAAGGTTGATCCTTGTTTTCCAGAAGTCGGGATCGGATGCGCCTTCGGGCTCGGGTGTCTTTTCGACTGGCGCTTTCGTGCGCGGTGACTTCTTTTCAATGTTCTGCTTGGTGGGTTAGCTGAGTATGGATTCTAGACGAGATGCTTACCTTTGTCTGGTGACCAAGCATACGTTTGATGGCGTTTGTGTCGGGCCGTAAGCGTTTCTTTGGCGGCGTAGCCTCAGCATCGCCCTTCGATGGTTGCTTCTCGGATGTCGCTTTTAGTGTCTCCTTTGTAGACGCCTCGACCTGTGGCGTTGTGGCCTTCGGGGTCGCAACCTTCGGGGTCGTTAGTTTGGGAGTCGCAGCCTTTGGTCCTTCAGCATTGAACGTTGTCTCCCTCTCTAGATTCGCCATGAGCTCCTGCTTCCGCCGCTCCAGCTCCGATGGCTCATGCACATGTGGAAGTTTCTCCGCAGCCGCCTCCTCATCGTGTCGTTTGCGCTTCCCGGTCGAGGCAGACATGGGTTTTGAAGGTGCGTTCCCACTCTGAGTAGTCTGATGGTCCTTTTCGTATGCGCGCAAATCCTCAAAAGCGGCATCTGGGTGTAACGCCCCCTCCTTTTTCAGACGCTTCAATTTCTCCGCTTGTATCCGTCGCCGATTCCTACTCTTTGTGTCTGGAGTTCCTTGGTAGGGGGGTACAAGAGGTTGCGGCGGCTTGGACGATCTAACATCGGGGGCGGAACTGATGCTTTCGGATTCGTCGCTGGAAGACGAGTCTGAATCCGAGTCGGAGTCAGAGTCGGAATCTGAGTTGGGCTTTTCAGAGGCGCTGTCGGAGGAGTCAGACGCAGCAGAAGAGCTGGAGTCGGCATCAGAGTCCATGGAAGCGTCCGAATCGCTCTCCACACTAGGAGCAAACTCTTCGTCATCCTCATCGCTATTATCCAGGTCGTCAACCTCTGCTTGCGTGAACCGCACTGCCCTGTCGTCTTTCTCCTTGTGTGCTTGCTTGTCCCGCGGGCCAGTCGCTGACCCGTTTCCAATGCGCAGCACCTCAGGCTCCCCATTTGTGATCAACGCAATAGTCTCCGCATCTTCAGGCGCCTCATTCTCCTCTAGCCGTCGGCGTTTGCGGGGTGGTATGCTCACGGCGGGGCGGTTCGGTTGGCGGAGGTACGGGCGACCAAATGGGATACCGTCAACAAGGTGCCTTCCGTCTTCAGTGATCTGGTGGCGGCCGCAGAGTGTGCGCGATCGGACCTCGGCGGTGAGGAGTGGTCGTATCCTGTAGCAGCTGTTAGTATGCAAGGCGGCGGAGGCAGCGACGGACTTACGAGACATGATCGTCGTCCTTTAGTGACTGGAAGACGGGCGAGAAGTGCAGGCATTCGAAGCCACTGACTTCTACAGCGTAGTCTTCTAGCCCCCATTGCTCGGCCTCAAGCGGGAGTACCTGGTTAACATCTTCGAGCAATCTCACGATCGTGTAGGCCTGCGAGCTGTTCGTATCGGGGACGGTCCAGAGGATGTTGGTCGCCGGAAGGTTGTTGCGCTGGACCGAAAGTCGCAGCCGCATTCTGAATGTCTGCCGTAACGCGTTGAACGTGGAGCCGTCAACTGTCGTTGCTGTTGGAATTTCTTCGAGCCGGCTGGGAGCTTGGGCCATATGGATGTATTCTGAACACGTGACCGGGCGTACCAAGCGCGCGCGCACCTCGACGCGTGCTAGCTAGTGACGTCAAGTTGGGGAGTCTTTACGGCCCTGCAATAGTTATGGTTTAAAGTGTGTTGTAGAGAAAGAACCTTAGCTAGCTTGTGCAAGAATTGTAAAAGTACAAATTGTCTCAAAAGTTTCTTTCCAGCCGAGAGCTTCGACCACCCCATGACTCTCCTTCTTGAAGCTGTAACTAAGTTGTACCAAAACTTCTCGAAAAGCATTCCAGCTGCGAATTGGTAATATCGGTGAGGTCCCTGCACCGAATCACCGCACCTTTGCGCTGGAGGAGCGACGCAGTCGATTACATCATCCAACTACCTCTTTCCGGGGAATGTATCCTATTGATCTAGTCTTGAAGACATGCGTAGCAGACATTCACACGATAGTGATTTCCGCGACCGTCACATCGCTAAAATGGCGATTGAGCGAATCAGGGTACGAGTCCCTATCGTACCAAGTGCCTACCCTTCTGTAACTTCTCGTGTTGTCATCGTCCGTCATTGCTTCCCTAAGTAACAGCCCAAACTTTGCGTAGATCAAAATGCACTTCACCGGCTGCGTCTCGTTCCAGTGCTCCAACGGTTCAAGGGTGTCATGACGCTGGCTGTCGAGTTGGCATATAACAACAAACTCCTCAGGATTGCGATCAGCGTAGTATAGATCTGCTGATGCCGCCGAAGTCGCGACATCGTTAGCCCAGACCAGAGGTCGGTCGTCTCGCTTGTTGGACTGCCCGATCACGAAGGCGTCTCGGAGCTTACCGCGGAGGATCAAGTGGCCGTCTACTATCTCGCCATACGGGTTATTGTTGTGCTTCAAAGTGGTTGAAACATGGACTATCTCGCATGCAGGCACTCCCAAACCATGATTTGAGCAGACGATGTCGGGAGACGAAGCCCATGACCACGTGGGTGCGCGGTACTCTCGTGGTATGCGGACTACGTGGTTTCCCTCACAATCCAGGGCGACCGCGTCATAAGCTATTGCAACGTAATTCGAAGTGTAAGAAAGCTCAAACCAGCACAACTGACGCAGGAAGTCATACTCCCACATGCCTGCAAAGTAGCCAGGGCCCAGGACCCCATTGTACTGCTGGGCTAGAGCAGCCAATGCTGGCAACTTGTCTGCAGACAGGGTCAACTTCCGGTGACAAGTTAGGCCAACCAGCGTGTACCAATGGTCTAGAGCTTTCGCTTTATCGATCGGTGCCTTGGTAAATTCCGTGACTGACATTCCATGCAGGATGTGGGGCGTATCGTCTAGATTGCAGGACAGAGTCGGACAGCTCCATCTCAACGTTCGCGATGAGTAGAACAATAGGCGCTGGGCCATAGCTTGCTCTTGCAGCGTCCATGCTCGTTCGTTGATTGGCTCTTGTCCATCCTCGTGCCTGAAATCACAAATGGCACATTGCAGGAATACAGTGGCGAATCTTCCTTTCGCAATGCGGAAGGGTAGGGTGAGTACACGGCCGGGTTCACAGTGGTGTTCCTTTGGATACGGGCGCTCCCGCCGCATCTGGAGAAAGCCGTCCGTCATATCACGAGAACTAGCAGCGGCTATGGTCAGGATTGACTGCTGATATATCTGAGCCATGCGTCCAACTTCTTGGGCTTTGTCCTCCGCCGAGTCTTGTAGTATGCACAGAGCGTCAATCCAAAGGTAATCGACTGGTATCGCTTTTGCGACAGAGATGGCGTCTTTCACAGTTTGCGGTAGGTCTGAAGGCCAGGGTAAAGAGTCAGCACAGTTGAGTTGTCTCAGAGATCCGACGCAATGTGTACCTCATCTACGTACCGTCCACTGGGAGTCGCTGCATATATTCATTCAAGTTCGATGTCGACAACAGACCGTGTGGACGAGGTCCCCAACAGTACGACAATGTTGCATATCTTCCTCTTCGACCAGCTGTTGTTATGAGACGTGGCGGAACTGAGCTGTCACGTGGGTTGAGTTCGATGACACGTGTCGGGAGTTTTACATCGGCCTGTATAGAGCAAAGCTCGTGCTGCTCGCAGTCGCGCAACCAGGAACCAAGTTGGGTTGCAGTGGTCTCGACCGACACATTTCGCTGAATTGGTCTAGTTGATATGTGCCCAGCCGCAAGGTCATCCGCTGCTGCTGACAGTACCAAAGGACCCGCACTCCAGTAGCAAAAACCTGATCTTACGTCGACGGTATATGCGGTCTCTTCGTATGGGGGATAACCTATAATAGGGGCAAATCTGACGGAAATGGGTTCATCGGCATAGGCTTTGCGCTTTGATGCCGCTATCCAGGGGCTACGGATGCTGCGGACGATCTGGCACCATGAGCAGCTCTCGTGCCACATGTTGGGCGTCAGGGTGGACTCGTACTTAAAGGCAAAGTACTCCTCGCCAGGTCCAATGCGGCGCCGCAGGCAGACATCCTCATAGGCCTGAGTGTTGATTACATTGGTCCAGCAAGAGTCACAGACGAGAGACCTAGGATCGGGCGTGCTTGAGCCGGACATGGAGGCGGGAGGTGTTATGGATGTCCTTAAATGGCTGAGCGAAGTGGGTCTGTAGGGCGACGAATAGGTATTTGACCTGAGGACGCGTCGTGCTGGCGCGCATGTTGATAGATGTGGTTCCACAAACGGTTAGCGCCACATGCCCCGCCATCGCAACTGGCCGAGACGATCGGAACAGGACCATCATGATGTCGCACATCGAGGTAACATCAATACAGGTAATTGTTCTCACGAAGTCTGTGCCGTGAATTCCCATTCCACAGCAATTGAAACAGCATGCCAGTCAGCATCGGCAAGCCCATCTGGACCAGCAATGGCACCTGGACACGTCTATTCGCGTCGGAACGCTTGCGCCGGTCTTCGCACGTCGTCTCCGTGATCGAGGAAAAGGCCTACATTTATGGCGGCGAGGTGGAGCCTCGGAAGCCTGTAGATGACCAGCTTGATGTTGTCTCCTTTGCAGGAAGTAAGATGCCCGCGACCTGCCGTTCCCGTCCCGCGCTGACTGGACAGCTCCCTCGCACCAGATCAAGTCGGCCAGCACAGCTCCCATGGCGCGCGTCGGCACCGCATCGGCGGTCCTCAATGGCAAAATGTACCTCTTTTCCGGCCGTGGCGGCACCGAAATGGTCCCCGTTGACGAGGAAGGCGCCGTGTGGAGCTTCGACCCCTCGTCGTGGTGGTCCTTCATCAAGCCTGCCGACGCCTCGAAGCCGTATCCGCCAGCCCGCAGCTACCATTGCGCCACGAGCGATGGCAAGAACACGTTCTTCATTCACGCTGGATGTCCCGAGGAGGGCCGCCTTTCAGACCTCTGGATATTCGATGTTTCCAACCAGACGTGGACGCAGGCTCCCGATGCGCCGGGACCACAGCGCGGCGGCGCCTCGATCGCATACAGTGGAGGGAAGCTATACAGGATGAACGGGTTCGACGGCACCGCTGAGCAGGGCGGCAGCATCGACGTCTTCGACATCGCCGCGAACAGCTGGTCCACGAAGACGTTCAAGGCGGACGGAAAAGATGGGCCCGAGGCACGCAGTGTCTGCGCGTTGCTCTCCATCAACATTGCGAAGAAGGATAAACTTATCACGCTTTTTGGCGAGCACGACCCATCATCACTCGGGCATGCGGGCGCGGGCAAGATGCTGAGCGACGTCTGGGCCTACGACATCACTGAAGACTGGTGGACGAAATTGGAACCCAGCGGTAGCGACGGCTTTCCAGATCCTAGAGGCTGGTTTGATGCTGATGTCGTCAAGTCCGAAGAGGGGAATGACAGTGTTTTGGTGCATGGAGGGCTTGGAGAGGACAATGAGCGGCTCACTGACATGTGGCGTCTGTCCTTCTGAGCGAGACGGTGAATATCTACCATACTGGGGGGAAGCACCGACCTGATGTGGGCTGGGGAAATGCGACATATGATCGGGAACATCGTCAGAATGCACAATCTTGACCCGTGCATCAATCTTGAACGGCAGTCTTCCAATCTTTGGTACATAAAGGCCTCACAACACCAGCCTGTACCCGCAAATCACCCTCATTTCGTATCAACCTACCAGATCCATTCTATCCACGATTGCGCACACTCCACGAACTACCACCATGAAGCCGCCCGCCGCGACTCTCGTGCTCACCCTCATGGGCCTCTTTGCACTCCTTAGCCCTACGCTCGCCTGCAAGTGTCTCCATCACAATGGGGGCGCTCACCATGCCGCTATCACCGAGCAATGCTGCCGCAAAGCTCACGGTAAGATGGTCAAGGGCCCGGACTGCGACGCCCACTCCATGTCCAACGACCTGAGCGCTTTCGCTCAGTGCTGCGCCGGCAAGTCCAAGAAGTCGGATTGCAGGTGTCCCGTTAGCTGTTAGAGGTTCGTGGACAAACGTTGCTGACGGGAAAAGGGAGGAATGGCTAACAGACATAGCCTTACAGCCTTGTCATGAGCTCGGATGTATTTGATGGCATTATTGCCGGTGGATGCTTGGCCTAGTACTGTCGACTCAGGGGATCTTATGGACAATTGCACTTGGTTCTTGGGTGTTTCTCGCTGTGAGAAATGGCACGTCTGCCTTGATGGCGGGAACTCCCTATCGATATAACACACAATGGGCTTGTGTGTCAAATGGCGACGCTTTCTTGGCAGCCATGCTAATAGACGGTTGTCTGTATCGCTCGGTTTACTCGCATCAATTACAGCTCATGTCGCTCTCTGCATCAACCCGATGACACTCGTAAAGCCAACCAAACCTAACCCTGCAATATACCCCGCCAATCTCACGTAGGCGCTGGGGAATGCCATTCACACCGTCACCACTCAGCATTGCCCAGTCTCCCAATCTTCTACTTCCATGACCATGATTATGTCAACATACACCCTTTATGTCATCATCGAAGGCCCCGGCGACTCGGAAATCCACCGCTCGCACTGGTCCTTTGCCTTCCTCCGACCCAACACGTCGATCGCTCTGGTATATCAAGTCCTCCTGCTAGACGAGACGCGGCTTATATACCAACTTGACAAGAGAGACGGTGTGCCGTTTCCCGTTGTCGGGAGTGAAGGCGCGGTCAAGATTGGGGAGATGGATGGGACAAAGTACGTTGACGTTCGACCTAAGCAACCTCATTCTTTTTCTGCCTATTGTGCAATGGCATTTTCAATGGACATGAGCTAAGAGGTTAGATATGTGGAAGCAAAGCGTATTATTGAAGGAGAGCCGCCACCGAAAAATGGGAAGGATAGGTGTCAGGACTGGACGCTAAATTGTGTTGTTGCTTTGGAGGTGGCGGAGATTTTGGAGCCGGGGTGTGCGGAGGTGGTGGGGGATTCGGTTGGGAGGAGTGCGGGAGACGTTAGAGCGAGGACAGGGGACAGGTGGGTTCAGGGGTAGGTCCGCGGAGAGGCTCTTTATAGAGGCATGGAGTATCCGGAGAGGACCGAATGGAGACAGATATCCAGAATTGGGAAAAGGGCTTGATGGGAGAAGGCAGTGATTGGTACTTTTGGGAGCGAAGCAAGGGAAGGGCTGTTGATTGATTGCAGCTGAAACAAACATGAACATCTTTTTTCAAGGACCATGTCTGCAGATGTTGTATCTCACCCATTCCAATGTGTAGAGCTATCGTCGTTGCGCCTTTCCCGAAACGAAGCGGGCGGAAGCATCTACCCGAGATTTCGTTGCCCCTCATCGTCATTCCGCCCCTCATCAGATGACCTTCAAGTACCGCGACCAGTACAAGGCGTCCACGCACATACCGCAGCCCTGCAAGTAACAGCTGCAGGTGAGCCCTGCATTGTATACGAGTGCGCGCGCTTCGCGGTGGCGTGCGCAGAACCAACTCCGGTCAACGCGCCATTGAGGCCTCGGTTGCCTGATTAGCTTGCTCTGAACAACTGCCGGGTGGGGTATCTCCCCAGCGATGTTTCGGGCCAAGAGAAAATTTCCCTGGGTTTCTTACGTCCAGCTTGAGTCTTTTCCCTCTCAAGGTCCTTCTTGTCACATTGTCACTCTTCCTGTCTTTTGACCCATTTCACGAGACTCCAACGTTGTCAAACGGTCATAATTACGCCCTCCTAGCGTGAGTTATGAGCTTCCCCGCAGATCAAGCTTGGCCTCCGACTGACAGACGCTGTGCAGAACTTCACCCCAGCACAATGGTCCTCCCCCACGGCGTGTACCGAGCGGACCATGTAGGTTCGTTCCTGCGACCGAAATCTGTCCTCGATGCCCGCGAGGCCGTCGCGAACGACAAGTCCACCCACGAGGAGCTACGCGAGGTCGAGAACAAAGCAGTTACGGATGTAGCCTCCAAGCAAATCGCCAATGGCATCCGCTCAATAACCGACGGCGAGTACCGCCGTGCGTACTTCCATCTCGACTTCCTCCAGCATCTGTCCGGAATCGAGATCAAGGGACAAACGGGGTTGATCAGACCTCATGGTTTCTCCCCCCCTGTACTTGCTGTTACGGGCAAGCTGGGCCACCCAAAGGCCATCCAGGTTGACGACTTCAACTTCCTCGAGAAGACCATCAAGGAGAACGGCGGCGCGGCGACGACGAAGGTCTGCATTCCCAGCCCGACTATGGTGCACTTCCGCGGCGGCCGTGCCTCCATAGATATTCAAGCGTACCCCGATCTCGACCCGTTCTTCGAGGACCTCGCACGCGTTTACCAGGAAGAGTTGGACTCGCTATACAAGGCCGGATGTCGCTTTGTGCAGCTCGATGACACAAATCTGGCTTACCTGTGCGACCCGGAAATGCGCAAACTGGCCGAGGACCGCAACGAAGACCTCTCTACCCTCCCGCGGAAATACGCCGAGCTCATCAACGCTGCCATCTCCAAGCGACCAGCCGACATGAAGATCGGTATCCATCTCTGCAGAGGCAACTACCGCAGCAAATGGTTCGCCTCGGGCGGCTACGAGCCCGTCGCCGAAGTCCTCTTCAAAGAGCTAAACGTCGATGCGTACTTCCTCGAATACGATGACGCGCGGTCTGGCGACTTCAAGCCGCTTCGCCATCTCCCGGAACACAAGGTCGTTGTTCTTGGACTCATGTCGAGCAAGAAGAACTCGCTAGACGACAAGGCGGAGATCATTGAGCGGTTGAAGCAGGCGGCAGAGATTGCGCCAAAGGGTTTGGCACAGCTATGCTTAAGTCATCAGTGTGGATTCAGTTCAACTGTGGAGGGTAATGAGTTGAGTGAGGAGGAGCAGTGGGCGAAGGTCAGACTTGAAGTCGAGATCGCGAAGGAGATCTGGGGCGATGATTTGAGCAAGTGAGCAGCGCGATGGTAGGTCGAGAATGCATAGCAAGCGCGTCAACCGCGTTTGCAGTGGGAGAGAGGCGTTAGTGCGGGGTTTGGTGTTACCATTCGATGACGCAAGTGATGCATGGATATCGGAGGCTGTCAACCAGTGGATGCATGGGTGGGGGGGGGGAGGAGACTTATGTTACGATAACAGGTACTGCATCCAAACAAGAATCAGCCAGTTCACTCAATACCGTCTTCATGTTTCTCTCGAAGAGGTGAAAGCGTGTGACGCTAAACCGTACCAGGCTTGCCCGCAAACGATCGTCGCAGCTAGTGAACGTCACAAAGCAAACATCACTCCTTCACAATTACATTCACGTTCATCCAAACTTTTTCAATGCGTTAGTAATTGGTTTTGAGCTCCGAAGTTCTACCATGCTCGGGAACTCAACAGATCGAGAATATACCACGAAGAGGTCTCCCTGCTGCTCTGTTAAAAACCCGACCTCATCATGAGCTCCAATGACACCAGCCTGGCTGACCTGCCAATCGAGATGGTCCACCACGTCTGCACCCTCCTCCCGAGGAACGATCTGCTCTCACTACGGCTTGCCTCCCGATATTTTGCCTCCGCCACAGTGACTGAGCTTTCAACAGTCCTAAAAGAGAGGCTGTCTGCCTTGGATGTTCTGGTTACCAAAGCCGGACTCCAAGTCCTTTGCGGCCTTACGCAGATCCCGGAGTTTCTTCGCGAAATTGAAGAGATAAGCCTGATTGGGAACGTACAGAAATTGCTTCGTCGTCAGTCCGTACTGGTTTCCCAACAGATCCTATTTGAACAAAAGGCATTCGACGAATCTGACGAGCTGGTCGAGCTATTGTCCGACTGCTTCCGCAACTTGCAGAAGGGTGAGAAGCTACACACCATCAAGCTTGGAGTTCGCATGCGCATGGGCAAAATTCAGCAGATATGCGGGTTCAGAGCCCTGAAACGAAGGGTGACTTGGAACGTTATCGACATCAACGTCTTCATTGATTTGCTCTGGCCATCCCTTGCTAATGAAGCTGTTTTTGTGCCACTACGAATCATGAGAGACATTCAAATGAAGAGCATGCTTGGATTTAGGCTTGCGCACCTCGAGATCCGGTTATCAGACGATGACACTACGAACGATTCAACTTTCGACGACTCTTGGGAGGCGTTGAGCCTCCTTCGCCAGCTCAAAATAGCATCTCATAAGGGCACTATTCACTATGAAGGCCGGAAGTGGCTGGAGAAATGCGTTCAATTTGCATCGGGTGTTGAGTTCCTCACCGTGGAGGGGTGTGCGGTATCAACAGAGTGCGCAGTCTGTCCTTCTTGGTACCAGAATCAACGCAACCGAAATGTACTAAGACGAGAGAAGAGATGCGTTGCCATGGGCAAAGGCTGTAAACGCGCCGGGCGCTAGGTCAAGGCTTGGCGACGTCGTCTTTCAACCACGTACGATATCTCGAGCTTCGGAACTTGTCCGTGAACGGAGATGTCATCACCCGCCTACTACAACCCTGCAAAACGACGCTTGAAAGGATCAAGCTCAAATACATCGAGCTCACCTCTGGAAGCTGGCGACCCATCTTTACTTTCATGATCGAACAACTTCCCAATCTCGAACGTGTCGAGCTCATGCGGCTCTATCAGAGCATGAAAAGCGCCACCAGTGCGCAGTACGGCATCGATAGACGGTTCCTGCAAACTTCCGGGAAGCCGAACGTAGCGCAGTTTCTGAGGCTCACGGTTGATTCGTTCATGGTGAACAGACTCTTCCAAGGGCACGTAACGGCGGAGGTCCAGTTTCCCCACACCGACGATGTCTTGTCCATGATGTGCGACGATCAAAGGTATCGTCCGACGGTTCACTATGATACTGTGTTTAGTCGGGAGGAACTGCGAGACGCCGGCGATGAAGGAGATGACTACAGCGAGGAAGAAGAGGAATGGAGCGAGGAGGAGGGTGGACACAATGGAGAGGAGCAGGAGGGTGGACACAACGGAGAGGAGCAGGAGGGTGGATGCAACGGAGAGGAGCAGGAGGAGGAATCCCGCAAAGAAGAGAATGAGGAACAGCTGGATGAGCGTGCGACTCCAAGATGCTGATGGAACATACGTTTCGCTCACTCGATCTGCTCTCTCTCCCGAAAGCAATCGCCAACAGTAGTCTAGCCATGCAGATGAGGGTGGTTCTGTGGCAAAGGCCACTTCACGATTTCGCAATCCTCTCACCGAGATTTTCCAAACATGAAGTGGACAGCTATAACTCGTTGTACGCATAGCAGTAACATTTCTTTAGTAAACTAGAGTGAGAGACGTGAGCTGACTGCGCTTGGGTGCGCAGTGCATGTTGTAATGTCGCCCACAACATAGGGTGAATGTACGATACGCACCTTCACTGCAACTTTTCGAACTTTCTACCTGATAAACTTGCTTGCTCACAGAATGATAGGCTAAAGTGTACCACTCGACTCTTCAGTTCGTGGCATGGCTTGGCGAAATTTGCATGATTAAACAACGAACAAACCGCACTGGTCCTCTTCGCTATACTAACATTCGATCGCGTAAGCGCTTTAGAAGAAGAGGCAGTCTTTCCCAAATCTAGTATGGACATTTCAACGGAGAAAATGGTGAGCGACCTGCTAATGCAGTGGAACACTTGCTCCACATTCCGTCCTCTTCGCTTCTCCTACTTTTGGCCCCATCCCAATCTGTTCGAGATTGCAAATACGTGAACAACCTCACTATACCGGAGGAACCTGCGCCCTAAAATTATATTGACATCACCGCATGCCACGCTAGCACCCAGCTTCTTATCCCATTTTTCCACTTGTAACTTTGACCAAAACGTCCCAACCTTCGCCGACCAGGGAAAAAGGCAGAACTGAGCACTGACCCTAGCCGCTCAAAATGCTTAATTAATCTACACCCTAGCCAAAATCGGTACGACGTTGAAACACCGGTGATCTCAGGATGTATATGTTTCCTACATTAGGCTAGTATCGACAGGGATGCTCCCCGCATACGGAGGAATTATCACTACCGGTACCGAGCTAAACTCCCGGTGGCACGCTGCACTTCATCTATGCTGGGAGAATGACAGGACAGCAAGGGGGTTGATGAGCGAAGATTATCCTGGTGCTGTACTTGTATATGCTATGGTGAAGGGTATATGTAGATAGGTCGCGTTTGCACCTCAATTGTTTCGACACGCTCTAATTTACTTCGATTCAACTACATCTCCACGAGATAACCATCAAGATGCTGTTCTCCTCCAGTCTTGCGCTGCTCGCGTCGGCAGCTGCCGTTACGGCGCAGACGTGCAATCTTCCTACTTCGTACAAGTGGACGTCGTCCAATGTGTTGGCGCAGCCCAAGAATGGATGGGTTTCGCTCAAGGATTGTAAGTAACCAGAACTCCACGCTATAACACATCTGCGAAATAAATAAAATGCACATTTCGCGCCTTAAAGCCCCCTACTAACACATCGTAGTCACCACCGTAAACTACAATGGCAAGATCCTCGTCTACGCCACAAACTACGGCTCCAACTGGGGCTCTATGAACTTTGCCACCTTCAGCAATTGGTCCGACATGGGCTCCGTGTCCCAAAACAGCATGTCCAGTGCCGTAGTCGCACCCACCCTTTTCTACTTCAAGCCAAAGGACACCTGGGTCCTCGCCTACCAATGGGGCCCAACCGCCTTCTCCTACCGCACATCCAAGGACCCCACCAACGCGAACGGCTGGTCGGGCGTGCAGACGCTTTCCACCGCTAAGATCTCGGGCTCTAACACGGGACCCATTGATCAGACGCTCATCGGCGATGCCAACAACATGTACCTCTTCTTCTGCGGGGACAACGGAAAGATCTACCGCGCGAGCATGCCGATTGGAAACTTCCCCGGAAGCTTCGGTGACCAAGCGACGGTAGTGATGAGCGATACCACGAACAATTTGTTCGAGGCTGTTCAGGTATACACCATCAAGGGCCAGAACAAGTATCTCATGCTCGTCGAGGCGATTGGCAGCAACGGACGTTACTTCCGCTCCTTCACGGCGACCAGCTTGGGCGGATCGTGGACGCCGAATGCGGCGACGGAGAGCAACCCGTTCGCTGGCAAGGCGAACAGCGGTGCTACGTGGACCAACGACATCAGCCACGGCGATCTTGTTCGCGACAACCCCGATCAGACCATGACGATTGACTTCTGCAACTTGAAGCTGCTGTACCAGGGTCGCGCGCCGAGCTCGGGTGGCGACTACAACAAGCTTCCGTACCGCCCGGGACTGTTGACCCTGAAGGTCTAGATGTGGATTTCACTTGGTCTTTGATGTGACGGGTGGTCTGTTTTCAATCCTCGCTGTATATAGCTTCGCTCCTTCATAAGTTTACCCTGGTAGTGCTGTGGTCTTACCGATGGCTGGCACTTTAGCCTACCACGAAATATTAGCTTCTGCCTCCATATGCACCCACACATCGAGTGGTCAATTCAAGTAACTTATCTATGAGTATGGGGCTCATGATTGGTAGAGCTCATTCACAGTGGTTTTGCTCTTTCGCCCAAAGTGAACACCGAGTATGTTGTCAAACAAGTTAGGTGGCTTGAACGCAAGCTCCTGGAGCCTTCAACACGGATGGCGCAGACGATGATCGTCACGATGCTGGTTGAGCAGCAGGAGGTTGTTCACCCAAACAAGGGACATGGCGAGGAATTATTTGATGACTTCGTCACGATTGAGCGTAATGAGGGGAGCGGATGGCTGAGCAGAATCTTGAACTAGCCTTCGCCGGCAAATAAGCTGTGGGAAGTTGTGGTCTTCGGAAGAGCCATGGTCGCAGGCTTCGGACAACGAAGTTGTACATGTGTTGCTTATATCGTAGTGGCAGGTTCGAAGATCGAACAAGATGCTCTCGTAAAGTCATCGACACATCAGTCGAAGGAAGTATAAGGCGGTGTTGTCCTATGTAATGCCGTGGTGAACTGTATCCTAACGATTGAGGACTCGACAAATTCAGCCATCAAGCTTCAAAGGTTGAGCATCCAGTTTTAGTTCCGTAAGTGTGTTCGCCATGTTGGGTTGTATTCCGAGTTACAGTGGAAAGGCATCATGGTCGTTTGACAGTGGCTTTAATTTATTATCTAGAGGCGAGTTGGCGAGTTTCCTCTCACCGAAGGGTCCAGCTTCTGAGCGCACTTCAAAGCTCATCAACCAATCAACGTGTGATTGGCTGCACTGCTGCCGCCTCCATTTCCGCCTGTACCGGTGCTACCGCTCTCTCTTTCCCTAAGCTCGAGCCTGCTACATTCCCAATCGCACCCAAAGCATTTGTGACTTCTGTCGCCGTCCTCGAGAGCTGACTCCTCTTGATCGCAGTGCCACGCACTTGGGTATCAGCCGGCGCGCCGCCTTTGGGAACGAAATCAGTGCTTCGCCAATGGCTGATATATCCGAGATCTGCCTTCCTCGCGGCGGCCTCAGTGGCCTCGAAGCCCATTGGGTTGGTCCTTTTCTGCTCCCGAATCGTATGTAATTCCCAGTCCTTCAAAACTTGTAGCGTAGCGACCACGAGTTCTGGGTCCACGGTTGGCGAGCGGATGATTAATGCTTCATCCGCTAGACTGACGAGTGTGAAAGTGCATGTCGGCAGAATGGAAATCTTGGACAATCGGCAGCTCTCACATATGTCATGGTCAACACAAGACTTGCACTTCCACCGTAGACCGTTCACTGGAGAGGCGCCACATCCATTGCATGAGATGCCAGTATGAACTTCGCAATTATCCACGAACCCGTCCCAGTATGCGTGATCTGCGACAATCTCACCGTACAATGGGTCCTGTTGTCGCTGCACGGAAGCGAAAAGGGCGTGCCGAAGGGTGTCGAATCTTGCGCCGTTCGTTGAGCTCAGCGGCGCGTGCGTGACCCAAAGATATAGCCGTCCATCAGGTCCCACGAAGCGCAGACTATCGTAGTTTCTTGCACGAATGTATGTTGTAAGTATTTGCTTCATCTGCGGCGTGTAGAGGGATTCGCTATTCCGCAATCCCGTGGTGGGGTTCATTTTGAGTTGGTACGTCCAATATATCGGGTTTGCTCTCTTCGATTTGACTCTTGTCGCAGAGGTGGCCATGGACCATGTATACTGTGGGTCGCGAAAGCCCCCACCGCTTTTACTTTTGAAGCTAAACGAAAATGATGGTGGGGTGGGATTGCTGGCGTTCTCTGTGACGCGCACAGTTCGCCATTCTCGCGATAACGGGATATCAAGCCAATCTGATTTTGGACTATGGACAAACGATCCAAAGTATGACGCGATTGGAGGATGCAGGATCCACTGTGGTGGATAAGGTACTAGTCGATACTGCTCTAGGTATGCAGAGAGTGAGGCCGGATTTCCTGGGGGCGGTGGCAGGTAAGCAGTTTGGTGCGTTACTGGTGTTGGTACTTGGGCTCCGGGAGTTGTATCTTGCGACGCGTAACGAGGTCCCACAACCACTTCTGGGAGATCGCTTGGCGCGGCCTGAGTGGGATGTGGAGTGAAAGCGTTGGGGCCCCAATGGTTTGGTGACGATACACTGTAAGATTGAGGTCGTATTGTTGATGGCTGCTGTAAGTGACCCCCTGGAACATGTGGGCTTGGGGGAGTGGCTGGGAAGTACTGCGACGGACGTTGACTCAAGTTATTGCTGCTTGACTTTCGCCGTACTTCTTCCAACGGATGAAGTGACGATACACTATGAGAATGAGGTCTTGCTGTCGCTGGCTGCTGCATATGACCTTGTGGAATATGCGGGCTTGGAGGAGTGCCTGGGAAGTACTGCGACGGGTGGTGGCTCGGATTGTTACTGTTTGACCTTCGTCTTACTTCCTCCACCTCCATTTGCTGGAGCTTATGAGCCAGCAACTCATCTTTTGTCATTTGCTGCTGGGGCGTCGATGTTGGTGGAGCAGGAGGCAGCGGTGCGGGAAGCTCCGCAATGGGTAGCACAGGCGTTGCTGTACCGTAGTGTGGTTGGACATAGCTCATATTGGAGACTGGACGTGGTTCTGGACTATGGTGACTGTGCGCACGCCCTTGAGTGTTTCGAGGGTCCGGATATTGCATGGAAGGTTGCTGGTAAAAGCCTCCGAGACCATATTGCTGGTTTGGATCAGGCGACGACATGTCTGTCGAAGTAGTCCTGAACCCAAAGGACGGTCTATTGATCTGCGCCAAGAATATTTCCGCCCCATCAACCGAGGTTCCGAAGGTATAATTAGGCAGCAACGACAGCGAAAGCGCTGGAAAGGAGACGATAAGGTCAAGGTGCAGACCAGCAAGCCTTGTGGATTGATGAGTATGGGGAGCAGACTGTGAGGATCGTGGCATGAACGAGGCGGAAGTCGGTACGGACGGCCAACGAGGCCGCGTTCACGTGCCAAGCGCTTACGTTATGCGTCTCACCCCGTACGAGTAAGCCACTGTCGTCAGGAAACCTCTACAGTAGCACGCGGTGCACGCAGTGGCGTAACCTGTACGAACTACTTCAAGTACCACGATGTAAAACTTATCTCACTCAAATAGAGCACCTCAACAATGCTTGTGGTTGTGGACGTGCTGATAAGTAGTAGGTCATGTGATCTCGGCTGATAACTTTGGCCTGCTCTCTCATTGGAGCAAGCCACTACTTGCCATCACCGCCATCCATCTTGCGACGCATGGAATTCCGAGCGCAGCCGTATCGGAAAATCCCCTATCCTAACATTGTTTTCCGCATGAGCACAAGGGACGGTCAGCATTGACCGACCAATGAAGCCCATCAGACTCACTTCTCCGGGTTTTCTCCGCTACCCGTTCCGATTACTAGAGTCATATTGAGTAGCTTGCGGTATTGTTTTTAACGCTTCCAGTACGTCCCGCTTGCACTGCAGCATCCCTCACGATGCCATCCAAGCGATCGTGGGAGCAGTCCAATGAAGATAACGAGACGCGGGCGCTGTCTCCGGCGTCGCGGACTCGACTTGCAGAACCTGGAGGCCATGCGCCGGCAAATGCTTTGAGTATTTCGCGTAAGGTTAAAGCGTGTGCGGCATGCCGGAAACAGAAGGTCCGTGTTACGGATCTCTTAGGTGTCCACCTACTAAACGAGAGCTAGATCAAGTGCATCATGGGGGACGGGCCACCGTGTAAACGGTGCACGGAAAGGAGCTTGTCTTGTGTCCTCAACAAGAGCTTGCAGACGCTGATTGAGGAGAGGTCGGAGTGGAAAACCACCGTCACTAGTGACCTCGATATCATCCATTCGGCAATGCAAACCGTCCTAGGCAAATTGGCGCTTCCACCCCTTCCACCCCTACGAACAAATGCCAGCGACCATATCGTAGCTTCGCCGCAAATCGAGATTCTGGAAAGAGAAGATGCCGGGCCCTCATACGATAACTCACCTCGCATATCTCCACGAGAGAACGTGGTGCCCCATATTCCCATCGAATCACTCTATCAGATCACAAGATTGCGCTCACTGCGATCAGATAACGCTGCAGAAGAGCCTGCGGCTAGCAATGCTGTAGCTCTGGGCGATATCAATCCCGACTTTATCTCGAAGGGGATCATTAGCGTGCAAGACGCGGAGCGATTGGTTGGTATATACATCAATCGCATAGATCACTTTATGTATGCCATTATCGGCAGGCATTACCGAGACCTGAACACTTTGCGTCGCAAATCACCGATCTTGACGGCATGTCTATGTACAGTCGGCGCACTTCACGACCCAATGAGCAACCATCTCTATGGTGTTTGTAAACGCGAATTTCAACAACTAATGGCTGCCTCCATGTTCGACTGCCGCATCGACAAGGATCATCTCCGCGCAATGTGCGTTGGAGCATATTGGCTCCATGACGTCTCTTGGACCCTCTCGGGATATGCTATCCGGCGCGCAACAGAGGTCAACCTCAGCCACAACTACCATCACGTTCTGTCAAACGGCAATGAGGATGCCATGGATTGTATGCGGATTTGGTACATTTTGTACATTTGTGATCACCATCTCTCAATTCTCTACGGTCGGCCTTCCATAGTACGGGAGGACACTGCAATTTTGGGCTGGGAGAGCCTCTTGAAACATCCAGGCTGTACTGAGGCAGACAAACGCATGTTCAGTCGGATGGCGCTGCTTATAATCGCGAGCAGCGTCCGCGAGCTCTTCGGGACCGGCACAGGCGAACCACTGCCACAGACTTTTGCACCCCAGTTAACAAACTTCAGTCGAAAGATCGACCAATGGATGGGCTTTTGGACAACTGAATTGCTGAAGCAACATCAGTTCCTCGGCGAATTTCCGACAAAGGGTGTAATTCTTCATCATCACCTCGCCAAATTGCACCTTCACTCTCACGTATTCCGTGGGTTGAAGGGAGCTCCTGTGCCATCACACTTTCGGGACAGCGCAGTAGCGGCAGTGTCGGCTGCGACATCTACCATTGAAGCTGTTCTTACAGACAACGATATTCGCGAGAGTCTTGTCGGTATCCCGCACTATCTTCACTCTATGATCGCTTTTGCTTGCGTCTTCTTGCTCAAGATTTCGTCCCAATATAGCGGGCAGTACATCGAAGATGCCTTCGTGCAAGATCTGACGATGAAAGCCGTGCATCAGTTCCGATCGGCTGTTGTCGGGAAGTGGCACCTTGTGCATCTAATGGCCGATGGCTTGGAAAAGTTGGCGACGGGCAACGGAAGAAGTGCAACAGTCAATGCCGATACATCTACGATGGATGAAGCTTCGCGTAGAGGATCTGAGGGTAGACAAGATCCAAGCGTTGCATTACATCCACAACTTTACGAGGACGAAACTTTGGTGCCAGGGTTCGGCGATGACTTCAATTTCGGAACTTCTTCGTTCTTGCACATTGCCTCTAGTGACATGGACTTCGATTTCACTGGATTCGCACTATAGCTGCGTACCCGCTTCTAAAGCTGATTGGTCGGGTCCGACACGGGTTACGAGTACCAGATGGAGTCTCTCAGCAGCAAAGGTTCGCATATTTGGCGCACACAACTTGTCAATAGTTATGGATTCTATCTTTCCAATCGACTGCTTTTCTTCATTGGCTGGTCTTCCTCATTCGCATCCATCATCAATTGACGCTTATTTGCTTGTTTTTCCCGGGACAGCGTTTGCGGACACAGGTATGTAACGACCCGTAGTTGATCTTTCTGCAATGCGCAGCTCACGTAAAAGTGAATATCGCACTGTCCCTCCAAAAAACCGTTTCCACTAATTTGATCAGCATAGCAAGGGAGTGAGTGCGCGCAATTGAACTTACTAAATCGTCTGGAGAGCTTTTTCATAGTTGTCCATTTGCTCCAACATCTTGCCCACGTCCCTTCTCGTCTCAAAGTACTTTCTCAGTCTTGCAATTACTTCGGCATCGTTCTTACAGAACGTAGCGGGCGATATATACACCTTCGGCGTCGCCGGCTTCCCAGCCTTCACGGTGAAGTAGAACCCAGGACCGGCACGCTGAACTCCGCTACCGGGCAAGACTTCCGGTGCATCCCCAATGAAGATCTTCCAGAAGTCTTGGAGGTCGGCAATCGCCTCAGCGCTGTACATGGACAGGTCGTATCGGCCACCGAGTGTAAGCGCGTCCAAGAGATACTCGATGGATGTGTGAGGAGCGCGCGTATATATCTTGATGCGCGACTTTTCGGGCGATATGAGATCAAAAGAGAAGATGCCGACGTCCATACTCCACTTCTCAGCTGCCTCGCGTAGGTAAGCGAATAGTGGCTCGGGACTAAGCGACTTATACTGTGCGGCTGGAAGAGTCTGGATCGCCCTGTCTGCAATTTCCAAGTTCGATACGCCAAGCTCTTGCGCCCTTAATCCTGGGAAGATATACATCTTAATGATAGGTCCTTTCACAAGGTCCACATCACGTGTGACGAACGTCCCAGCCACGGGAGCGAGCTCAAAGTTCAACTTCTCCGTCATCCTCACGCGTTCCAATTCGCTCGGAAGCACCGTGTCCGAAAAATGACGATACCACTCTAAGTCCAGTCCCGCAACTAGTCCCTGTTCTTTTAGATGCTGGATCCAGACATCAGTCTCATATCGATTAAGCGGATCTGCTTTTGTCCCAGCGAGCGGTCCAATAGGCTCGAACGAAGTCCTGACCACGCCTTTACCGTCCAGACCCCATTCCCAGCTCAGATCAAGTGGCGTGCCATCCGGGGTTTGTGGACTGCGCCAACGCAGTTCCCCATTCTCATCTGGTATGGGACCTAGCTCGGGGACGACGTGCAGGCCATAGAAGAGAAGCTCGTTGTATTGGTCGGTCTTTGAGTAGCCGGCGTAATCGAGGAGTGTGGCGAGTTGGGAACCTGTTTTGTCCCACCAGAATTGGTGGTCTGGGTTTCGGAAGGTGAGCGTTGAGTTGATGATGTCTGATGGTGATTTTACGGTCTTCTTTGCTGTTGAGGCTGGGTGGGTTTTGGACTCGATGTTGGTGTCGCTGATTCTTTGGTCAGTAGCTTTAACGACTCCATTGCCGGTTGTGGCATCGCCGATGTTATCCGCATGTGGAGCCATTGGAAGATCTATGGGACCTTAAATTGGGGAAGAAGAAGAATCTCCGCGACCGATCGCTGCAGGTCCATTTCTTATAGCTTTCAAATCCGGGCGACGGCATTCCGTCTTGTCTCCTTGTCTCGTCTGGTCACGGACATTTACCCGCCAAGAGCCAACGTAGTACACTATTCGTCATCCTGTTCTGGAAAATACGTCAATTAGCCTTTGTTCCATGATATGCATGTAATATCCAGCTTACTGTGGAGCAACACTAAAATGGAGTCGCTTCCTTCCTTTCCCCGCTAAGCATTGCACGACCATGTGAGTACAGGCTTACTTCCAGCTGCCCAATCAAATTGAAGCAGTGAGTAGGATGAGTGCACGAGCTTAAACGGTTTCTGGCTAAGCCGCGCGTTGGCGAAGCTTCTTTTTGCTTACCTTCCTAATTTAACAACCGTTGTCGGCGAGCAAGTTTCGACATGTGTTGCACTGTAGAACGAAGAAGAGATGGATTTATGGAATATATCATCGCTCATATCCTTCCGTGCCCCATGAAGCATGAAGCAAAATAGCAAGCTCACCTATCTTCGCTCCTCTCGCCCTTAAGTGTGGCCCTTCCAACTGACCCCAACTTCGCGTGTAGAGTGCAACTCAAAAGTTCCATAAACGTAGATTGCGACACCAACACCAGCACCAAATTGCTGGGGTACAGTGTCGTGCAATGTGGCGCAAATTGGTCACATACGCGAGTCGTAAAATCGCGATTTGTATCACCGCTCCTGCTAGCCTCAAGAAGCGACCTGCAGTCAGCATCCTACTCAAGAAAGGAAGCTACGGCAATCAACCTTCGGGCCCCACCCCAAAATTACCTCTCAAAGCAGGTGTACTTGCATAAATTCATCTTAGCCATCCACTGCTTCTTACACATGCCCACAGTCGTTCTGGCAAGAATGGAACGTCGTCGAAGAAACGGTCCGCCTAAAGCTCAACGTGCATACCCTTGTATTTCAGTCGCCAATCAGGTAAGCTTACTACAAGGTGACCAGTTTGAGCTCACCCTTATGCATTGCTGTCTCGTAGAGTCGACGGGGTTATAAATGGCGAGCTTTGAACGTCCAATACTGGTACTTGGCTTATGGGGCCTAAAGTGTAAGCCGGCATCCTACGATAGCTAGCACACGCAGAAATTGAACTAAAGGACCTTGTTATCTACATTCATCGAGTTTGAGGACCACAGGTGTCAATGCCGACCGTTATGTCCGATCCATTGTTTTTAGCTGGCATGCGTATTGTAGTGGTGAGCATCCGCATATCGATGGAGGCCAACGGTTTCCGGTCTGCTTGCAAGCGAGGCAGCTATATGTAATCCACACGTGGGCTCAAGGAAGAGCCACACGGACGTACATGCTAGCGTATGTACTGCCGCGTGAGGGCCTACATTCCAGCGTAGGCCTGCTTGGAATTGCACAGACGTGACCAGCGACACTGCAGATACGGATTCACCCCCCAGTAAATCCTCTGCGTAATTTAGCCTAAGACGTGAAACTTGATACGCACCGAAAACCGGAGATCCCGTTGTGCCAAAAAACGCAACGTGCGCCAAACCGAGAACAAAAATGGATCCTCAAAAATCACCAATAACATGCAAATTGAGGCCGTCGTGAGTTGCAATATGAAGACACCAAGATCTAATGCAAAACCCTTCCACCGGATCTTCGAGCTACGTAACATTGGTAGAGTAACTGCATACATCCCCGTTCGCGATGGCTCTCACATTGCATTCACTAGAGATGATTATATGCATAGGTTTCCAGACTCGATTTTCAGCGTCGAAGATGTCCCTCAGAGACATGAATATACTGTACAAAACTAATTCACCGGGACTGCAGAGCACGCAGCCCCAAAGCAGAGCCCAAAGATCCCAGCAACCCGACGCGGTCGCCAACGGAAGAAAAGCCCATCTACTCCACCACTGCCAACTCCTCTTGCTTGATAAGCTTTCCGAAATGGACTGACTCCTCGATCTTGGAGAGATCAGCAGCAATTGGATACGCCTCAACCGCCTGCAAGAGTATACTCTCAGCCAGCTGCGAATCCAACGAATGCAACTCCTCCATGAGCCTCACCGTGGAGTGCGACGGAGTGGCAAACAGCAGCCTCGCCTCACAGGCCAATTCCTCTACCGCCTTGCTGAGATCCTCCCCCAATTCGTCCATGTCCATCTTGGTCAGCTCCTCGAATTTCTTCTGCAGTTGATCCTCCTCCGACGTGAACACGCTGTGGATGTTCTCCAAGCACGCCTCGTAGCGAGGAAAGTCCTCCACGATGAACTCAAAAAGTTGGTTGGTGATCTCACGCTCGGTAATCTTGAGGACGAATGCGCGGCGGCTCTTGAGGTGGCGATAGAGGCCCTCGTGCGCGGCAGCGAACTTGCGGAAGATGGCTGCGTACATAGGTGCAACGATCTTGAACGTCTTCAGGTGTTCGGCGACGAGGGCCAAGGTCGTATCCCAGGCGTCGGCCTTCTTCAGCATCTCTAAGTAGCGGACATCGTCGGTGCCAGTGGCCGCGACGGCGTCGGCCTCCACACGAAGACGGCCCACTTGGCGGTGGAGAGCCTTGATGGTGTCTCTGAAGTCTCGCGTGAGGAAGGACGGCGGGAAGTGTTTGAGGGCGTCGAGGTGGCCATCAAATGTCTTCGATTCGGGTTGAGACATTTCGGATGCGAAAGTGAGACGGTTGCCCTCGGAGTCTACGCACATCTAAGTTAGTATGTCAGGTATCTCATGGCCGAGTAATCGCATACCTCGTGGGCTTATTTGACCTCGGAACATTGGTAGACAGCGTATGTATGGGACCTGGAGTTGAGTTGTTAGCGTCCGCTGGAGAGTGTAGATTGTGAGCTCGAATGTAAGTTATATGTGCGCTCGCTCACGCAGACTGTCGTTAGTCAGCGAGTGCAAACGCGACTACGTGGTGGTTGCTTGGGCGATATTGTCAGTTGTAGAGCAGTGAAATATGGCAAATGCTACGCGTGAGTACGTGGGCATATCGGACCCCACGTGGGTTGCAACATGAACGTAGATCTCGATCGAGGCACCAAATATGCACAATTCGAGGACTTCAAGCTTTGAATACTATGACCAATACCCAAATTGCACACGAGGACTAGTAAATGACTTTCTCGTCCCGAGTATGGGAGCAATCTTCATAACCGAAAAGCTCGACAGCAATATGCACATGCCCAAACGCACCTCCGAATCGAACAAAACCTCCTCCGAGAGTTTCATGCCAAGTCCCTCTCGTCACACACTCCATCAACACCTCAACGTTCGCTCTAACTTCGCGCCCCTCAATGATAGAAAGTCCCACTGCAGCCGAATACTTCAGCGTATATCCCTACTCACCTTCCTAGCCATCCTCTCATCATACTCCGTCGGCGCTGTCAGGAACTCCCTTACACACTCCGGATACCTCTTTACCAACTTCAAACGCATCTAACTAATCTTTCATCATACCCTCTCCACCATTAGCTTTTCGACTAGCTTGTCCGGCGTGTTGACGTAGCCTTCACTCCAACCTTCAATCGCCACATGCGATCTATATATTGCTCGATGGATGTGGACGGTGGTTTCAACTCTGGCACGCAGCGCTCGTAGATATCATGGAGAGTAGTGTCGCAGTCCTCTACATGGGTGATGGTCTCTTGGAGCTTACAACATGGGCCTTTGCTACTGGCAATAGTTCGCTGTGCCGCGGCTTTCTGACTCGAGGATTGGAACCAGAATATAGTGCTCACATCGACCAGCATTGTGAGGACGCTTTTGCTATAGGGATTAGCGCCTCGTACTTCGCATACCTCTGCGACTATATTGGTACGAGCTTGGAAAGACTACGTCGTGATTGAGCTACAAGTCATTGCGACCAAGGTATAAAACGAGACAATTGGTACCCGAGCTACGTATAAGAAGGGGAAGTTTGTACTAGGTACTTGAAACCCTTTATGGGCGCTTTGCCAGCTTGGAGCATATGATTGAAGTAGTTCGCGAGAATATTCGATGGGAATGCGAGCAGTGCGTTTAGGTTTCCCTCAAAACACAATTTGTGGGGTACCATGGAATTGAACGGGTACGGTATCGAAGAGACGGTGGAGGCTCCTGGCGTCCGAAGAATAACAAGCGAGTATCTGCAGCAGAGGCGAGACGAAGAATGAAGTATCCTGTAGCGGTAAAAGGGAACAAAGTGCGAATGTTGCGAGGGAAAGATGAAAAATACAACGCAGGGGTGTCTTTGGTACCTGCACAGTGCCAGCATCATTTTTAAGGATAAACATACATAGAACGGCAGAGACGTGAAACCACGCCACTATGTCGAGTGGCTCATGTACATGTCTAAAGGTGTTTTGAGTGCAGTTCTACACGGCTCCGAAATCGGCAGGTCTAGCCGGGTATGACATGGTCGCCTCGGCTCAACCTCTCCCAGCCTCCATCCCACTTCCATCATCCACCATGCTCGCATTACCCTTCGAGCCGCCCTGAACCGCAACAACCCTCGTGCATTAAATTCACCTCATCCCCACACCAATCACCCTCGTCCATTCTCGACGATGTCTTCGCAGCTCCTAAAAAAGTCGGTCAAGCTCGCACTCGTGCAACTTGCCTGCACCGCCGACAAAGCGCACAACCTCTCGCACGCGCGCACCAAAGTCCTCGAAGCCACCTCGCGCGGTGCCAAAATCGTCGTCCTCCCCGAATGCTTCAACAGCCCCTACGGCACCAAATTCTTCCCCCAGTACGCCGAGACGCTGCTGCCGAGTCCGCCGACGGAGGACCAGAGCCCCACCTTTCATGCCTTGAGTCGGCTAGCGAAGGAGGCGGGCGCGTATATTGTGGGCGGGAGCATACCGGAGGTCGTGCAGGGGAAGGAAGAAAAGGGCGGCAAAGATGGCACGGGACGCGTGTGGTATAATACCAGCCTAACATTTGCACCGAGCGGGGAGTTGCTGGCTACACATCGGAAGGTGCATTTATTCGATATCGACATCCCCGGGAAGATCAAGTTCAAGGAGAGCGATGTACTCTCTCCTGGCAACAAGATCACACTCATCGATTTGCCCGAGTATGGCAAGATCGCCATAGCGATATGCTACGATATCCGGTTCCCCGAACTCGCTACCATCGCGGCACGGAAGGGCGCATTCCTGCTGCTCTATCCCGGTGCTTTCAACCTCACAACGGGGAAGCTACATTGGGAGTTGCAGGCACGCGCGCGGGCAATGGACAATCAGGTTTTCGTGGGGCTGTGCAGTCCGAGCCGGGATATGGATGCCGAGTATCATGCTTGGGGGCATAGTGTGGTTGTGGATCCTAATGCAGAGGTGTTGGGGAGCTTGGATGAGAAGGAAGGGATCCTCGAGGTTGAACTAGAGCAGGGGAGGATTGAGGAGGTCAGGAAAGGCATTCCTCTGTACACACAACGACGGTTTGACGTCTACCCGGATGTGAGCGAGGGTGGGAAGCTCAAGGAGTGAGAAGAGTATAGATGGAATGGTATATTCTGACCTTGTGCACCACCAGCCTCAAAGTGGGCCAATTTCCTTGTTACTGATCTTTGCGTCTTCTTGCACTGATCTTGCGCTGGTATGAATCCAAGGCCACGCCGCCTAGGCGGGAGCCACAAGGCTTCGCGTCTTGGCCCACTGGCGCTAGTTCAACATCACCCCCCTCGACTTGTTGAAGGCGCCCTTCCCTTCCTGCATCACTCTAAGATTTCCTTCCATATAAAGTCCGACAAAACAGCCTCTTTATCAAGACTGCAAAGAGCTAATCATGAAGACACGACGGGCTGCGTATCATGGCCTCACGTAAGGCACCCGTCGACGAACGCGTCCTTTGCACCTCCCCGACGCGTCTACGCCCACTCCTAAGGCCAAGTATCTTCACTATCTTTCTCTCAATCAGCACTTGCGCCCAGTCGTTCCTCGCATCTAAAACTTTATCTTTCGCGTTTGGAAAGAGGGCGATTCACCCGGATATTTGGTAGCGGAAGGGATACCGCATTCGTAAACGGGCACATTGCCGTATTAACGAGCTACCCCATTACCCCATCTCTCTCTATCGTACGACAATCACCTCCTACCTGGACCTTCGCTATCTACGCCGGAGGTCTGAGCGTCCTGGGAGCTCCTCGCAGCTTCGCAGCTCTCCGTAGAGCCAGGTGTGCGGCATTGGAAGCAGAAAACTGTATCCACTTTACTCAGGATGCAGACCCAGCGAGCAGGACCAAGCCACGGGAAGCCTATCAGATGCACGAACGATATACCGCCTGCAATCTGGCTATCAAGCCCCTCGTATGGAGCAGCGATCTACCCCAGGAAGACCGGATATTCATCCAAGACGGGGATACACCCCCGCACTGCAGGGTCGCAGCACCAATGCTCGACGAGCCGCTGGCGTGCCGACTTATCATGTCTATCACGCGTGCATAGATAGACGTGAGGCCCTGCAGAAAGCGGACAGCTTCTCTTTTCCTACAGACTTCCTTGCGTCCCGTTTTCCATTGCACGCGAGGCTCAACCTTGCTTTGGCTCTCGATCGACCGCGTCACGAGCAATCCCAGCCACGACGATGGAGAAGCAAGACCCAGAATCCCCCGTCGACGTGCGCAAGCTGTCGACCGAGAAAGACGTCTCTGAGGATGTCGCAGAGGCAATTGCAATCGAGCACACGCTCACCTTCTGGGAGGCTGTCAAGCTCTACCCCAAGGCCATCGGCTGGTCCATGTACTTCAGCTTAGGCGTAATCATGCTATGTACGTGTCGCAGACCTGCGATCAAAACGCGCAACAACTAACTCCCCTACTTAGCATTCGACCCCCAGCTCCTCGGCAACCTATACGCCATGCCCGCCTTCCAGCGCGACTTCGGCTACGCCTTCGAAGACGGCTACCTCATCTCAGCACAGTGGCAAACGAGTCTCGGCATGGGCAATCCCATCGGGCAAGTCATCGGCGCGCTCGTGGCGGGTATCCCCATGGAACTCTACGGGCGCAAGAAGACATTCAACGTCTGCGTCGTGCTGGTCGCAGGCCTGGTCTTCATCCAGTTCTTCGCGCGCTCGCTCAAGGTGCTGCTCGTAGGCGAGCTGCTCGCAGGCCTCGTGCTCGGCGCGTTCGTCGTCATTGCGCCCGCGTACGCCTCAGAGGTCACGCCGCTCGCTATGCGCAGCGTGTCGACGTCGTACGTGAACTTGTGCTTTGTGACGGGCCAGCTGCTGGGGAACGGCGTCACGGCTGCGACGAAGGGCCTCGAGACGCACTGGGCGTACTCGATTCCCTTCTCGCTGCAGTGGTTCTGGATCTTGCTGATTATTCCTGGCATGTGGTTCGCGCCCGAGTCGCCGTGGTGGCTCGCGCGTCAAGGCCGCCTTGCCGACGCCGAAGATGCCCTGCGCCGCCTCTCGAGCCGCCATGTCAACGTCAAGGCTGTGCTCGCCCAGATCATCGAGACGGACCGCCTCGAGACCCAGATGGAAGCCGGTAGCACCTACTGGGACGTCTTCCGCGCGGTGAACTGGCGACGCACTGAAATTGCTATTGGCGTGTATGCTACACAGGTACTCTGCGGCATCTATCTGATCAACTACGGGACCTACTTCTTCAGCCTTGCGGGATTGAATACGCAGCAGGCGTATAACATGGGCATTGGGTTTCTCGCGGTCGGATGGTGCAGTACCGTGTTCTCGTGGTGGTTGATGCAGAAGTTTGGGCGGAGGGTGTTGTATCTGTGGGGCCTGTTGGGTTTGGCAGTCATCATGCTTCTGGTGGGAATTCTGGACGTAGTGCCCACGCGTGGAGCTGTTTGGGCGCAGTGTGCACTTTTACTCGTGTGGAACTTCACCTTTGACTGGAGGTATATTTCTACCCTTTCCACTCCTGCTTCTCAAACCCATAGACTAACGCATGCACAGCGTCGGCCCCGTCGCCTACGCCATCTTCTGTGAAGTAAGCGCCACCCGCGTGCGCTCTAAAACTATCGCTGTGGCTACAGCCGTGCAGGCCATCGTCGGCATCATCATGACGGTCGCCATCCCGTACTTGATCAACCCCGATCAGGCGGATCTAAAGGGCAAGTTGGGCTTCTTCTTCGGCGGCCTGAGTGTGCCTTGTTTGGTTTGGTGCTGGTATCGCGTTCCTGAGATGAAGGGGAGGACGTATGAGGAACTGGATATTATGTTTGAGAGGAAGGTGGCGACTAGGGCGTTTAGGGACTATGTGATATGATGTGGCGGGCGGTGGGGGTTGAAACGCATCTGGAGGGAGGGACAGGAGGGTAGGCGGGTCAATGGATAGCTTCGAACGTATGGTTCTATTATTTCATGTTTTGGCGCCTCTCCGCTTCCGCAATAGCAAGCAAACGCACAGTAGCCACAATCCACGATACCCTCCCCAATCCCTCATCAGCCCCCGCGATGGCCAAACCAACCCCCCAGAGTAAAACCAAACCCAAGAAAAAAGCAAAGAGACACCATTGCATATGCCCCTCCCAATGCACGAGAAAACCCAAATCCACCTAAACATAGTCTTTTGAGGGCCAACAAAGATCGCCCCTTACCCATGCGTCCACGCCAATTATGCAACCAGCAGCGGCCGTGACTCGCGTCTCCGATCGATTGCTATAAAACAAGACCATCGCGCTCGTCTTCCCGCAAAAAGAAAACTCCGACAAATGCAAAGAAACTGACAAAGAGAACCTTCGAAACGAGTGTTGGTACAGAAGCCGTTCTTGACGAGAAACTGGTTCGAGAAATAGGTGTGAGGTGAAATGAGAGCGGCTGTTCGATCAGAGATACGTTATCTCATACAAAATTGACGTACCAGTCCGCTTCCTGTTGTGTGCAACGATGCCACGATAGACCGTGTGAGAGGATCCCTATGCACCTATTAGTGAAGCTCGCTTCCAAAGATGGGCAGCACGTACCATAGTGTCATCAATCACAGCTATCCTCAAAGAACACCCATAGCATGCGCAATTAGGATCGGAAGAAGGATGGCGCTACTAAGGCCAAGGTTGACCGCAATCCCGACACCAAGAGCAACCCTCTTCGGCTTGGCAGACACGTGGTGGAGACGGCCCTTGGTGACGTTGACGATAACGAGGTCGCCGAACCAACGATAGAGGATGAGCATGGGCGGGAGAATGCAAAACATGGCAAAGATCCACCATGATAACTTGCGCCTCTGAACCTCTTCCTCGGGATCCTCAGCGCGCTCCGGGCATAGCAAATGCGGCGAGTGCTCGTAAGCAATAATTGTTCGCATCGTGGATACACTCCGCTGCAGCCTCAGCGGCGTGTGCGTGTTACTGGTCGACGGGCGCCCGCTTTCAGCCGTCCTAATCAAGCGAGAGATATCCGAGTCCCGAGTCGAAGACACGGATTGCGCATCGGGAGCGAGCACCATGTGCCGAAGTTTGGTCTGTCCGGGTACGGCAGCACGACTATGAAGACGGGGGCGGCCGGACGAACGAAATGAGTTTCGGGAACGCCGTTTGGAATCCAGCCTCTCCGGAGCTGGTGGTGGTGGAAACAAGCTGACTTGTGAAGGGGATTTCTCGTGCTCACTTGGCGTAGGTCTGATCAGACCCGGAGTGACGCGAGTCACGCTGGCTCTCCGATTTGGCGAGGTGTAAAAGCCGGGCTCTCCAGGGCTTGAACCCGAACCAAGTCTTGCACGCATTGGTGTCGCGAAGCTAGAAGGACCAGGCTGCACACTAACAGTGCGGCTCATAGTCTCTTTCAGTGACGCATATGGGCCCGATGGCAAAACCCGCCTTCTGGACTCTCGTGATTCAGGGGGCGTCGAGCTCAGGAACGCTCCTGGACTGCTGTTGTCGGCCGCACTACTACCCGCATCATTCATACCGGTACCTTGCGGCGTGCCAGTAAGATTGCCCTGGGGACCAACGACGGTAAACTTGTCAAAAGTGTTCTGACGCTCAAGTCCATGACTGACGACAGGAGAGCTTGTAGGAGGTTCGGTGTCGTAGGAATGCGAAGGACCCGGCTCGCTGTCAGACTCGCCATGAGACTGCATGCGACCATCATCATCATCATACAAAATTTCTTCGTTAGGTCCAGACAAGAGTAGCTCCTGGGTTTGTTGGTCGCTCAAGCCCATCGGGTTCAGCCAGTTAGGGGTGCTGTAAGTCGGCTGGGGTGAGCTAGTGTCGGGATCGTACCTAGTGATGAATGCAGGAACAGTCAACGCGACCGGTGGGCTAGAAACTGGTGAACTTGGAAGATTTTCGTTGGGAGCCGAGCGGACACTCGTACGGCTCAATAGTTGTGGTGGAGACGAATTGAATGGATGCTGGTGTGCAGGCATCGGACTGGGGGTTTGATACTGGAATTGGAACGAGCCAGGCTCCAGGGGCTCGTCTTCGAAGACTGGCAACGAGGAGCTAGAGAACCCCAAGCTATCCCGACTACTGCCTTCTGATGTACTGTAGTCGGCAATACTCTCACCGGGCGAGAGACGCCCAGAGAGACGCCCGGGTTGACTCTTATCAGCGACAGTTTCCCAGTCTCCACCATCTTGGTCGAACACTTCTTCGTCTCCGGCAGGAGAAGGGAAGTCCAGCTGTTCTTTTGAGGCAAGGGAGGCGTTGTCGATCTGGCTTCGACTGCGAAGCAGATTGCCGGAGCCGCGTCGCGCCCACATTGCGGGAATGCCTTCCTCCTGCGTGTCCGTAGCAGCATCCTCGAAGATCTGGTCCGCCAAGTCGAGAGCCTCTTGGGGAGTTTGCGGAGTCGGTGGCGCTTCGGGCTGTGAATAGGACGACGAGGGCTCTAGTCCGTGACCAGGATACATGGGCTGGGAAAGCTGGAGCAGCTGCCGTGTGTCCCCATACGAAGAGATGCCGGAAAACATCTCCGATGACTTATCGCGCCGGGGAGCTTGATACATATCGTCGTATTCAAAAGCAGATGCCAAAGGAGCGGCCATTCGTGGAGGCGCACCGGGGATGTGATGGCCCATTGGCTGTAGCGCAAAGCTGCCGCTCGTAGTCGGAGCATTAGCCTCATCGCTGAACGTGGCCTCTTGGGAATGAGGAACATCGAACTGGATTCGACTCAAGTCAGAATCGACTCGAGAACCGCTTTGCTCGAACATTGACGGGTCCTGGAAGGCGCCAGAAGTGGATGTGACCATTCCAGCTTGTTCCGAGCTCTCTTCCTCCTCGAGCGCCGGCTGGGACCCACTCGTGCTCTCGACCTGCTTATACTCGTCGATGAATTTACTGATCGTGTCCGTCTTGTTATTGCCTTGCTTCTGCAGCGAGCGATGGAACATCTCTTGCGTAAGAGGCCTGGACGTACGACGACTAGTGCGTCGGGAGCTCGAGTAGCGATACAGAGCGTCTGACTTGTACTCATCCGCGAACGCATCGGCATCAGCGCTCATGCGCAAGAACGGGTTGCTCTTTCTGTTGCTTGCGAGACTTGGGGAATATTGCGAGTGTGCTGGATCGTCGCCCGTGTAGATGGAGGAGCTGGGATATAGCGACTGTAGGTCATCGTAGTATGGCTTTGAATCCATGTCACCGTAGGACGCAGAAGGGCGTGTATCTGACGCGAGTCCAACTTGGGTAGAGGGTTCGTCGGGAACCATTGAGGTGAGCGGTTCGGAGCTGTAGTGATGTGAATACAGTCGGGAATGCTCTCCCATGAACGCGTCGGAGCCACTCATCACATCCATCGCACGGTCGAGAGGGGAGGTTGGCGTTGGCGGGTCATTCTGAGTTTCCGTAGACTTGGGCGTGTATACGCGGTAGCTCTCGGTGAGCGGGCGAGGGAACTCTCCATCAAAGGTGGCGGATGCGGGACTGATGTGGGATTCCGGAAAATCTTTGCGAGGTGTCGAGCGTTTGGTGTGTGATCTTGACAGATCCTTAAGTTCTTCTTCGCTTCCTTGCTCCAGCTTCGGAGACCGTGAGAGGTTCTTTGTGAGGTTGCGCGTGAGGTGTTTCAAGGACCAGCGAGACTCGTTGTCAGTCGGCTTCAGCGTCAAAGGCGACACCGCATTGGAATCGGGGCTATGGAAGGGGCTTGAGTACTGGGACGATCCAGGTGTATAGGCCACAGGGGTGGGCGGAAGTGGAAGATCGAGACTCCCAACATCGGGGCTACGGCGAGCAATAGAAGTATACGCAGACCCGAAGTCGCCATATAGTGCGCGTTTTGGAGCCATCTGTCACGTGTTAACTTTGCTGCCATGGACGGGAGATGGGTTCAACACTACCTCTGAAAGTGCGAGGTCCTCTAGAGACGGCAATGGCAAGCAATCGGTAGAGTCAAATTCTCGCGAGGGCGTTTCAATGTCGTGAAACCACAGCGATTCGTGCGGATTGACCAGGTCGAACGATGCGCCACGATAGTGTATAACGGCCGGCGTGGCGGGGGGCGTCGCTGGAGCCGTTGCCGTAAAGCTTGCGGTGTTCAAGCGCAGTTTGAGTGCCGCGTCCGGTGGTGAAAGTGGCGGGTCAACAAAGTGCGGAGGTTGCGGGAATCGCGAGAGTGAAAAGGTCGAAGGCGTGGATTGTGAATCACTCGGGTTCGTGTTTTCTACGGATGGAAAGGAGGTCGTTTGAAGGGGCGAGAGACGTCGATACGGAGGAGTCACATTGGTAAGAGGGGGAGGGGGAATGTGGATACCGGTGGCAGCCGGCCGCTTTGGAAGCCTCTTGATCCGTTTGAAGTTTCCCACCTTTCCAATGTCCAATACAGCCTCGTGGGACGCACCACCGCCTTGCCCGTATGGCTCGGCGGACTGTGACCGGAGCGGCTGGTCCAATAGGTGTTGCTGCCCGGCGAAGGGCGGAGGAGAAGGTGGCAGCGCCTGGTAGGACAGCTGGTGAGCTGATTGCGAGAAATGGAGTGGGCGAGAAGCGGATATCGACGAGACGCGCTCGACCGTCTGCAGTGCAGGAGCCGCGGCCTTCCTCCTCAGAGTCTTGCCAGTCGGCGTAGAAGTAATCTGCGAGGCGGGCGAGTTCTGCTGCTTACGATACT
>Ga0247733_1000265_pt1 | contig 43409 bp, 42 predicted proteins | sample UWRJL043104R2_FD_180932 | JGI IMG/M metagenome (GOLD analysis project Ga0247733, IMG submission 180932) | Plant litter microbial communities from Arlington Agricultural Research Station in Wisconsin, United States - UWRJ-L043-104R-2 | ecosystem: Environmental > Terrestrial > Plant litter >...
ATGGTCGCCGGCATTGCCGTCAACAAGACTGGCTACTTCACCCCTCCATCCATTCTCGGCTGTGCAATAGGCTGTGTCGGTTGCGGGCTGCTGACAACGCTACACACCGATACGGGTACCGCAACGTGGGCTGGATACCAAGTTCTGACAGCTGTGGGCATGGGTGTGACAATGCAGCAGCCCATCATTGCAGTGCAAGCAATGATCGATCCCGCCTTGGTCTCTATCGGCAGCGCTATAGTACTCTTCGCCCAGGGCCTATCTGGCGCCATCTTCGTTTCCGTGGCCAACAACATCCTGCGGAACGAGCTCGCTAAAAACCTGGTGGCATTGGGGATACCCAATGTGAACGGAATCCTTGCAGCGGGCGCGACGGACGTGCGGGACCTCGTCCCGCTGGAGTACAGGGCGCGACTCCTTGAAGCCTACAACGATTCTTTAACAAAGGTTTTCATTATGGCCGTCCCACTTTGCGGTATAGCACTGCTGTTCGCTTTGGGCTTGCCATGGGTCAATTTGAAGAAGAAGCAAGCCGAGCGGGGAACAATTGTAGCAATGGAAGGTTGAAACGTCACATCATGTTGCAACTGCAGGTGCCCGCAGGTGACAAAAAGTGTTTGCTAGTTGGACGCTCTCAGATCGTCTCGGGTGAGCCAGATGCAAACTCACTCGAGGCAATGGCTATTTCTGTATCAAAAATCCCGATAATTACCTGAGCCCTCGTACTTCGGGCTCAATATCTAGATTGTCCATCCTTCACGTGCACTTCATTACCATGCAAGCAGAAGAGCGGCGCCTTATGCACATGCTTTGTAGGATCAATAAGCGAGGGAAGGGACACAAGCGCAAGAGCTTTTTATACGGCAACATAACTCTCAACCAACAGGTGCCTCATCGTACACAGTAGACTGCCTGGGTACACCTTGAAATCTTGTCGAGTCTTTTCGGCCGAGCAGTATGCAAACTATCAACCTCACATCAGCTGGATGACCCGGTGCACAGCATGGGGCACAAGCTAAAGGGCGATTACAAAAGACGTTTTTGCAACGGACTGGATATTGACTTTCAAGTTAACCATCCACCATGGTATCAACTGCGGAAGTACCGCAGGGCATCGACGTCCACCACCATTTCATTTTAGAATGCTACGCAAAGGGTATGTCGGGAATTTGAGGAGCTGTCCTGTCGCAAAGGTGACCATGGGATTAAGCGCTTGGTGAGACAGGAGGTGACCCTTCGGGCTAGAAGCTCCTCGTGTGGTCTGTTATGGCGTCCAAGAGCCCCAAGCAAGCACATAGCATCTGCAACAGAATCCTCCCTGTGACGGTAAGCTGGGCAACGCATCCCTCCCGCAGCTCATCATCAACTACCCCTACGAGACGATGCGTGCTGCCGTCGACATAATTACTTCTAGGATAGTGCGGGAATTCCCCAACGTCAACATCACCCTGTCGTACGCTGGCAGCTCACTGCCGTTTCTTGCCACGCGAGATGCCCATCTACTAGCCAACACGGGGCTCACGCAGCTGAGCGCCGAAGACTCCTCAAGGACGCTAACAGCTTTTATTTCAATACGGTACTATTGGGGAACGACTTGTCGCTGCCGTTGCTGCTGGACTTTGCTGTGCTTAGACACGTGCATCTTGGCTCGGGTTTCCCGTATGCGGAGACACTGACGATTAGTAGGCACACGGTGGCTAAGCAGTAGGTGCTGGCGGAAAGGAAGAAACGTAAGGGTGCGGATCTCACTACCAACGCGTTGCTATTGCTCCCGCAGCTTAGATCGAGATGATCTCCAGAGTCTTCTGAACAGTTGGATGCTTATATGTCTTGCTAGCAGAAGTCTGACATGTGTCATGCATTCTCCTGCTTGCCACAAGTGATAACATACGATCAAACCACGAACACAGCTCCTGTAATGATAATATCAAGTTGATATCTGATAATGTCCAACTTTTTGAAATACCACTAATTTTTTGCTTATCACCTCACTGCGTTCCGCCACTGTGTTCATGCAATGGGCCCGTAGTCTGGTGTATCTTCCAATTGACATTATGGATATGAGGATATAATAGCGGTCCCGAGTGTTTCATCTGTGTGTACACAATACCCTTCTTGAGACTATATCAACCCTGACATGCTCTCCTAACATCCTTACTTTCAAAACTTTTCCCTTAGCTTGAGAAACACGGATTGTCTATTTGCAGTACCCAATCACATGCCTTCTCATTCCAGCTATGCCACATCAATCCTAACACCACTCACAAACGATCCAAAAATATCGCATCCCCCTTCCCTCCGTCCTCACCCCTCTCCTCAGACATCCTCACAGCCGTCACGCGGAACTCCCCTTTCCCCTGCCTTGTTTTATTTCTCGCTCTGACCAACACTAGCATCCTCTCCAACCTGGCTAGCTGAATCTCGATCAACGCAGAGATCTCGCTCACTCCTTTTGCGAATCGACCTAGTATGCTCCAACTGTTAGCATTGCGTGGATAAATCTTCACTGGGTAGCAGGAGCGGGACATGCTCGCTAGAATTGATTCGGGCTAGGAGCGAGATCGAGACTGAGGCCCATCGTCGTGCCACGTCCCGACCGCAAGACGCAGCCGCGAGAGACTTCACTAGATCTTCGCGCACTATCAGCGCTGTTATGGTTGCGGGGGTAGATCTACTGCAGCGCTTACATCTCAGCGCCGTTTCGTACATTGCTAGTCTTTTTGTACGCTGCGAGGTTACACTCCACGACTGAGGGGTCTACGATGTCATTTAAGGGAGGGTTGTCATCGAGAGCGGAATTCGCAGCCTTGATGCATTAGTAGCATGGAGCGAGCATGTTTGGAGATCTGGGTGTGGGTGGTGGCGGACTCCTCGGTTTCGGATTCGGTTGAGGGGTGGATGTAGAAGTCCTGGATTAGGTCCAAGGTCGTGCATGCGGTATCGGCGGGAGTTATGGGCGAGAAGTATGTGTCAAGGTTGTAGGTATCCCAGGGACGGGATGAGTCGTGCCCGTGTACTGCTTGAATAACGATGTGGTCGTGACTAGAGCGGACTGGAAACTTAGTTGAAGGAGGTTCACCATCACAGCTGTCGCTATCTACGCAGAAATGATTGCCCGAATGCTCCAGCAGCATCAATTCGCTCTCTTCGATGCTTAAGTCCGAATTGTCTTCGAATAATGAGGTAAACTAGCTTTGCTGTTTTCCCTTTGCGCTCTGATTTTGGACTGAAACTGTCTTTCCTAGCTTGTTTTTCTGAACGCGGTGGGTGCTTTTCTTTTATTTGGCAACGTCGGTTTTCTTTTCGGATATGTGCATTTGTTTGCGCCTTCGGATTGACAGCGTGCACATGCTGGGCTATCACCACTGCATCGAAGCTACAACAGTTTGGTATTGAATTCGTCTAAGTAAAAGTACAAAATATTGACTTTCCGACGCTTGCAGTGAATGCATGCCGTATGTTGATACAGCGCATCATCCCTCTTCAAAGGACTCTTACTACAACCTCCATACTGTCCTCCAGGCGAAGAGTTGTTAACATGATCAAGGCTGGCGATACTTTGGCAGACACTGCCCACCGAACCCGCGAAAACACTGTCTTCCAGAAACGGTTATACACGATATAACGTTCATCTTGGTGTTTGGTGTGCTATGCATCGTAGAGCCGCAGGGTGTTCGCTTATCGGCCGGTAGAGACGTGAAGGACCTACAGGGTATTTCGCTTATCGGCCGATACAGACCTGAAGAGGACGACCCACAAGGCTGGCTGACAGCTTGCGCGCTAGATATGGACCTGGCGAACGGGTTCGCACCAACCGCCTGCCACGCGGGCGAGAAACACGTGTGGAAGGATTGCTGAGCATTTGCCGAGATCTCGCTGGAAGAGAACAACGGTGTGTCACCTCATGTGTGAGCAGTCACTTTTCAGCATATAGTTGGTCTGTGCCTTTTTCAGGCACTCGACATCTACCTTGTTGCAGCAGGTCTCACAAGTCCGTCAGTATCTCGTGTTGCGTATTTCATCTCGTGTTGCGTATTTCCCACCGGATGAAGTTATGGTTGGCAAAACTCAAGCCGGGACAGCAAATTTACGATATTCGATAGAAGTTACACCTAAGAGGAACGCCACCCGACAGACCACCCATTCACTAGGCATCTCCAGCCGTGAATATGTCGCAAAATTCTGAGCATTTGGAAATATTCACTATACAAAAAGTATAAGATATCTTGGATGACTTAACGTAATAGAAAAAGTTGTATCTTTCGCGCAGCCGAGGGCGGATAGCTGCCTGCCGTCAAAGCCATCCGTTCGCTCTGAGTGCGTTAGACTGACTGCATGCACCTGAGACACGGGTTCGGATGATTGCGAGATTGAGTGGTTGTTGGGCCAGGTATCCGCGGGTCCCGACGGGTCGGCTCCGTAGTGGAGCTTCGCACGCTGCTGACTGATGATTGCGAGAGGTCTAACGGTTGGGCCGAGGCACTGATAAGCTAAGAAGCAGAACGCCAGGTCCTGCTCTGACCATACGTCAGGCCAAAGAAGGATGCGCGCTTGGTAAAGGAGGACTGTCATAGGTCTATTAGATCGAGTGGCGACACAATTTTTGCGAGCTTCGTCCAGGTGATAGGATACATCGGGCCAGTACGGCAGGTCGAAGTGGACAGGCTGATACAGCTGTGATAAACGTTGCTGACGTCAACGGCCGAAAATGCGAGCTGAACTGGGCTGAGCTGAGTGAGATTGTGTATCAAGTATCGGTTAAGCCTTCGACCTGCAGGAAGGAGGCTAGACCTTGATCCACACCACCAAGATCGACGACGCTTGCCTGGTCCTTCTGCCACTGACTGTTCTGAAGGGTCGGATCTAGGAAGGAAAATATGAAGTCTGCAGGGAACCAAGAAAGGTCGGGATGGGGGCTGCGCCGAGGTGAGTGTTCCTTCAGCTCGTTCAAAATAGCCCAGAGGTTTTGGCGCAACGAGGAGGTTACGCCAGGGGGTTGTTGATTTTGGGCCTGCTCGCTGTTGTAGCACATGTCAAGCACCTCCTCAGCGAAGTGCTCGATAAGATCAGCTTTGGCTGGGCATGACTCCGTCTGCAGGTACGTAAGCAAGATCAGGGTTTCTTCTAGGGGCTGCAGTCGGCTCAGCAGTGCCCATTTGTACACGTCTGCGGCGGACCAACGCGTTAGGCGAAGATACGTTTGGATGTATTGGCAGCAAAGGCGCACAAGGCTAGATATAGAGTGTTTAGTAAGTCTGCGAATAGAGTAACTAGTTGATTAGAAGAGGGCACTTACGTTTTCCATAATGTCGCCTGTCGCTGGCCAGTTAAGTCGTAAAGGAAGCGTTTCTGCAGGAGTATCAATGCCCTTAAATAAAGCATGTAGAGGACTGAGCGGGCCCAGAAGTTGAAGACAGTTGTAGTGCTAGCGTCGTCTTTGTAGAGTGTGCTGTGGGTAGTAGAGCCTACGTTCGCTTGGAAGGAGGACACTAGGCCCTTCTCAGGCACGCCCTTAGCTGGAAGACGCGCTGAGATAGCGCGGATACGGCTGCTAAGGGAGGAAAGCATATCGTTAAGCTCGATTAAGTCTCGCTGGTTAGGCCGCTGACGGTCGTAGGCGCGTACAATAATGTGGTGCATAGCGGAGGCTATTTCAGCCCGGCCAAGGGCAAAGAGCAGAAATGCCAACGACTTAGGCGTGTTCTCGCCAGTCAGTACGTTCTGGTCTTCCAGGAACTCAAGAGGCATACGCGTGTCGGACGAAACCAAGCGTGCCGCCTGGAGCTCAGTTCCTGCGGCTACGGCTGATTGTATGTCCAAGTCGACGAGGTGCCACCAGATGCGGCGACCCAGCTCGCTCTTGACCGAGGTAAGGTCCTTGCGCGATGACTCACGGTGCAGACCGAGTTGCTGGGCGGCGCGGATGCACGTACTGGTGATCTGGGCGGTCCGCAACTGGTAGATGTCCTCGCGGCCAAGGCCGCTCTGCACAACGAGCGCCGCGACGAGTGAGTCCATAGTGGGTGCTTCAGGGAAGTTGGAAGCCTTCATAGCGCTCGTGAATGCAGAATAGAGACTGTCGCGGAAGGCAGGTGTGTCGGGGACGTGGGCTAAGGCGGCTAGGGGCGTACCTGCCGATGCCACTGCCCCTGCGTACATGACTCCCCACAAGAGGGCAACGAAGCCGGCATCGGACGTGGACACGGAGAGCGGGATGATGTTTTCTTGCTCGCCTAGCAGCTGGGCGCACAGTTGGCCGTAACGCTTCGCCAGCGTGGGAGCGTGGACGAAGGGCAGCAGAGGATGAACAGACAGGAAGAAGCATTGCAGCAGCGCGCCGCGGACGTGTTTCGGCGGCAGCGTCATGTGGTCGGCCGAATTCAGCGGCATGGTGCACCGGTCAACAGCACTTGCGGCGCGCAGGATGCGCTCGTAGACATCTTGCTATATGCAAGTCAGCCAGCACAACACAGCTGGTACAAAGGGATACTCGCATCTCGGCTGACCAAACCCCAGAAGGTGCGCTCGACGAAGAGCTTAGTCCCATCCTCCTGCGTGCTGATGTAGCCTTCAAATGGGGAGCCCGGACGCGGTGACGTGTCCCTACGGTTGGGCAGAGGGTCAAGTGGGCAGGCGGCGCCATCGAGTTGAAAGGAATTGAGCGAGAGGCTGGGAGTGAGCAGACCGAAATCGAAGTTTGTGTCGAAGTCGAAGTCAAAGCCGATAGTGGGAGCGTCCCACTGGAAGCCTAAACCCAAAGAAGGCGGGGTCGTCCACCCTACGGCGGCGGGCTCAGGGTCTGTGACGGGAGAGGGTTCGTGGGGCTCGAGAGCATCGGGTGCATCGTGTGCGTCGGGCGCATCGTGGAGCTCGTGATGGATCTCGTGGTGGAGCTCGTGGTGGAGTTCGTGGTCGTGCTGGTGTTGGACGTCCACGACCTTTCGCTTTTTGGCCGCAGCCTTCTCTCGGTGGTCGGCCTCGGTCTCATACACGCACTCGTCGCCCAAACGCACGCAATTGGCACATGCAGGGCGCTGTTTTTCGCACTTGATCTTCCGCCGTCGGCACGCTAGGCAGCTCAGCGACGGCCTGTTGCGAACGATTTTGCGGAGAGCCATGGAGCCGTTGCAGTGGTGTCGCAACAGCGCGTAGGGCATGCACGTTTATTAACGTGTTCCATCAGTAAGCCGCGCACCCTAGTAAGCTGCGCACTCTGAAACTCACTATAGTAGAAGTCTACATCTATGATAGCTTCTATCGTATTATTTTGATTACTATTATTATTATTATTACGTCTTTATAAGCTATGGCTCTTAATTACGCTACTTTTTAAGTATCCAAGCTTGAACTATATCGCTATTATTGTCTTTTGTTTTTATTACACTAATTATCTACGCCTCTACTATTCTACTAGTTATTAGCTTATTGAGTAAGGATAACTTTATTGTTAGCACACTCGCTATAGCAAGTTTATCTAACGACTAATATATCTAGCTACGTTGCGTTATCTCTATAGAGTAGCGATTGATCTTAGGTTTAATAACACTGTACCTATAACTACAAATTTAATGTTTTGGGTGCCTATTTATACTAATATGTAATGAGAATACGATGAATTTGATAAGGAGTTGAGTCAACTCCGGTGCCCAGCTTATGAGGGCTGAGCGTGATACTGTTACTATGGAGAAGGATCCTTCGGAGCAGCTCGGATGCTCCGGAGGAAGGTTTTTCGGAGCAGTGCACTCCGAGGTCCACAGAGGTTCATGGGCTTAGCCCATTACAGATACACGGCCAAAGCAGAGAGCCATAGGTGTGCCAACAGAGTTTTCACAATTGCATCCATTGCTTCCATTATTTGCTGGTACTTTTCATTCGACAGGTGGTTACATATAAGACAGCGAGCTTCGGAAGGTGCTGTACTCGGCCGATACGCGCTCTCATCCATCTCACCGTGAGACGGATGCGGATGAACCACGGCCGACAGTACTTGCATTAATCCATAGTCTTCGAAGATTTAGACTACCCTGACCTGCAACAGTCCTGCTATAACCAATTTCGCATAGCCGCACCGATGTCAGACAACCACGCCTTCCTCCCTCCTCTACCCGCAATGTCCGGTTTTGCGTTTCCACAACTGGACTTCCAGGCCTGCCTGATACTCTCTTTCATCACAGCTGTTCTGGTGCCATGCTTCCGTCGCGGCTCGGTAGAGCGTTCCGGAATGCTTGCGCTGCAGGTTTATTTCACTGTACAAGCGTACCTCACGCCAGTCAAGCCCACGGGAAACCTGGCCGTGAGCTACTCATCTGGGTTACTGCTCGGAAATCTGACATTGCGCTACCTCGACCGTCTTTATCTTCACGTGCCAGAAGAAGAATTTCGACGTATCCAAGAGAATGGCGTCGAAGAAAGGCCAGACACACTGTCTATGAGCCAGAAGCTAGGGTGGAGCGCCGAGTTACTCATGACCACGCGCGGCGTCGGGTGGAATTGGCGCGTGAAAGGCACGCCCAAAGCGGTGAGCCGCAGGCGTACGGCTTTCGTCTTTGATCGGTTGCTGCGCTGGATTACCATGTACGGGGGCATCTTTATCGCCGAGCGCGTCTGCGAAGGCATCCTGAACGAGTGGGTGCAGCTGCCGGAGGGTTTGGTTAAGAGCGGTCTTCTAGCGGTAACGCAAAGCAGCATGTTCTTATATGCCTGGATTGTGTTGGTGTTCGGTTTGACCATTTACACGCACTTCGCCATGCTCATCCTGCCGCTAGCGCTGCTGTGCGTTGGCTTCGGCTTCGGACCGATCCGCTGGCGGCAACCTGACGCTTGGCCGGCCACTTTCGGCTCGCTGGCTGAAGCTTACAGCCTGCGCCGGTTTTGGAGGTAAGAGCTTGCTCCCGTCACCTGCAAATACCCTCAGCTGACAAGTAATCAGCCACTGTTGGCACCAACAAGTCCGCCGCATCCTCGGCGTTCCCCCAACGTTCGTGCTTTCCAGCCTCCCGAGCTCCTTGCGTTCATCGTCTCGCTTGCCCGCCCGTCTCTTCCGCCGTTATTTGAGCCTGCTCTTAGCCTTCTTATTGTCCGGGGCGTTTCATAGCGTCGGTCACTGGACGGTTCTGCGAGAGCGCCGCGGCTTGGGTGACGTTGGTGCGCAGCGTAGCGTCTTCGGGGAGATGCCGTTTTTCGTGGCGCAGGGGGTCGGAATAATGTTTGAGGACCTGATATATCACGCAATGGGCATCGACAGCCGTCGAAAAACGGTCGTCGGTTACGTGGTTACAGCGGTCTGGTACACGTGGACGAGGGTGCAGTTGAAGACGATACCCATAGCAGCCACATTTGGGATTAGCGACGAGCGCGGGCCGCTCTTTGAGGTAGTGGAGCTGCTACGGCTCGGTCTGGTGGCAATTCCTGGCAACTTTGTGAAGATGGGCATGGAGCGGTGGACGTAGGAAGTTTGGAACACTGTAAAGTACCGTAGACTTTGGCAGATAATGTAGGAGTTTGGCCAATCCGTGCACGCTGACCACCACCAAGCCCATTTCTACTCTAGCAGACTCAATACACTATTATAGCGCCTGTAGTCTACTCCTAGAAGGTAACTGCATGAGAAATCGTCAGAGCCTCAACTTGAAGAAGCTTAGCTATTACCATGACTGGCCGATTTCCCATCTGCCAAACTCTACGGTAGTTGATTGGCTTGAAAAGTAAGTGGGGCAGAATCACAGTGGGCTAAGTGGGGCAGAATCACAGTGAGCTAAGTGGGGTAGAATAATAGCCGAGGTTGCTTGATGTTACCACAGAAAACAGACATGTTATTATGTATCAACGACGCCCATACCAACACAGACCCTTGGTATCAGGATGCTGAGAGAAACCAAGAGAGTAGGAGAAATCAAATAGAGTACCCCATTACACCTTCTTCATCCAGGCCGGAACTGTGGTCAACTTCGACATCTCGTCCACCGTCTCGTTCCACAACATCTTCTGCACTTTCTGGCCCTCTGCAGAGTTGACATAGGCGGCAGGCCTGTTAGGGTCACACGGTTAGTAACAATCGGGGTGAATGCTGGTATGCAAACTTACTCTACAATATCCTTATCCATCAGGAACTGGCCGTGCGACTCCGGGCCGACCACAACCGCCGCATTGAGCGCAGTCCAACCCGCCACGTCAACCGATCGCGCGCGGATCGCTTTGATGAGGTTCATAGGAAGTCGAAGATAGATGGGCAGCACGTCGCTCATTCCTGTGTTGACCATGCCAGGGCAGAAACTGTTGTGTATGACCTTGTCACCGGTCAAATGTTTCCGCAGCTCGAACAGGAAAAACAAGCAGAGCAGCTTGCTATCCGCGTAGCGAGCAAAGGGGACGAAGCTCTCCTCGCTGTCGAAGTGGCCGAGGACCGTCTCGCCCGGCTTGAGGGGCACCTTTCCCTTAGCTAGGGCGCTGGAGCTGTGCATGCGGCTGCCGGTCCAGGTGACGCGCGTCGGCTTGCCCGTCTTGTCGGCCGTGTCGTTGAGTAGGGGGAGCAGCTCAAGTAGGAGCAGAACGTTGGAGAGATAGTTGACTTGAATGGTCTTCTCGTGGCCGCTTGACACCACGTCACGCTTGAGAACGCCAATGCCGGCGTTCAGCAGAAGCAGATGTAGCTCTGAATTCTCGGCAAGGAATGTCTTGGTGAAGCTCTGAACGCTAGCGTAGTCCTCAGCCTCGAGCTTCATGACCTTGACCACAGCCTTGGGGTTCGCCTTCTTGATGCTGTCACGGGCGAGCACCGATTTTCGTGCCGCCTCGCCCTTGGCCACATTGCGAACGGCGAGGATGACGGTGGATATATCGCGCTCGAGAAGCTGCGCGACGATTTCGGTTCCTATGCCATTGCTGGCACCAGTAACGATGGCGGTCTGGCCGCGCAGGCTGATGCCTTCGGGCAACGGTGCGACGGGTGCCTGGAGGATGGGCATCGTCAGGCGGATGGACGTGTTGACGACGGAGGTGATTGCGCTGTTCATATGTGGAGAGTGATAGTGGGCCTAACAGCAGGCATGGCCCGTCTGTTTATAAGGAAACCACAAACAAAGAAAGAGCTTCCGCCGCTTCTCGGCCGATACGATACAGTGCAACCAGGCAGACACGCGCACGGGTTTCGTCCGGCTCCCCTTCTGAGTGGTCATTAAGTACTTGCTGTTTCTTCGAAGTTCGTCCGGAAGTAATTGCAGCATTATTATCCAACGCGACACCTGCGCAGCCGCAGACGTTCACCGCGGGCGATAATCCGCCAAGACAGCCAATATAGATTCCGTCCACCTATAGATTCAGGCTACTCTACTAAAATTCGTTGCTGTTCAATATGACGCTAAAATTATCAATACTTTATCAAGTCTAGATTTGTATATAGAATTGATTTTTTTAATTCTAAATACTTTATAAAAATTTAGTCTTACTCGATTACCTTGTCTTGTAAAATTCCAAAAATTATTTATGACCTTAAGTTATATGTCAGAGTTTATTTTACTTTGTTTTAGCAGCTGTGTAGCGCTTCTGCATCTACAATGTATATGCAATCAATAGTAGCTTAAATGCGCTGCTTCGATAGTAGGCGCTCTATGCCAAGCCTGCCTCCACCACTACCTAAAACTAGCCCTTCGCTACTGCTACTAATATTCAAAGTCCACAGCAATTTCACCAGAATTGAGCCGATAAAGTTCTCTTTGATACAACTTGATCTAGATTCGAGTAACTGGCGGAGGAGAGGGTCCAGCCTTGTAACGCATGGTCTGGAATTTAGATTCCAGACTGAGATCATCGAGCTCGACGTATTGACACAAAGTGAACGATTGCCACAACGAAGACCAGAATGAGCGACATCTCTCCTCATGGTAGTACTCGCCGAGTAGTGGTGCAATGACCTTGGTTGCTTCTTCGCCGTAGTAAAATGGCATGCGTCTATATTCAAGTTAACCCACGTCGATAAATCTAAGCGATACGCTAGAAACCTACGGGAAGATGTGATGGATGACATGATACTCGGCAACGTATGCATGAAGAATCTCGCTCCCCAGCCGATCTCTCTATCAATCGTTGCCGTTGCGCCTTTGATAAAGGTCCATGCTTCGTTGTCATATTTTGGTACGTCTGGATGCGTATGATGGAGGTATGTAATGGCCACAATCCAATGATTGACCCACAAGTAGGGTTGGAAGTACAGGAGTAATGTCGCCTGCCAACCATACATCTGACACATGTACCATAGTGCGGCTACCATAAAGCCGATGCCAAAGATCCGACAGTAAAATCATACCCGATTCCTCGGCACGAAAGAGCGGACTTGAAGGCAAGAAATGACTATTCCCCAAAGCGAATCTGGAAGGAGGCCGTGCCAGACTCTTCTTTGCTCCAGTGATACCTGTGAGTAAATACCACTGCCAACCCAGCAACTGCTGTAGCAAAATACGAGAGAGTGTGTATAGTGGCGCGTCTTCGAAAAGCCCATGGAAATGGTGCATATCGGAGGAGAGGCGTGAAAAGTACTCGTTACGGTCTGGCGGTACGAAATTCTGATCGTTGAGTAGGTTGTTGGCATATATGTGGTGTCTTCGGTGGCTTGATCGCCATGAGAAATAGGGAGTCAATAAGAATGAATGGAATAAGTAACCGGAGCAATGATTCAGGATGTCCGACGGTGAGAAAGCAGAATGGCCGCATTCATGCCCAAGAACCTAGCGTGGAATTAGTATGCAAGTGATATGACTCCCGAGAGAGCAACTCACCCATATGCCAGTCATGATGAGACCTTCTAAATAGCCATATGCGAGCCACGCTAAAGAGCGAAGTGGCAAATGTTCGATCTTTGGAATGAAGGAGTGCCCCATGACCATGACTCCAGCGGCTATTGCGATGTCACGAAACATGTACCAGAAAGCCCATCTATAGAGTGGTTGGAAGCAGTGACTCATAATTTTCGACCGCAACTTATCGACAGTGATGCCATTGTTGATATCCTACATGACTTTAGCGGACTGACACTTAGACCCACAACCAAGATAAGCACATACTCCTGGGTCAGAGAGTAGAAAGGGGTTTTGGGGACAGTCTGCTGTCATAGTGCACTGTATTCACCTTAGTCTTTTGGTAGTTGGTTTACTAGAGTTTCGGTACTGAAAAGGCAGCTTCCTGATCCTGAGGGTCAGTGCAGTTGACATATAAGCGGCATTTTTCGTTCAGTGCAACACATACACAACAGGACAAGGAAGGTAGTGGTTGCCAATATCGACCGGACATACGCGATATGCGTTCCATGCAGGAGGCGGGCTGTGCCGCCCCGGTGCAGAAACGTCGAGTTTGGTGCCACTCACTCCAGACTCAACGCCTCACTCATGCATATGCACATGCAGTGCGAAGGTCCAATGGTGTTTCTCAACGTACATTGATCAATACCCACCGAGAAGGATACGCCACTTTTGCTGATCGGAATGTTACATCTGACTCTCTACGCAATGGTGAGGCCGCCTTTGATTGGCCTATCATTGCCACCATCATTACCGTATATCCCTCTGATCACTAGGATTCTCGGCGATATGATCATCCCATAGCACATTATCTTGTTTTTCTTCCTTCGGTCAACAGTCCTTTCGGACACCGACCCGCGCAGATCCGTCTACAGCAACGGAATTGGTGATGTGATGAAATGCAAGAAACGCCTTATTCCATATGTCCTATTTGATTGAGTCTCGCAGACCACACCGCGAAAGCCATCATATATCTACAAACAAGCAATCTTTTTATCTGTTCCTCAGTCGTCGTTATAAGAATGATGTTCTCCAACTCAAATTCAGACCTACCCCGCGAGTACTTAGAGGAGTCGATTGGCTACCGCCTTGTCAATACTTCGATTGCATTCATCGTTCTAGGGATAATCTTCACTGTTCTCAGGGCTCTCGCGCGATGGCAGCAGAAGACGCCATTTATGTGGGCCGACGTTCTCATTCCTCTAGCACTTCTTTCCAACCTGAGTCTATGCGCCTTGTGTATCGGTAAGTACAACGTTGAAGGATTTCCTGCTCCGGTAACTGATATCGAGCTCAGTTGTGGTCAACAATGCTGGTGCTGGGAGACATACAAACGCCATTATGATCACACAACCGGAGGTGATCCCGACCTTTTTCAAGATCTTATATATTACGGTACCCATTTTCTACTGCCTCGCAGCTGCTCTACCAAAGCTAGCAATAGCAAATATCTACCTGGGTATTTTCGTGGAACGCTGGTCAAGGTGGACGACGTACACCACTGCTCTCATCATTGTTATCAACGTAATGGTCAATATACCTATAACAATCTGGCAATGTCGACCCATCGCCTACTTATGGGACTCCTCACTCTCTGGAGGGCATTGCCATGACATTCCGGTGCACTTCCTTTACGCTGGATTGCCGAATATAATCACGGATGTTGTTATGTTGCTTGTGCCGATCCCGATGATAACCAAGTTGCACATTTCTCTGACGATGAAAGTAGGAGTGGCGTTGACGTTCCTCACAGGAAGCATGTAAGTTAGGCATGAAACGTGCTTTTTATTCACTGACTCAAATAGCGGCCTGATTACTTCCATTCTACGGTTCATCGGTTTCACGCAATCATACGAAGATCCGCTATGGGCATCGGTGGGTCTTACTATCTGGACGGTGGTCGAACCTGGAATCTACTTGATCGCCGCATGCCTATTCTTACTAAGGCCCTTGGTAACCTGCGTTGTATACCGGAGTCCTTTATCTTCGCTCCTGAGCAGATCAGTTTTAACAAAGAGGTCGAAAGGTACCAACGGTTCTCAGGAGAACTCTATTGGCGAACGTCTGCCCTCTAATATCGGAAATTTAGACAGCGACGGTATAGTCCCGAGTGGGCTTGGTGACCACAGTGCATATGTAATGCATTCCCAGCAAAAAGTTCCGTCGAACCAGATCTCAACGGCAGGTATTCACGTGCAACACCAGTTTGCGACCCGTTCAAGCTCGACTTGAGCCGTGGAGAACCTGTGTGAAGAAGGTGGAACACTTTCGCGGTCCAAGAGTTGTGGAAGCAACAGGACCTCACGTAGCATACTAGAAGTGAAACAGGATGTCTATCATAATTTATGTACGGTATCAATTCGAATTCGAGAGTATGGCAGCTTTCTCTAGCATTTCACGAGAGCTGAGGAACCGGAAAACCAATAGCAATTGTTGCTTTAAACGACAACTTTGGCATAGCTATCATATGGAACCGTTCTTGAGCTTTTCTTTCCTTTTTTGCTGGTACAAAACGCAATAGCTGTCATCCAAGCATCATCCTACTGTTTGACACCCCTGTGACATTTGTCTCGGAGATAATGTGCGCATGCTTACCATGTTCGTAGGGATTCTGAACTCCAAAGTGCCTGTGTGCGAGCACATTACTTCCACCTTCGCTTCGGATTACTCACTACTAACCGTTGAGTGGGTGTGCATGGAAGTGGCGAATTAGCTTACAGGGGTTAATAACAGCAACTACCTGGTTTGGAGATGTACTCCCTGATCTACTTCCGGATCCGGCTGTCACAATATCAGCCCAAGAGAATGATGTCGTCATCCAGCAGCTGATTTCTAATGCTCTTCTGGCCCAAGGTGGGTTAATTGTTCGTGCCTCCGATCTATATAGTCATTGATGATGAGGTTCGCTTCTAGCCACCTCATGTACTCAAAATCCATCACACACCATCGGGCCCTTCGCGTTGATTACACTGCCACGATACTGCAGTCATGTCACATAAAGACACAGCAGCAGAGACAGAACTCCTCCGCCTCAAGGCAGAATTCATGGAGAAGAAGGCCCCATTCTATTACCAATCGATATCTGTGCAACAAGCAAAGGGGGCAGCCGACTTCCCGGCAAGAGGCCGGGTTTGGGCGAGCAGGACAACACTGCCAGCTCCTTCAAAGAGTGACCTATTGGATATCGTCTCCCGGACGGTATGCGACCTAGGAAAGAACAAAGAGCATTGCACTATGCCTCCTGCTGAGGGCGTTCGAATTCAGTGGTCTGGATATCGGCCAGGAGTTTCAGCGCACGAACCAGAACCGAGTATCAGTGAGGTAGAGAAGTATCATCGACTATTGAACGATGCAAAGGAGCGAACAGTGATACTATATTCACATGGCGGTTTTTATTGGCGAGTCCCCTCCAGTGAGTACGTCCCCAGCTCACGAGCTATTCTAACTTCTCTTGTAGTACAGGTAGCCCAGCAGGAAGCCGGGCTATTACGGCCGAACTAGCACGACTGACAGGAGGCCGCTGCATGGTTTTAGACCACAGACTTTCTCCACAGCATCCCTTTCCAACGGCTCTTATCGATGCGCTTGTTGCGTATCTCTCGCTACTACATCCCACTTCAGATTGCTTCCATGAAGCCAGCCGACCGGAAGATGTTGTTCTCGTTGGAGACAGCGCGGGAGCCAACCTCTCGCTGTCGCTGCTACTCTTGATACGAAACATACGCACTCGATATGGCGGTCGTGTTCAGTTCCATGGTGAAGACGTCGAAGTACCATTTCCTGCCGGATTTGCGAGTATCGGCTGCCAAATGGATTTGACCATTTCATTGTATGCCAGTTCTCCACCTGAAGATTTCGCGCTAACATCGGGCAGTCCATTCACCGAAGACAACAAGAAATTCGACTTTCTGCTACCAACACCACCATGCCTCAGCGACAAGTTTCCTTCTTGTCCGTTTTGGCCAAGCAAACCCGCTCGTGGAGATATCTACTGTGAAACCTCGTTACTCTGTCACCCACTTGTCAGTCCTGTGGCAGCAGAGTCGTTCTCTTCCCTACCACCGATGTTCTTCGCCTATGGAGAAGAGTATTTGGGAAATGAGGGTCGTTTTGTTGCCAAGAAAGCAGTAGAAGAAGGTGTGATTGTAGAGTTCCATCATTATCAGCGATTGTCTCACGTTTTTCCACTGATGTATCCGAAGCTCCCACAATCGGAACATTGTCTGAAGTCGGTGGCTGGGTTCTGCAGCGCTTGTGTGAATAATCCGCATAGCCTCCGGGTGCGGAGCGTCACATACCCGGCAGAAGGCGATCTGATCAGGCCTGTGGAAGGCTCGTTGTCTGCGGGTGTGATTGGAATGGAACACAGCATAGTGTTGAAGCGCATGAATGAGGCACGGTCAAGACGAGGAGTGTGGACTGGCCCTGCACGGTCCTTCCGCTTGTGAGGGAAGACTTCGACTAGAGACTGTGGGTAATCTGATAACAAAGCTACCCGATATATCCATGTATTCGATCCCTCGGAGTGTGTCCCAGGCGACTGATCAGTATACTGTGCACTCAGTCTCTATCTGATAGAACACAACAGTTGGACCCTAGCCCAGAACGAACTGTGGCCCATCGGACAGATGAGCGCGTAAGTTAGCACGGAAAACATAATGCCATCTTGGCACCTGCCATTTACAAACAACTGTGCATACCGAATATCCCACTGGCCTAGTACGTTAATATATGTCGCTACACGTCGAAAACTGTTGGCTGAAGTCCGAATCAGGACGCGTAATCAAAGTGGATGCGGCGCAGTAGACAACCAAGCTGTGTGGGCGCCTGCGGAAGTAACACCGGACTCGTCAGATAAGTCCTGCATTTTAATCTGTGCTAGAACTAGAAACCCCGAGATCGATCCTTGCAGTCCCTCGAGTATGAGTATGACCATTGAGTATGCACCACACACTACTACTATTCAATTGAAATCTGCTTCACTCTTTTTAATCGCGATCTGATTATAATACATCACAATGTCGGCAGGAAATCTTACTCCGCAGAAGCCGGATTTTGAGCAACTTCCTTTGAATAAGGCTGGTCCTAGGGGAAACGCGTGGAGCCTGTTTGGAGACCAAGATGAGTTGGGTATGTTGAACTACATCACACCCGAGATCACTCACCGGGCGAAAGAAGAAATAGTCTACGGCATTCGAATATCCACCGATCTCCCTCTAGACTTCTTCTCGTCTCCGACCTTTGGCCGCATTCCTCTCAGACATGAGATTAAGCAAGTAAACGACTGGGCCGTTAACGACGACACCGTTACCTTCAACCCCCAGAGCTCCACACAGTGGGACGGCTTTCGCTACTTTGGTAAATCATCACATAGCGCTGATTGCGCTTCACCTTCTAACATATGGAGTCTAGGCTATCAAGACCGGAAGCAATATTACAACGGATGCGTGCAACACGAAATCCACTCAACAAATCGGAACGGTGTGCACGGTCAGTTTTTCCTAAAGACCCTATGGTGTTAGCTTGATACATAACGCAAAACAGTTTGGCATCAGAATGGTGGTATTGCTACACGTGGTGTTCTCCTAGACTACGCGAGATGGACTCAGAACCATGATTTTTCCCGGCCCTGTCTGGAGACGACATCGATCACAGCTACAGAACCCCGCGCAGTGTTGGCTTCGCAAAACGTGGTACTCAGACCTGGGGATGTTCTCCTGATTCGAAATGGGTACATCGCGGCCTACAAGATGCTAGCAGATGACGCTGTGATGGAGCGTGGGAAAACGCCATTCCCACCTTCCATTGGACTCGAACAATCCCAAGAGATCTTAAGGTTCTTGTGGAACAGTGGTGTTGTTGCAGTTGCCGGCGATATGCTAACGCTGGAAGCCTGGCCTTGGCAAAACGAAGACTTCTGGCTCCACGAATGGCTCATCGCAGGATGGGGGTGCCCTATCGGGGAATATTTCGATCTGGAGAGGTTGTCAGCTGAGTGTGCTCAATTCGAAAAGTGGACATTCTTCTTCACTAGCGTGCCTTTAAATGTAAGTACCAAATATATGTCTTCTTTACCGCCCTTCTAAACGATTCACTCACTTACTCGCCAATGACAGGTCCCTGGAGGTGTCGCGACCCCTGCGAACGGGCTAGCAATCCTTTGATCAAATTGACTTTAGCCCATTCACTCAGGCCCCAAATTCCTCTTGGTGAGCTGAAGCTCAGAACGATCGGTTCATAATAAGTCACATCTGATGGTAAGGAAATCGTTTGATTGGACTGAGTGGAAAGCCGGGAACTTGTTATCGATTCAAGATGGCAGCAAGTACTTACAGCTTAATTCGTTGACATGCGTGGCATGCCGTGCCGTGCCGTGCCATATTTGTTCCAGACGGACGGGTGCGGGGTTACGCTTCTTACGTCTAGGGTCACTGCTGTCAGAGATCAGCACCGTCTACTTTTTGCCTCGCCCTAGGTTTGGGTACGTTTTGCTGTGCCGCAATAACGACGATCCCGAGGACGTGGAAGTGAGACACCATTACATCAACGGCGTTAATCTAACGAGCGGAGGGTTTGTCGATCTCTGTCATTGTTATCGAGTGCGCCACTTCACCCTCAGAACTCTAGAGTTCTCTTCACCTGCTGTTCCTTTCGACTGAGCATCGAATTTATTGACATCTTATTGAAGTGTCTCTGACGGCACCTACTCTTACCACTGCCATGAAGTACTCAAGTGACGATATCAGCTTCACCATTAATGCGTGGCTGGTGTTACTTGTCTTAATGGTGATTTCATTTCTAAACGTTCGTCATCATCGTACGGACTTCAATATATATACTTACTCTACGTAGTTTTCGTGCATTTTGATCTATCGATGGAAGCTACATCCATTGTCCAAGTATCCAGGACCGTGGCTGGCAAAGATTTCCGATTTGTACTCGGCTTGGTATAGCATCAAAGGCGAGCTTCACTTGGAAATTCAAAACGCACACGAGAGATATGGTATGTACTCCAATGCTAATCTTTTGGGCCGACTAAAAGTCTTAGGGCCCATGGTCAGAATGGGCCCGAACAAATTGTCTGTGAACTCGGTCGCTGCACTTCAAGGTGCGTTTAATCGTGTGCACACGTTAGCAGCTGAATTTGTGACAATGAGCAGAGATATACCGCAAGGACCGCGTCCAAAAATCGAAGTCATACGAAACAATGCTTCCAGCACCTGGAGCCTATAACACCCATACCTGCATAGACAAGAAGTTGCATCGACAGAAGCGGAAAGTTGTCAGTCAGGCTTTTTCAGAAGGAGCAATCCGAGCTTTCGAACCCGCCATGGTGAAGAACATCAACGTGTTCATTGATGAGCTCGTACAACATTGCAAAGAGCGTTCTGGGGAAGACGGATGGTCGCAGCCCCTTAACATGAGCACTGTAACCCAGTATCTCGCTATGGACGTGATGGGCGAGTTTAGCTTTGGGCGTAACTTCGAGATGCAGACAAAGCAGACGAATCGCTTTCTAGTCGATGCAATCAAGGCGTCTAGCCGAGTTGCTGGGGTATATGCTCAATATCCGCGCTTGAAAGATATAGGCGTCGAAAGATGGTTGAAGAAAGGGAATTGGACAAGAGCAAAGTTCGGTATGCTAATGAAAGCGATGGTCGAGAAGCGTATAAGCCAAGGGGCTGGCGCATCGCATGATCTCTTCTCATTCATCATCAACTCGCAGGACCCCGAGACAGGCCAAAAGTTTACGCTCGACGAGATTTGGGCCGAGAGCAGGCTTTTCATCATTGCTGGTATGTTAACTGTGATCGGACCCACGCTATGGATTATCATAACTGACTCTACTAGGGTCGGATACAACAGCTACCTCCATGTCTGCAACTTTCTTTATCTCTCACGGAACCCTGAGTGCAGAGAGAAGCTCACCAAAGCCATTCGGGAGACCTTCGCGAGTGCGAGTGAAATATGTACCGGACCCAGACTTTATTCTTGTCATTATCTCAGAGCTTGCATTGATGAGGCCATGCGAATGTCGCCTCCAATTGGAACAGCCCTGTGGAGGGAGGTTTGCGACAGTGGTATAATCATCGATGGCGAGTGGATACCGCCCAGAGTAGATGTGGGCTCGTCATTGTACAGCATTCATCACAACGAAGACTATTTTGATGACCCGTGGACGTATAATCCGGATCGATGGATGAAAACGGGAACACCGTATGCCCCACGTCATATTCAGCAGCTGGCTTTCAATCCGTTCTCTCTAGGGAGCCGAAAATGTGTTGCACAGACGATGTCGTACACCGAGATCTCTATCACATTAGCTAAGGCCCTATGGTACTTCGATCTGCGCATTCCAACAGGCCCATTGTCCAAGATTGGGGCCGGTATAGAAGGCGCTTCGAAGGGAAGGCACAGGCCACACGAATTCCAGCTTTGGGAACATTTTACTAGTCATCACGATGGACCATTTCTTGAGTTGCGTCCTGGGACGAAGTTGGTGGGTTAGCTTCCCATCGTAGATTTCCGATGAGTACAATATCTTATAGAACCTGTTATCATTATACGTGGATTTACAATCAGCTCGTTCTGTGAGTACCTGTAGAAGAGGGAAAAGAAGCTCTATTTGTATTGAGTACTTGGCGCGTAGCGCTAGGCTAAAAGTTTATCTAATATAGCATGGTGCGCGTAACGGCACCCCGCACAGATACTTGCAAGACCTTTCCAACGTACTGTTCAAATAATTACGTCGCAGAGTCGCACAGATAGCAGATTGGTGTTAGGTTGCGCGGAGTTTGGGCCTTTACCTCCAAGCTCATAACAAAAGCCAAGTTGTGCGAGAAGTCTGCCCTGGCACATGCGAATGCTTGCCTCGCGATGATATATTTCTACACAGTCCGCTTGAAAAAGCTCCAAGATTCTCGTCTACGGTGACGCAATCGATTCGAACGGCAATCTAATCATCTTGGCAGGGACATTCGTCCGTCTATCTGAGTGGTGGAACGTACAGAAATGCCCCTTGCGCCGAGACCGATGCGCAGCAGTTCATTTGCGCTTATATGAGAAAGGAAGTTTGTGCATGATGCCACAAAGGATAAAGACTGTGGTACCTGGCAGCTAGATGAACAAATTCTTGAGCCTCTTCGAAACGAATTTGAAAACGACCAATTGTACCTTCTGATTTGGTTGATATATTGTCGTAAGGATGCGTTTCATCAAGCATTGCGCAATCGCGTTGGCGGTCGTCGCAAAGACAGTCGCGCAAGGAAAGTGGTACCCAGAAGTTCTTAGTGAAGGCCAACCTGCTGGAGAAATAGTGAACGTGAGCGGGAGTAAGTACTTCCTTTTAAGCTCAGTTTTCAGAAACCACTTTAGCCGCTAATCATAAACAGCCCAGATTTATCAATCGTATCCAACGTCATACTCGAAAAACACCACGACCGCGGTTCTTTACCTAACCGATATATATGGGCTGCCTCTATTGCAGAACAAGTTGTGAGATCAGTGCACAGGAACATTGCTCGAAGATACTGATTCAAGGCAGACTCGCAGACTCAATCGCAAAAGCGGGCTACTTGGTCGTGCTGCCAGATCTCTTCAAGGGCGATGCAATCCCCCTTCAGACTCCTGAACGTGGTCTCAATCTGACGGAATGGTTCTCGAGGCATCCTACTGCTGAAATTGACTCTATCATTGAATCGACAATCAAATACATCCGGACTGAACTTGGTTCAAAGAAAGTTGGTGGTGTTGGATACTGCCTAGGTGGCAAATACGTCCCGCGATTCCTCGCTGAAGGGAAGGGTCTCGACGCCGGCTTCATCGCGCATCCGAGTAACCTGGAGCTTCTGGAAATTCAAGCCATCGCACATCCAATTTCCATGGCTGCTGGAGGTATGTCCTCACTACAAGTCGCCTGCGCAGAATTGCCGCTAATGCGAAGCAGAACTCGACGCCGCTTTTAACTCGACAGGCCGTCACGCCGCAGAATTAGTGTTGCAGAACAAGAATGCGACATACGAATTGAACTTATATTCGGGGGCTCCTCATGGCTTTGCAGTAAGACCGAATCTAAGCGTTCCGCGCCAGAAGTTTGCAAAGGAAAGTGCATTCTTCCAGGCTGTGCGCTGGTTTGATGCATGGTTATAGTCGGATGCTTTGTAGAGCTAGAAGACAAGGATTAGCTGCTATTCCTTTGCAAACCTGTCTATGTCATGCTACTTGCATGCTGAGCCCTTTATTGGCACGGCCTCTTTTCTCACGTGTGAGAGCTGCGATGAAGCTTGACTTCGCGTTGTTGAATAGCTTGTCTGATTCGGCTCTGTAAGAGTGACTTGGGACAGCCACAATGGGGACCACTTGAGTAAAATTGCACCATTCGACGACCCCAACGACCTAAATTTGGGTATGCAAGACTTGTTAGACTCCATGCGTTGCCGCAAAGATGAATGTGAGGATCAGTAGTGGCGTTAGCAAAGGAGGAGTTGTGATTTTGGCTGCATTTTGCGCAGTGCGCCAGGCGCTGTCCCGCTGCGCCTCGATGCCTTGTTCGTATTATCGTCTGCGCAACCTATAGCACAAAAGGATGTGGCGACCTTTGTCGTGTTTTGATACTTGAATATTTAGCTTAAGCTACTTTGCTTTTGTTTAGTTAGCCAGCTCCTCATCCAGCTACCGCTTTCCGCTCCGCACCTTGACCCAGCGCTAGTTATCTCGACCGGCGCCCTCGGAACGTGCGCTTCGCCCCCGGACAGCTTCCCGATATTATTGCGGCAGGTATTCGCAGCCTCAAGGCTGTGTAAGGCGTAGTAGCTGGCGCTGTGCTCTTCGGAGCATTTTGGACGGCTGTTATTCCCCGGGCCAGACTACCTAAGTATCAACTGCCACCGAAGGAGGTGAATGGTGAGACGTCTCCGCAGTTTGCGCCGAGGGCTTGATGCTCGCTGCGTACACTTTCGACCCTCGAATGCGAAGCTCATTATTGCGCACGCAGGAAGGGTAGTGGTCCGGAACGGCCTGCAATACAATATCAAGAATCATTCTTGCCATAGCAGTCTCGCCCTATTGCGGAAATACGAACACGTTCGTGCCGCATCTAGACGTTAGCGTGTACATCACAGAGGCTTACGCTCTAAACCCAGCCAACCGTACGCGATCATCCTAGCCTACCGAGGCCAACGCCGGTAGGGCGTGTTGTTAAGTTTCAGCCTAAGCCGTGCCATCGCAACTCCAACTCCAACATAGATTCGATGCTCCCCGCCCTTCGTGACACACTCGCTAGACACAGCCACGATTCACGCCCTTCGCATTGCATCTTCTTTTGACCTGCTACATCTGGAGCTGCGGGTGCCATACTCACTGGGTACATAACTACCCCGTCAACCACCTATCGAGAGCTACGAGCACGAAACATTTTACCACGCCTTCCACTGTATCATTCACAACAAACAAGGCAACTGCATTTCAACATGGATCCTATCATCGTCACACCCCGGTTGAAATTGACTCTGGTCACCAGCGCGGAGAGGGGAAGTCAGGAGTTGGACTGGCTGCATGAGCTGTACAGCGACGAAAAGGCTAGGAAGTGGGCGTAAGGCTTTTTTACACCCTTTCCCTTTCATCTATACAACATCTTGCCCATGGCACCTTCATTGCGACCAATCCCGTTCCAAAGTTTTTGCACTGAACTACTACAGTCTCGCTGGACCATGCAAATCCCTCGAAGAAACCGAAAAAGTCGTCGCCGGCGCCTTCCTCGCTTCATCCAGTACCCACGCCTCTGCTCAAAATGCCCATAGAGTTTACTACGCCGTGCACGAACTGCTCTCCACATCTCCAAATGACGATCCCACTATGAAGTTCATTGGAACCATTCTTCTCCGCACGCTCGAAGACGGCGGCCTAGACCTCTCTCCCCCATTCATTCCCGCGCCCTATTCGCCCACCAACACCTTTCTAACTCTCGAACTCGCTTACCAATTCCTGCCCGCAGCATGGGGCAAAGGTTATGCAGGCGAGTCGGTCCGTGCCGTCTTCGAAGCCTGCGCGCGGAACCAGGCGGTTTGGCACCCGTACGAGAGGGTTTATTGTCGGGTGATTGTGAACGCAGGGAATCCGGCCAGTTTGAAGGTGATGCAGAAGCTGGGAGTCAGGGAGATGGGAGTTTACAAGTGGACGGGGAAGATTTGGTTGGCGGGCGGTTGGAGGTTCGAAGACGATCTGCATATATATGGGAAGTGGTTGGTGGGGGAAGAGGAGTGATGGAGAGGGTTCACCACTTGAGCTGTGCTTTCCGTCTCGTTCCGAGGGCGTGAACAGCTAGCGCCCGTGGCGCCCTATGTCTGTGGCTACCTCATACAAGTACCTTTGTTACGGTGTTATAGTGTGTACTGTATGCAGCCTTGTATCCCGCAATAGTTCGATAATCAAAATTCGAGATTCTTGGACCGCCATCCGGTTTTCCCTGGCCACCGCCACACGCCACACGCGCCACACCTATCCTGAAACCGCGGCCATTCTTTGCATTCTTCCAGCATCCGCACTCTCCAACAACTCAGATCGCAATCAAAATAGCATGCGCCTCATCGATGTCCACACTCTCGAGATCACATCCTTCAGCGACAACAATGTCCCCGAATATGCCATCCTTTCGCACACATGGGGTGCGACCGAGGTCACGTACCAAGAGATGTCCCTGATCACGCGCATGCGATCGCTATCCACCACCTTTGATAGTCAAGCTACTGAGACTACTCAAGAAGCAAACAATAGTTCCGTTGGCGCACATCCTACATTCATGCTCGCAGCTATTGAGCTGCTGGTCCGTGGGAATTGGAGCCCTGGATCAAGCCTGCCTGATCTTTCTGAAGAGGGCCTTATGAAGAGAGAAGGATATGGGAAAATCGTGTACTCCGCACGAAAAGCGAAAGAGCTGGGTTATAGCTGGATATGGTGTGACACATGTTGTATCGACAAAACTTCAAGTTCAGAGTTACAGGAGTCCATCAACAGTATGTTTCGCTGGTACAAGGACTCAGCTGTTTGCCTTGTCTATCTCAACGACGTACAGCCCATCAATACCGACGAAGTCATCTTTGATACACAAGTTACACATTCAGCGGCCAGCAACGCGTTCACCAAATGTCGCTGGGCCTCGAGAGGTTGGACTTTACAAGAACTGGTTGCCCCAACATCGGTGCGGTTCTATTACCAAGACTGGTCACTGATGGGTGACAAGCGTGAGTTCGTCGAAGAACTGTCTTCCGCAACCGGAATTCCTATCTTCGTGCTCGAGAACGGCGATGTGAGTGAGATATCGCTAGCGGAAAGGATGTCGTGGGCGAGCGAGCGCACAACGACGCGCGTGGAGGATATAGCGTATTGTCTTCTCGGTATTTTCGACATCCAGATGCCACTGCTCTATGGCGAGGGCGAGAAAGCATTTGTCCGCCTGCAGGAAGAAATCCTCAAAACGACAGACGACTACTCGCTCTTTGCATGGCGAGCTGCTCCCTCATCCTTTCCCTCCACATCGACAACATTCTCCTCCGCATCTTCTTCATCACCCTCCTCAACATACCGAGGGCTTCTAGCAAGATCTCCCCTTGAATTCCGCCGCTGCGGGCCTATAGATCGCGACAACACTACCTCCGTGTCCCCGATCAACTCCACATCCCTCGGCATCCGCATCCAGCTGGAATTCCTTCAAGATCCTACCAGTAAAGACAAGTCGCGATTCCTCGCTATGATCCGGTGTAGTAACCATCTCAACCAGCGCCTCGCCATCTACCTCAAATGCTTGGATACAGCGAACCAATACGCCCGTGTGGACCCGAGCGCGCTCGTGCCGATTGATAATTGGCCAACCGGTCAGCTGCGCACCATCTATATACGCCAGAAACTCAGCATACCATCGGACTTTTACACGCCCGATATACGTTGTTTTCGTGTCCAGCGAAGGGTAGCAGATTGTTCTGTTCCGCCTCTGCGGATCACGCATGCGTTTCCTCCAGAATACTGGTCCCAAGATAATCTTGAGCTACGCATTCCTGAAAGCAGCAAGACGTTTCTAGGTGTGCTGTTCGTGCGCGCGCAGTCTTCTTCGTATGGGCACTCTACCACATTCCAGGTCATCGTCGGCCTAGATCGCGAAACGAAGCACTACTGGTGTAAAGCCGCGGAGTTTACTTGGCCTGCATTAACAGCAGACCGGGGTCGCTGGAAAGCTCTGATTACGCGGCGATTATCCCCAGCTGTCTTCGACCCGTTGATGAAGCATGATGCGAGGAACGATCTTTATATCGTAGAGAACAGTGAGGTCGCTGTCAATGTTGGTGTGAGAACGGGACTGTGGAGGGACTGTGTAGTGTTGCAGGTGTTGATTGATGGTCTAGTGAAGGGGTAACTATTAAAGGAATTGGGACAGGGCGTCTTGAGCGAGCTGGGTTGGATGACATGGAGGAGGTGAACATCACTCAGGTAAATATAAGGTATGCTTCCCGATATCTCCGATTCAAGTTTGTTCGGTCGGTTCCGATACGGGATTGCGCTGCCTGGGTACATCTATAGCTCTCCTTAATGGGCTGCCTTTGTACGCGAAGGATCGCTTTCGCACGACACGGTTTAAAGGTGTACTAAGCGATATCCCTTCGTCCGCTTCTTGCACAGCTTTCGGTAAGGAAATAAAGGTAAAGACTTAAGACTATGTTCTTGTGGTCTAGGCTCCAGACGCGCAAACGGTATTAGTTGCATCGATACATGTTGTTCATGTATTCGCGACCGGCAATACACCTAAGTATTTCCATGCGTCAACCCATTCACCTATTTTGAAGTTTCCGCTGTGATGGTCTCTCAACCCGGAGACAAATGTTAAACATCAACTTACGACATTATCGTCGTCGGGGCTGGCCTCACCGGCCTTGTCCGCCACCTCCAAGCGTATCCCTCAGCCAACCTCGCCCTTCTCGAGCACGACTATCGTCTCAGGAGCGCATGAATAGGGAAGTATCCGGGGTTTTGGTCGCAAACGGTCTTTGGGATCGCGGCGTTCGCGGACCTACAGACGGAACGGCCAGACGAAGAATAGGAATGCGGTAAGGACATGTTCAGAACAAAGTATGAGAGGAATTATTAGAGAGTTACGCAGATTTTTCTTCACGCTGAGGGACGGTCATTAAGGGAGCGTGTGAGGTTCAATACTTCCGTGAACAGTATGGAGAAGGGAGATGGCGTCTTGACTGTACGGTGTCCTCCTCTATGACCTTCGTCCTCCACGGGAGACCATAGCCTCTCTTTGAACCTCTACCTGGCGTTCAATTTGTTGAAAGCAGCCGTGGCCTTCTCGGAGCATCGGCGACAAAAAGGTGGTGAGTCTGCCATAGGAAGTGATGACAAACTAAGATGGCGACTGGTATAACTGTGGTATCGATGTGAAGATGTAATGATGTAAAGGTCAAGGGAAAGAAAGCGGAGGGATGGGTGAGAGGATGCTGAAGTGACGAGACAATGTGAGGACGAGAAGATGAATTTGGACATGAGCAGGATGGCGGCAACCACAAACAGACGTCGCAAGTGCGCAATCCTAAACACTATTTTACCCAAGCCTCGAAGCTTAAGTACAAGCGCTGAGTCCGTATAGCTTACCCGATCTCTACTGCATCGTCCTATTGCCTTCCATTCACGAGGCATTTGGGGCCCTGAGCTTGGTGTAAGCCCATATCGAGCAGGTATCTGGGGCCCTGAGCTTGGTGTAAGCCCATATCGAGCAGGCACCCGGCAATGTAATTGACAAGAGCGTCAGTCGAAGAAAAAGCATCATCAAAAGGCGAAAGAGAATTATCCCTAGTAACTACCCCAAGATGCAACCACTGGCCTCATGACCTCCTCCCACTCCAAAAGCCGGGTATAAATGCACCATTCCAAGAACGACTGAACGAAGAGAGCAAAGAATAACGACAGGGGGACTGCCAGGGATGTCCGTTCCGTTCCACGCCGTTCCGTTCCATACTAAAACCATAACCATATAGGAAAAGTAACCGATCGCTCAAACGCAACAAAGACCATACATGCTTACCACAAAAGGAATCCCAGCTAAATGATACAACACTTCCCACTTTCATCCCAGTCTAGTCCTCAACCGCAAAATCATCCCCCCTATCCTTAACTTCAAAAACGACCTGCGGGTTACGATTCTTAAGCGCTGATATCTGGCTCTCCCTGAACTTGGCGAACTCCTCGGGGTTCTCCCTCTCCAACCTCTTCAACTCCCCGGCATTCTCGACGATGTTCTCGAATGCCTTCTCCCAACCGACACCCTCCGTCATCTCCTTCAGGTCGTCACCGCTGTACTTGTAGAAGTATTCGCGCAGAGCAAGCAGATGATTCGGCAGGTTGTCGTAGCCATCAGACCCGATAGGGTCGTGAGCGGGAGAAGATGGCCGTGATGGGTTGAAGATTTCTGTCCGGACGCGATGGCCGAGACGGTGTAGACGACCTTCTTCGAGAGTCTGGGCCCGAGAGGCTAGGGAAACGTCGGAGTTATGGCGAGAGCGCAGTGCTTTGGGCTCATCTTCGTCGCTGTCTTGACCGCCGTAGTCTGTCATGCTTGTTGAGAGGGTAAGTTGGGCCGACGGTGGGGGTGAGGTACTGGGGTTGGAGCTGTGTATGGAGACCGTGTCTACGACTTGCGGACGTGTTTCGGGGTATTCATCTTCGAATCGTTGTATCATTCCCTGCAGGGTTTGATCTAGGAAAAGCAGCCGCCCTGCATAGTGTTAGTGACGTATATCGCACAATAACCAAGTAGAAACTTACGATGCGCCATGTCGTTGCCACCTCGAGCCTCTCTTAGCAGTGCCGGTTGCAGCCTTTGCCTGATATTGCGTGCATTCTCCAGCAAGGTCTTTGACATTGTTTTCGCCCTGCTCATTTCCTCTAATTCTGCGCTGTGGCTCCGTGGGGTCATGGTCCCGCTTGCAGGGAGTGATTGCCTGCGAAGGTCGCTGGCTTTCTGGAGCAAACAGTAGCTGAGGGCTTTAGCAACACCTGTGCCTCCGACTATATAATCTTCGTCTGGAGCCGGAGGGTCGTTGTCGTGGTTTACACGATTGTCGTCCGTATGCCCAACGATATGCATGAGCACATCCGGAATCTCAATTTCCTTCTGCACAGCCCTCAGCTCCGGAATCTCCGAAGAATTCTCCATGTTCCTGAGACAGTACGCAACAACTTGTCTGGCGAGGGCTTTGACTATCTCGTTGGCCTCAGGTGCCGGAACGTCGACATCCATACAGATCAAGGTACGGGATATCTTGGCTGCGACCGTCAGCGAGGCATACAGAGCAGCAGCTTCTTCCTGGGCCTCTTCGTCGGTTGCTGTGGCAAGAGCGGAAATCTGGGGGTTTTCCAGTATGTTGACATGCGCGATCAGCGCACATTCCGGCAGTATTTCTGCAATCCCGATAGCTTCCGCTGGTGTAAGCGATACATCTGCAAGATGTATTCGCTTTAACTCCTTGAACTGCGGAAGATATTTGCGCAAGAGACAGAGCGATGTCGAATGAGAGAAGAGATTCCTATTGTGCGAGAGATCCAGGAAACGGAAATTGGGTAGGGTGACCAGCCCCGGAAAGAGGGCTTTGATGGAGTCGGGAGTGAGATCGCAATCTGCGACGCTCAATGCCCACAGCCGACACTCCTTGGTGAAACAATCAGCGAGCCGGCCGAGTGAGTTGCGAATGTCGTTCCCTCCCAAGTCCAGCCCTTGACACACCCCGGAGCGAATATAGTGAATGACATGATCGAGCCCTTCTTCATCAATGTCGTTGCCGGCAAGGCCCAGTCGCTGGACACCACTCATGACACAGCCGTCAACGATCGATCTTATGCTCGTTGAACTCAGGTTGCACTCGGACACTAGAAGCTCCTCCAGGCTGGCACCTCCTAGCCTCTCGCTGAGAGCTTTTGAGAAGATTTCGAAAACATCCTTGGGATGGCTAGGTTGGCCGTTCGTGGTTCCTTGCGATGTGTGCGATGTCTGAGGTGATAGCTTGGGTTTAGGGTTCGGAAACGGGATCATCGAGACATCAAGTGCCATCAATGATTTGCACATGTAGGTGAAGAGCGCAATGTGTTTCCACCCCTCTGCTGTGATTTTCGGGTTGTTCTTCAGCACGAGCTTCTTGACCACACCGGAACGATCATCCGATTTCGGAGGTGAATTTGAGGCACCCTCTAGACTGCCAGGTCGCTTCTTCGAGGACTCGGGAATCTTAGCGGCAAGAAGTCCTGCGAGTATGACGCGAACCTTTTCATCGTTTAACTCTGCGTCTTCCAGAAAAAGCTTCTTGACGGGAACAATGGCCAGCCAGTCTGAGAGGGTGACCACATCGGCGAGCTGCATCCTGGAGCCTGTGAGATCCAAGCAAGTGACGACTCCCGGTGTGATGAGTGCGCATGCTGACGGGGCGGAGAGCTGGTCGCTGATCCTCTTCAGGATTGGAGTTTCTCGCAGCTGGCAGCATCTGCGGTATATGCGCAGAGGATCAATCGTCGGCCGGTCTTGGTGTTTTGGCGCAGTCTGTCCAGGCGCGTCGGCTGTCGTATCCGCGCTTCCTTCGTCTTCGTCCCTTGTCAATTCTAGCGGCACAGAGCCGTTCTCCTCGGCTTTCCGACGCTTCTTCTCCTTGCGTTCTTTCCGCTCGGCCTCGGATCTTTTCTTCTTCTCCTTCTTCTTGCTCGGTTCCTGCTTGTCCTCGTCGATAACGGTGCCTTCTGGATTTGGTGCTTCGTCATTTCCCACGAGTTCCTGGGCCGCGCATACACTGACGGTGGATTGTTGGTCCTTCTCTTCGGCTACCGATTCCGGGTGCTTGAGAGCCTCGCCTTCCCCTCGCTCCTTGAGCTTTTTATCCCTCTTCTTCTTCCTCTTTTCTTCCGTGTCCGCATCGTCGTTGTACCTGGGCCCACCTGCGATTTCCACATCCACACAGAATGCCACACGGCGCAGCTTATTCTCATTTAGCTCCGGCACAAGGCATCTGTTACGGTTCGGATCGATGTTCAGAATCTTCCTAGGACAAACGCCTCCGTTCGGGGCCACCTTTCCAACAGTGCCCACCTGAGTGCCAGAAGACAGGCGTCGTAGCGCATTGCTTATGAAAGATCCCCTGGGCGACTGGGGCACGTATGGCTCATGACCCGAGTGAGCGCCGTTTGCTGCGGCTTGAATACCGTTCAGGGCTCCGTTGGCGTGTGAAGTGGCGCCACTCGTGCCGTTGGTGGGCGCAGGTGACCCCTGGGCCTGCGCAAGCGTGGTCTGGGCTGGCGAATTCTGCGAGGAGAACTTGGAGCTGATGCTAGAGATCCACGAGTTCTTGCGTGAGCGGGAAATGGAATCGGGAGGGGTGACGCTGCCGGGCTTGTCGGAAGCCACTCGGCCGAGCAGATTAGGACGTCTGCTGGGGATCTTTTGCGCGGACGTCGGTGGAGTGGGTGTGAGAGACGGTAAAGAAGGCTGCTGGACGGCGGGGGCAGGCGGGGCGTGCTCGGGGGTCTTGCGGTCGTTGTAGGGCAGTCCGCCGTGGGATGACGTGCGTGGTCGGGTGTCTTTTGGGAGGCCGGGCGACGAGGGAGCTTGCTGGCGATGGTGGTGATCTAGAGTTGCGATGCGTGTTAGCCAGGAGCGCGCGGTACTGTGCTGTGTACTGTGTGCCATGTGCTGCGACGCCGCACTTCCGGACGGGGTGGAGCGGCGGGCCTGGTGCTTACCTCGGGTGGAGTGATGCAGCCACGAGACGTCGACGCCGTGTATGTCCTCCATGGCAGGCGACTAAAAGATTCTGGGTGCGTCGCGGTGCTATCGCTGCTGGACTATTATACGAGATGCCATCCGTCGCGGTTGAAGCGGGCAGCCGACAAAGAAGTGGAGAGGAATTGTCAGCGGGGCTGGGTTGACGTTAGCCGCACCCTAGAGTGCGTTCCGCCGCCCGCGAAGTGCCCTCTGGCTTAGCCAGCAACAACACGTCGCTACCAAACGCCCGGATGCTGATTGGATTGGATTGGAAATGCTGATTCAGACCGTCGTGCCTGCGCTTGTACAAGAGAGCGACAAAATACGGCGATGCTGACGAGAAAGCGCGTTGTGCTGTGGCGCGCATGTTGGCCGTCACGCCTCCATCAGTGCATCACGTTCCGTCCGGGCCATGACGACAGGGCCGGGCTCGGCTCCTCATACTTTGTATGCCCCACGCCCGCGAGTCGTCAGTCCGCGGACGTCGAGACTACCACTTCTTGCCGGTCTCGCCACGCGCTCTGCACGTGCCGGCTCCGAGAAAGGGCACTGCCGGTTTGTTCCATCAAGTCTGCATCAAGTCGCCGTGGACAAAGCCAGTCCGCTAACCGGGCCCCTGAGACGGCCGGTGTGGCGCTGACACCATCAGTCACCATAATAACGCGCGGCAATTACAACTTTCACGGGCGCGCTAGCACGGAATTCCGTAAGGGGAGCAAGTGACATGATTTAATGTAGCATTGCATTGCCATCATCAACGACTATCGCCAGTACGGCATCCGATCAGGTACGGCATCCCATCCCCCACTCCCTAGACGCCGTAGAAACCCCATTTTGTCATGAAATACTTGAGAGAACAGAGACACGAAGCCGATTAAGCCTTGAGCTCCTTGATCTTCTCCTGGACGCGCTTCTCCTTCTCCTCCTTGGTGAGCTTGGGCGTCCTGAACTTGAGGGACTCCTTCTTCCACTCCTCCTTGGTCTTCTTCTCGCCCGCCTCCTCGTCCTTCTTCCACGGGTCCTCACGGATGGCCTTGTGGGCCTCAGTGTAAACCTCCTCCAGACCATCAGCCTCAATGTCATCATCGACGTAGCCGCTGAACTGGGACTTGTAGCGCTCCTCATCGTCGTCGGCGAGCGTCTCCATGTACTCGGCAACGTGACCAGCAAAGATGTACTTGCGGAGGGTCTCGGCGTCGAGCTCCTTGGCCTCCACGTCGTAGCCGGGGAAGCGGTTCTCGGAGTGGGGGATGAAGAGACCACCGTCCGAGGCACCCTTCATGGCGCCGAAGACGCGGGCACCAGTGGAAGTGCGGACGAGACCGACATCCAAGAAGACCTTGAATGGGCGGCGCTCCTCACCATCGACCTCGGCGGCCTCGGTGAGCGTGAACTCACCATCAGCCTCCTCGACACCGGTGAAGGCCTCGTCAAGCTCGAGCTTCTTGAGCGTGCGGCGAGCGAGGAGGAGACCAGTGCAGTACGCGGCGGCCCAGTTGGTGAGACCGTGCTGCGAGAGTTAGATAGTTCACGATAGGCTGCGTGGGAATGCATACAGTGACGCCGTAGGGCTTCAGCTCGTGGGCATACGCGGCCATGAAGACCTTGTCGCCGCCGATCTCAGAGCTGACGATCTGAGCGATGATGTCGCGGTTGGTGAAACGGACGACGAGGCGGTACTTGGGCGCATTGTACTTGTTCTTGGCCTGGGTGGTCAAGCGCTTGCGGGCATAGTAGTCGGTCTTTCCCTCGCGGCGACGCCTGTACTTGACTTGGAACCGCCTGAGACCGGTTAGAGGGTTATGAGGGTAGGACTGGTGGGAGACTTACGAGAAGTACGCGTTGTTCTTCTGGAGCTTGGACTGCGCACCCAGAGTCAGCAATTGACGCTTCAAACCCGCATTCGAAGCAGCTTGCATAGACTCCGGCCAACTCTCCGTCGGGCGGGGTCCCTCATAGAGGGCATCGCAGGCGCACACCACCCGGCGCAAGGTCGAGGCGGGTGCCCTGGAAGCTATGCTGGATCATGGCAACTTCGCAAGAAGCGCCGCATTCAGGGTGTACTTACGGCAGGCATTTTGTCGGAATGTCGTTGTCGAAAAGGCTGAAGTGGAAAGTTCGGAGCGGAATTTGAAGATATCTCATGTGCGCGCCAAGACTACTGAAGTCGGTAATTGGGTCAGTTAGCTAGGTGGGCGACCACCACGCGGGCACCACCCCTCCGCGTCACTTCGACTTTTGGTCTAACAACGCATCAACATTAGGCTTATACTTGAAGGAATACTGGGCAACGTTGTTCTCGTTGGTTATCAGGCTCGACAGCGAGAGGTGTTGTCGCCTGAGCACTCCAGCACTGCGCCGCGCCCAAAGAGCCCCTCGCCTCGATGTACCAATGGCCTGGGGGATCATGTAGGCATATACATGTTCATATTTGTCTTGTTCGATAGCGTATGACATCCTCGGGAGAAAGCATCGCTATGACCGATGCGCATGGAAACATGGAGTCTTCTCATAGAACAGCACCCCAAGAGTGTGCAACACTAGATCTGCATCTTTAGCGAGGTTTGCGCCTCCGTTGAGATGTACTTAATTTCCACGTGCCGGGTATAACATTAGACATACCGTCACATCACCCTGTCCATATGCCTTTTCATCTCTCACTCTCTTGCATGGTGCCTCTGCATTGAGCATTCGCATCGCCGTCTGAGCGGAGGGCGCACGGACCTCTATAGCTCGCCAACATCATCACAGCCCCCCACCACGTCCAGGCACGGATTCCACGAACGGTGCCTGTCCACGACACGACCTACATTGTCTATTTCCTTGCGTCGTGATCTCCAGCTTTCAGTATGGCCGAGGCTCCCATTGGTACGTAACGCAGATCAGGATACCCAGCGCATTGTCGACCCCTCCGCTGACATCCACAGTGCTCGACGGAGGAACCGGCTTCCTCAAAGCGGGTTATGCAGGACAGGTGCGTAGCTTCCCGAGCGCACAACCGCAGCGCCTAACAGCATCTTCAGAACTTCCCCGATTTCCAGTACCCCTCGATAGTCGGCCGCCCGATCCTGCGTTCCGAAGAGCGAGATGGAGACATCGTGGTCAAGGACATAATGTGCGGAGACGAGGCGGCGGCGGCGCGCTCGATGCTCCAGATCACCTACCCGGTACGTAGTTACCCAGGAACTGTTGAGGGCCGCCCTCGCCGTTGGCCAACGTGCGCTAATGCTGTCTTACCGCGCAGATGGAGAATGGTATCGTGAAGCGCTGGGACGACATGCAACACCTCTGGGACTACACCTTCCACGAGAAGATGCGCGTAGATCCGACCGGCCGCAAGATCCTGCTCACCGAACCGCCCATGAATCCTCTTAAGAACCGGGAACAGATGTGTGAGGTCATGTTTGAGCGCTATGGCTTCGGAGGCGTATACGTGGCGATACAGGCTGTGCTAGCCCTGTACGCTCAGGGCTTGTCATCTGGTGTGGTGGTGGACTCTGGCGACGGCGTCACGCACATTGTCCCTGTCTACGAAAGCACCGTGCTCAACCACCTCACACGGCGTCTGGACGTGGCGGGCCGAGACGTTACCCGGAACCTGATCGCCCTGCTGCTACGAAGGGGATACGCACTCAACAGAACCGCCGATTTTGAGACGGTCCGACAGATCAAGGAGAAGCTCTGCTACGTCTCGTACGATCTGGAGCTCGACCAGCGTCTCAGCGAGGATACAACAGTCCTTGTAGAGTCGTACACGCTGCCGGATGGTCGCGTAATCCGCGTAGGCAGCGAGCGTTTCGAGGCCCCTGAGTGCCTCTTCCAGCCGCATCTCGTGGACGTAGAACAGCCCGGCATCGCCGAGTTCCTTTTCAATACCATCCAGGCCGCAGACGTCGATGTGAGGAGCAGTTTGTACAAGGCCATCGTGCTTAGTGGAGGAAGCAGCATGTACCCAGGGCTGCCCAGTCGGCTAGAGAAGGAGATCAAGCAGTTGTGGCTCACCAAGGTGTTGGGTGGAAATCCGGAACGACTAAACGTACGTATGCAACCACTTGTTCTGGGCTACCACTAATGCAGGTGCTGCAGAAATTCAAAGTTCGCATCGAAGACCCGCCACGACGCCGACACATGGTCTTTTTGGGCGGTGCCGTGCTTGCGAATATTGTAGGTTTCACGCTGATTCGGTCCCTAGCGATGCTGACAAGGTGCAGATGGCAGACAAGGAGAACATGTGGATATCAAAGGCGGAATGGGAGGAGCAGGGCACCCGAGCATTGGAGAAGTTGGGTGCAAGATGATGCAGATGCAGAGATGCCCGAAGGTGGGCGCACTAGCATGAGTATAGAAGCAAGCCGTGGATCGTGCCGCTGTCCTACTTGCAGAGGCTGGTTTCTTAGAAAAGAAGAAAACTTACTTTGTCGAATTCCACCACCCGGCCGAGACAACTTGTGCGGCATTACCCGTCACAGCACTGTGGCGCCCGCCCAACGGCAGCTGTAACCTCATGAGACCAAGGTGAACTGATCCTGGGCCCGTCGCCGCGCCTTGCTAAGGCTCGATCTTGCGCATTCGCACCTGCCTCTTGGATGCCGGCACCGCTCCATTGGGAACGTCCCTCTGCCCTCACGCGCCCGAAGGTCTCCGGCGGCTGAAGCAAAGAATGCGCGTGCGGCTGCGGGAGATCGCCTTCAGGATGTGTGTGTTGCACCAATACGACACACTCACAATTATATTGATCAAGGAAACTTGGAAGCGCTCTACGCTCGCCTTTAATCCACGCCTGTCCCAATCCGAAGCGGACGCAGAGGTGCACTGTCCGCTGCGTCTGCTGAAGCGGCACACCCTTTGTCGGCACTTGCAGCCTTCAGGACTCCTTGCGTCCGAGGCTTCTTTGTCCAGCGCCTCATCGCTGGGTTTAGATGGGTCCGGCCCGGTCCTTCAGCACTAGCTCAGGCTTTGACGGGGCTTCATGACGAGAACGTTACGCTGCGTGATCGGGGGGGTTTGCAACGGAATCTTTTACCGTCGGGATCGCGATCGTGAGATTCCGTCATGCAAAGGTGCGCGGCGCGATAGCGGTATCTTGAAGATTCTGCTCGCGATATCGGTCGTCAGCGCGAATTGTCGCGATGCGCTGGCCCATGCGGAGCAATACCGGAGACGTGCGGCGCATAAGATAGATGCAGCGGACTAGTTTGTGGGTGGGTGCCTCAAAGGGAGAGTCAATTTCGGGAAGCGGTGGTGAGAGATCGAGATCGTCGTGCGAGCCAGCATAAACGCCCAGCGTAAAACTCCGCGGCACAAATGCTATGTTTCCGAATACGGCTCTTGGGAGCAGAGTGCAGCTGGCAAAGCTAGAGATAGCACTGTTAGCGCCCACAGAGCACGTGAAAGGAGAACGGAATGACGACCGGCGATTTGGCTTCAGCATTCAGCGTGCGTCATGGCTTTCGACAACAGAGTTATGCTCATATTGGAGCCCCGCCAGACGCTCTTTGGAGACGGCCGGATAGATGACGAGAGCAAGCACAGCCGGGTTTGGCGGGCCTCAGTGTTGCGGCGCCGTGGCTCGTATGTACCGGTACACGTACCTCATCTTCCGCTCACGCGTTATAATAAGCAGCCCACGGATCCCTGGCGCACGCGCTCAAACATTAAATCCCGATCGCCTCGGTCGAATTGTTCATCTTACTTTACTTTGATTATAGTGCGATAGCTGCAGGGAACCGCCGCCGTGCCTCAACCTCCCCACCATCCACACGGTCCGCAGCCACACGTTACACCTCGATAGCCAAAGATACTTGCCCTCCCAGGAACGGGCAGCGGTCGACCATCCCAGCGCGTAGGATACAGGGTCCACCGGTTTTTGCGTCGTCCAGTGACGGTAGCACGGCAGCGCTTCCTAGGCGGAGATCATCAGTTATCGCTTCCCATTCAGTTACCCTGCGCCTGTGGCCGTCGTCCGATCATTCCCAAGCATTCCAGCACCTCCCGCTGCTAGATATATTAGGCCCGCCTGGCGCCTGCGCCGACATCCTAAGCGGTGTTTGTTATCTCCCAGCGCTCTCGTTGATAGCGACCAAAAACTGTTAGTGTTCGTGAAGCCGTCTCGGTTTCCGGAAATCATCAAACGGGCCCACCAACACGTCATAGTTTGACTTGGGCACGCCCACGCTCGACTCATTATATTCCCGACTCCGCGCCCTGCATTCCATGTCACCTCGCTCCGAACACAACAAAATGCCACCACCGCTCTCTCCCAGGATGGGCGTCGAATCTCTCGCCATCCCGTCGCAGGCCCGGCGCAGGCCTCCTGTGCACGCCCGCCAGTCTTCGTCCAGCACTGCTGCCAACTTGAGACTGCCGTCGCTGCCTCGCTTCCATCCCGCCAACTTTACCTTGTCCCAGAGCTCCAGTGCTGCAGCCACCCCGACGACGGGAGCAAATTCGCCGCAGCCACCTCTCTCGCCACGGACCCATCAAAAGCAGTACTCGGAAGTCCAGCGCCAGATGTACACGTACCAGCAACAGCTCGTTGCCAACGCTGCTCGTCAGGCACGAGGGCCTGCCCACAATCCCTCAAGCCCTCGTCTGAACCCACTCGACAGCCCCGGACCTGTTACCCCCATGGAGCTCGAAGGCGCCGGTGGCTATCTCACCGTCGGCGTGGCTAGCAACGACGCTGCGTCTCACGTTGACAAGCTCATTCGCGAGGAAGCCCGCCGCCGGGGTGACCTCTCTCCAGGACGAGCCACTGCCGTCGGTGGACGGTGACTCGCCGACCACAAACACATCTATTCCCAAGCACCCAAGATTGCACCAAGAAAATAGACCAGAACATTACCTTCACTTCCCTCTCAAAACCCTTTCGGCACGACATTATCAATCACATCCCTGGACGAAGCATCAACGGCGTTTTATATCCCAATCCCATCCCATCTAAACGAAAAAAGACTCGGCGGCGACCCACCAAAAAAAAGGTCCTTCCATCGACCACTCCCTTTTCAGTTATCATTTCACTGGAGTAGTCTTTACTTACTCCAAGACGAACACACGACCTTAGCAGTACACGGAGGGCGCTCTGCCTCCCCTGTCTTCCGTTCGTCGCCACAATACCCCAAGTGCTGGACGTGTGGTCGTCATTCTGCTTTCATTTTGTATTGATATCGATGCCGCTGTTACCCCGTCTGTCCCATAGATAGCTGAGTACCCAGCGCTCCGCCTTACGACGTTGAGCGGGGCAGACGATAAAGTGGGCCTGATGTAGCTATTTCAACGATACGAATTATCCACAATATGTTCAGACATGCCGTGCTTGGTTGGATTCGGTGCACCCTTTGAAAAACGCGCTCTATACTTGGATCTGCCAATACTCTGTGCTCCCTTCCCAACGCGGAGGTACCAATACTGTGTTATGTGACCTCAGAGGTGCCGAGATATCCGCTCTCCACTCTATCTCGTATTCACTTCAAACTCTACACGCGTTTGCGTATTTCCTCAGGTGCTCTCTAATGCAAATCCAATACCAACCCATCCATCGCAATTGAAGCACACGTTAAAGATCATCTCTAACACATGCAGCTAACCCGCTCATCCACATTTCCCACATGCCAGACCAAACCACTTGTCAACTTTCAACCGTTCTTCTCCACTCAAAACCACCACCCCGCTAAAAAGATCTTCATCAGCATTTCTCTTCATAGCCAGAATCTGTCCGGCAGGGCACACCGCCAAGGAATGTGGAAAATACGCGCTTACCGCGCCCGGCTTACCGACCCATCCCCCACACAGCGCACCGCGATCTTCATTCCGAGGTGTCGTTTTGGGAAATACTACAACAGATGGTCGTGCGTTGCGAGTCTCCTCCACACCCGTGATTGCAAGGGATTTTGTTGTGGAGTAGGGATGCTCGGATGGGGTGTAGTCGTGCGAGGCTGGCAGTGCAGATGATGTGGGTTACATACGTCGTTGTGCGTTTATGCGCCTGTGCGTGCGGAGTGCAGAATAGCGGGAGAGGCGTTGGGACTTGGGACGTGCTGCAGGTGCGGTGCGGTGCGGTGGTCCGCGGAACGACACGGGTGATTGTTGTCATTTCTGCGGTTGTACATGTTTCCCGTCTACCAGTGACTGTGATTGACCTATTTCCAACCTCATCTGGTCGCACTCTGTTTCAGCTTCGAGATGGTGGACCAAATCTCGCGTTGTTGGTGTCGCTCGTCGTGTTGGAGGCGAGGCGGGAACAAGTCTTGGCCTCAACTCAACGCTGAGGCTGCGACGCGGGGTATGCAGCGCTCCGCTTCTTCGGGATGCTCGGGTGCTGGGTTTTTAGGGCACCATGTGGCTGTCGTTCCATCCAAGTCGTGCTGCTCGGTGAGAGGTGGACTATTCGCATCTCTGCCTTTCTTTTCCCGGCAAAACTTTTAGCATCGATGATTGGGTACCGCCTCAATTCCAGTGGTTTCTAAAATCCATCATCGCATGTGCCCTCTGTCCATCACAAGGTCGAGTAACACGCTGTCGCGAGCGCGAGCATCTCACTTCAATCAAATGTTAACACGTCTAAGGGTTTGAGCCCCACCCCATCTCTCCAGTACATATATCTGTGCTAGGTATAGCGAGACCGACAATCCCGAAAATCACAACCCAATTCCACCCCAGCTCATGGATATCATTTCACATGTCAGTTTCTGATTCGCCGTCAACACATGATCCTCGCGAAGGAAAGGCCCGAAAGATGTTTGTAAGTTTCGGATGCCGCGTGGCACTTCCTTGCTGGTGTACGTGTAGGTGATTGGAAGAGAGCTTGCGGTTGCGATTGCACAGTGTCAGATCTCGCCACAAGAATTACTGCATACGGAGAAGCTCGTATCATGGATCATAGTGTGGTGAGCAATTTTACTCGCCGCTGGTGGGTAGGGCCGAGGGGAAGTGCGAAACCAAAGCCGATCTATAATTGTGCGCACTTGAGTAGTAGAAGTACCGGTACTTGCATCAGCATTTTCTCCGTAACGTCTGAACAGGCGCTGATGCCTCAACTCGAGACTCTGACCACACGGGACATGTTGGGCGTTCGTGCCGACCCGCTTCTCCGCGTCATACGCCTCTAGACATGTGCGCAGGTAGAGCGGTGTGATTCGCACACACCGCTGGACCACTCAAGCCTTGATTTTACCTCTTTGCCACGCACGATCAGTGGTACCACGAATCCAAAGCAGAAATCGAACGTTCGACGTTCACAAACTAACATTGAACAACTTTGCTTTTCATTATCGGGGCGATGTCGTCGACTTATCGCGATCGTAGAGGACCTCGGGGTGCCACTGACTCACTAGCCCGTCTACGTCTCCACTGTCACAATTCAAGACTCGCGTGTTTGGGAGGCGGTCTGACAAACTATACATTATATTTCTCCTAGTTAGATTCTGCTAGTAGGCAATTTATGCACGACGATGTCGAAATCGTGAACTTTAGCGGGCTACGTCAGTGGCGTTTGGGACCGAGGTTCCGTAATGAGTGGGGTTGCTTTTAGTCGGGAGAAGTAGTTCACTAATTACCGCTACCTTTGTGCAATCAGGGTCACTCGGGGCTTTCTCCTCACGTGTGGTGGGAAGGGGAATTGTGATGAAGAGCAGTGAATCAATGGAATCAGAGGGTTTGCACGCAGATTCAGGTTTTGATGTTGTATATTTTGGAGAGGCCAACTTCTACTCAGAAGCTCTTTCCGTCTCCACACCTCCCTTGAATCTTGGAAGGGTTCGGTGAACGGTAGTAGAAAGGAGTCCAACACTTACCACGCAAACATCCAAAATCGACATTGAACAGATTCTCCTGCGCCCTCAAATCGCGACATCCTCCATTGATATATCCCCTTGTGCCGAAATTCCACTGCTTCGGGATGGCGAGACAGCCGACGGTGGGATGGTGCACGGCTTCGGAAGTGCAGCAGTTGTCGGGCCCGATGTTTTGGCAGCCGAGCCAGCCACCGTCGCAGTTGCCGCCGTTATAGAAGCGAATTTCGATCGCTGAGGCCACGGTGGCGAGGTTGAGGAGAAGGATGAGGTATTGCATGGTGGGTGGGTGGAGCAATGTGGGAGCAAGGCTGCGAGGATGGAGTTTGAGTTATAGAGATGGACGCAGCATCTAGGAGATTCTTCTGGGATTTATACATGGTGCTCTTGCTGCTGTTGGTGGTAAAGATCTTGAAGCGGTATTCGCACGACGAACGAAGCTTACGAGTTTGTTGCCCAGAGTTCAACGGTATCCTATCCATCTAAGCGCAAGCTCGAAAGAGTTGTACAGAGAAGAAAAACTACTGGAATGTGCGTTTGCCGCAAATGCACGTCAGGTTGAATAGACTCTGTAGAACAACCAACAAAGAGGGAATTCGCGCGTTGCTGTTTGCAGCAGCGAGGAGACGATGACCAAGCGGAAGAGTGAGCTTTTCTATAAGATCATGATATCTAGTTCCCAATCGGCATCAAATGTCTTTGAAAACCTATGATGAGAGAACATATTAGCCTTGTAAGCTCGCTTGTACTCCTGTGCCGTTCACTGTCTTTGCACTTCCTGCGCACAAGCAGAGCTTGCTTCGGCCTCTCATAGTTACATACTTCTGCGCAATATATGAATTAGTCTTTTTTGTCTGAGCGTCTCTGTAAATTCAATGCGCAAGTACAAAGTTTTTGTTATACTGACATGTACTCATACCGCGCCGAGTCACGGTAGACACTCATTCCGGTAAGCGTCTATAACACCACTTTATTTCAGTGTACCATCTAGTAAAGTCGCAAATACATCAAAACAATGCCACACACACATGCAATATAGACCCC
>Ga0247733_1000266_pt1 | contig 43354 bp, 35 predicted proteins | sample UWRJL043104R2_FD_180932 | JGI IMG/M metagenome (GOLD analysis project Ga0247733, IMG submission 180932) | Plant litter microbial communities from Arlington Agricultural Research Station in Wisconsin, United States - UWRJ-L043-104R-2 | ecosystem: Environmental > Terrestrial > Plant litter >...
CACCAATCTAGCTCCGCCGGCCCCCGCGGCCAAGTGCTAGCTCCCTCGCAACTCTCCACTGCACTCCGCACCCGCGATAAGTCATGCCGCATCACGGGCTGCCAGGAAGGGACGCAGGTCGCGCATATCTGCCCGCAGTCGGAGCTGGATTGGTGGCTCTCCAACAGCATGTCCAACTACAATAAGAGAGCAGGCACCACACTAAACGATCTTTGCAACGCCTTTCTCCTACGCACCGACTTGCACATCGCTTTTGACGCGAGCAAATTCGTCTTCGTGCCCAAGCCAGACGCGCAGCGAGGCTTTCAGATCGTGACACATGTGATGGAGCCCTCGTCCGAACTGGAGCATCTCTACCACAATCGCGCGCTGCAGCCTCTCGACGTGAGCCCAGCCACTCTGTTCTCGCGCTTCGCCTGGTCCATCTTCCCGCTCCTGGGCACTTTCCTGAGCGCCCAGGTTCCACGCCGCCTTGCGGGAGCGGAATATTTAGACCAAGATGGTTTTGTCCCCGCGTGGAGATGTGCCGAGATCGTGTCGAAGAGGAAGCCACGGCGACCGGAGAGTCCGACGAAAAAACGCAAGCCCAGTCGAGATAACGCTCCCGTAGATGTAGATGAGAATGAGGATGAGGTTGAGGGCTTGCCCTCGAAGAAACGCAAGCTTAGTCTGGATTACGCGGGTGTGGAACAAGATGAGGGAGGCCCGGAGGGTTCATCCAAGAAACGCAAGCCCAGTCTAGACGACCTTGGAATGGATGAGTGCAAGGGAGGCCCGGAGGCGCATGACCACAACAACGACTGTGCGAGATGTCGGCTACGGAAGCGTCACAAGAATCGGCCAATCAGTGCTACTCCGCTCTCTTCCTCCGCCTCTGCGCACCCACAACCTGCTCGCAACCCATCCACTTCCTCGCCTGCTTACCCACTTGGAACAACATCTAACCCTTCGCCCGCAAACTCCTTGGCACAGACGCCTAATTCATCAACCGTCCCCGTCAGCTCACTTGCGCAGACGTGGCTCGAGCGAGAGCGTCTGCGCTCCGACCCGCACCTGCAATGGGAAAAGAAGCAGGAGTGGGCCAACGACGTTTGGGATGGACATATCACACTGGATGCGCACACAGCGCGGGATTGGTACGAGGCTTGCGGTGTGGAGATTGTGGATCCAGGGGAGATATGACATAGTGCAGATTGTGTGTGGTGTGGAGGCAGTCTTGTCTGCTGTATCCGGACGTTTCAGCACTATGTAATTGCGTTATTGTTTTTGCACTCTTATATGAACGTCTCTTCAGCTCGCACCTGCTCGCGCCATTTACCAGGTTCTGCTCTCCTTGTTCGAGCATTCAATATATCTACGTTTACTATTCATTCATCTCTTACACTACTATAGCATGTAGAAAGAAACTATGAGCGTCTTGGGCAAAGCTATTATCTAAACCCGCCTGATCGAGCCCTTCATCGTGTTGTTCAAGTATATCCTGGGGGGGCGCGGCTGATATTGAGAGGAAAGCGCAAAGGGTTGTGCGCCTTTTGATGGTGCACCACTTATGACCCGATAACTGTCGAGTGCGGAAGTCGAGAGCTGGGAGAAAGAGTGGTGACGTGGTGGCGCTACCCAAACCTAGTGCGGAACTACGTCGGCTTGGACCGAATACGACGTTTTTCCAGACTCGGGATTTCCAAGAACTCGTGTAAAGACAAAGTACTGCAGAGAACTGCAACCCCAGTATAGCGCTTGTTCGAGCATGGGGGAGGTCTATGCAAACTTGATTCGTTGGGCGATGGACAACGGCGTCGAACTCGCTGGGGTCGAGCCGCGAACAGTTCCCGGCACAGGTATTGGGATGTTCGCCACCCGACCAATCCAGGTGATTGGACCGCGGATAGCTTCAAGACTTGGCTGACTTGTCAGTAGACCGGGGAGAGCCTCTTAATAATCCCAACTCAGGCTCTGCGCACATTGGACAACGTACCGGAAGCCATATCCGGGAAGCTACCCGAAACCACCACCCTTCATTGCCTCTTAGCCGCATACACATGTCTGGAAACGACAAACGACTTTGCGGTCTGGCCTACAGCTTTCCCGACCCTGGCTTCCTTCGAAATCGGGATGCCTCTCATGTGGCCGCCAGAGCTGCAGACTTTGCTACCCAAGCCCGCCAAGGAGATTTTGAAGAAACAGCAGATGAATTATCAGCGGGACTGGGGTGAAGTCTCCCAGGCATTTCCACAGATCGTTCAAGAGCAGTATTTGCATGCTTGGTTGCTCGTTAACACAAGGTCGTTCTATTACGGAGCGCCGGGACTCGAGAGATTTGCGCAAGATGATCGGATCGCTTTGTTGCCGGTGGCGGATCTGTTCAATCATGCGGATGTCGGATGTGACTCGGCGTTCACAGATCAGCACTACACCATCACGGCGGACCGCAACTATCGCGTGGATGAGGAGGTCTTCTTCTGCTACGGCGGCCATTCGAACGATTTCCTCCTCGCGGAATACGGATTTCTGCTTGAAGAGAACCGATGGGACACGGTGTGCCTCGATGAAGTGCTCCTCCCAAGCATGCTCGTTACGCAGAAAGACGAACTAGAAGAGAGGGGGTTTGTAGGAGCGTATATGCTTGGTCCAGAGACAGTTGGGTGTTTCAGGACGCAGGTGGCTTTGCGCATGTTGTGTTGTACGCATGAGCAATGGAGACGATTCGCAGATGCAGAATTTGAGGATGAAGCTTGTCAATTGGAGGTTGATGAGTTGTTGGTGCAACTGCTGTGTACATATGTAGAGATGATTTGTCGGACGCTGGGGGATATCAAGAAGGTGAACGTCGGCCAAGCGGCTCAACGGGAGCTTCTTGCATCGAGGTGGATGCAGATACATGACATGGTTATACAGACTATTGAACGTCTTGGTGGTTGACTAGACGAACGACGGGAGATGTGACATTTGCGGGAAACTCGTGATGCGGGCGCCTTGGACAATAGGAGAAGCCTCTAGGACTCAGTATATCGGATGAACACACGCGTAGAGCTGATCTGGGCGATATCCCCACCTCATATAACTGTAAAAGTTATTTCCTTCGCCGCTTGATCAAAGTGGTCCAAAAACGACCGGTTCTTTCTCCAGCTGAGCTGAGCGCACAGGTCAGCTAAGCCGACACGCTTACATACACTCTTTGCAGTATCGACGTATTCGAAGACCAGAAAGTCGTAGTCGCATTGCCCTCGAGACGTGTAGTCGCCATCTTTATTCATATACGATTGTGTCCGAGCTGCTTTCATAAGCATGAGTGGTGCATCTCCCAGGATGGCGCAAGTGTCCGCGAAATCAGGGTAAAACTGAAATAAAGGGCCATCCGATCGTAAGTATCCAGGTGTGCGTAGGAGAAGGGTATAACAGGGGTCAGAATGGTTGGCTTCGAGCTGGATACTTGTGGTCACACAGGGTCCTTTGAGGTTCAAGCTTCCACTCCTTAGTCCTCCCAGAAGATTTGAGCCGATGGGTTCCGTGCTGATCTCAAGAACGGAGAACAAGGCTTCGAAATCGGAGGTGGCACTCCGCCACTTAACGTGTCCTTTCACTGAAGCCCATGACCAGGAGGGGGCACGCCATTGTTGAGTCCTGGTGCCCGAAACCATAGTGTACCACAGCAAATCCTGTGGGAGACTATCCTCCCAAAGCCCTGCGTAATATGCACATTTCCTCTGCTCCTCCTTGACGCGCTTGGAGATACCCTGTAGTGCCGGGAATATATCGGTGTCGACGGTGAGCATCTTGGTAGAGTATTCCACAACTGTGGCATGCCATCGCCGAATATTGCTTAGTGTGTCCAGGTCAGGCTTCCAAGGCAAGCTTTTGTACTTCGTAGAGATGGTGTATCCATCCCATGGGCTACCACATTCGCATGTGGAACACGAAAAGCACTCCCACATCAGTTCTTGAGGTCCGAAATGTAGGATCCGCGTGGACAACAAACGCTCTTGAAATACCCAAGCGCGGGAAAGAAGTGGTAAGTACAACGGAACAGGAAGACGTGATGGTGAGCCGCTCTTCACCGTAGTATAGTCGAGTTCGTCTCGTACGTGAATGGTGTATTCTTCACAGTACGCATCCTTCAACTTGTACGTGCGGCTTACATATCGAGGATCAGAAACTGTAAAGCAGCCACCGTCCGAGCTGGATGACTTGGTTGCTGCTATTGTGAGATAGGATCGAGAGTAGATGGACGACATCTGGCTTCCCTCCTGCCGCCAATCTTCAACATTGTCTTGCACAATACATAGTGAGTCAATCCAGATATATTTCAGCCCCAATCGGAGTGTAACCTGGATGGCCTCTTGAAAGGTTTTCGGCAAAAGTTCCCAAGGGATGTTGTTTTGAAAGCTTGGTAATGTCGACGAGGTTGTCTGAGCGGTATTCCCATTACCCCAAGCATGACTCAATGTAGTATATCGGGCGGCCTCAGCTTTATTCGTAACCTTCAACCGTACCATTCTTTGACTAAGGATTTCCAAAACACGAGTTGGAAGCATCTGTGGCTCAGAGACGCCGTTGCAACTTTTGTGCGAATAAGAGCACGTCTGAAGCCAACGAGAGATCTGCGCGGTAGCACGATCAGAGCCTGTATCCCCAGAAATGGTGGGTCTTTCTCCTAGAGGCCACGGGCAAGCGGGTTTGGATCCTGCACCGCACTTAGCTAGCATCAAACACGAGATCGACGGAACACATACCAGGAAAACGGTAAACACCTAACACGACATCAAACTTGTATCCGCCAGCTAGGCGGATGTATACTCTGAGCTCGTCGCCGATACCTGCGCACATAAATTCGCTCTCATTGGTCGATTTGTCTTTGTATGGTGTCAAAACAGCGCCAAGCAAATCACATCCAGGGCAATCTTTTGTAGACTGTAAGAAATCGAGGATCTTTTCTGTTCGCAACTTATCGAAAAGATTTCGACAACGACGGCAAGGTTTCCTCCTCGGACGTTTTGAGGCGAATAACGGCAGCTGCTGGAGTCGATGCGAAAGATGAAGGGAGGGACTCATCGGATTTGAACTGCGCAGATATGTATCAGACGAAATAGTTGAAACCTCGGAGACTTGGAGCACGACGTGTGTTACCACTCAAAGAAATAGTCAGGTGTAGCTGTTCATTCAGACGCCCAGTAGTACTCAATGGAGGCGAGGGTCGCGAGCCTTAAGGATAGTAGTGAACCTGAAAGGAATGATGGAGAGCAAAGGCCACGGTTTCGTCAATAATTGCGCAGTGCGTCCTATACGACGGGACGAGAGAGCTTGGATTGTATGAGACAGACACGCAAGAATCAGCAATGTGGAGGCGCAGAATTTCTGGACCGGCCGTCGCTCGCTTATCGGACACGAACTCGGCCCCCAAAATAGCCTGAGTAAGCCGTAAGTGGAGCGATGGATGCGAACACCTGAGGTGCCAAAGACGATTTGCTCGATGATGGGAAATACGGAAGCGGTGGTCGAAGCGATGACAGGGGAGGACGAATACGCGCAGTGTGATGGCGTTTATTGACACAATGACCGGGTCAGGCCCTACCGTGATGGATGTATATGTTTCTCTATGCGACGTCAAGCGGAACTGTGCATTTCATGTTGGTCGCAGGTTGTTAGGAACATTCAGCCTGCGCTAGCCTAAAAGTAACCTAGCTTGACCATTGACGTTCGCACACGCGGCATCTCATGATCATTACCATCACCATCATCATCGAACCCCTCCGATCTCGCATCTACATGGACTTCGACCAGAGGACGGAGTCACGGTAATGTTCCTAGTGTCGCGGATTGCAGCGCCTGAAGGAGGTCCGTGTACCGCCGTGATACGGATTCTCGCCAGTCCTGTGAATGTGAAGGCAAACTCACGACGGTGATTCAATGTATTGAACTCCCTCATGATCAATCCTCGAGTCAAGGCTGTGCGACGAAGAGATGCGGGGATTGGCGAAAGAGCGATGTACAGGCCGAGTCTGTGTACTCGGCACGGCCCTGAGCGACCGAGACTCGACAAACGCCCGAAACCACCCGCACCACTACAATCACCATACCTCGAGCAGAGTATTGCTTCTTATTCGCAGAGGTCATTCACCGCTGCTTCTCACCTCGATACACTGGCCGGCCAACACACCGCCCGCCATGCGGCCACTCGCAAATCATACCCCGCACAAACGTGTGAATGGTATGCTCCTCAGCAAGTTTATCGATCACAAGCTATCCGGATGCCGTCTACCTTTCCGACGTATCCATTGTCACGGCGTAGAGGTTGCGCGTGACAGCTGTACCCAGTTACTATAGTAAACAGAACGCCTTGTTTCCGGCGAGCTTGCATCCAGATTGGGGGTGAATGATGTGTCGCAACTGAACGATAGCAGTGGGTGCGATGTGAAATCTTGCGTACCGATAGCCCTCCCGATGAGCTTTGCAAACTACGAGCCTGTACCCCAACCTTCGGAGCACGTGTTGTCCGGGAACCTTCATTCGTGCTACCGTTCGTTTGCCCGCCCCATGCACGTGCAAGTGCCCTAGCTCACCTCCCATAGCAGCTCATATCCCCCTCTCCCTCCCTCGCTTTCGACGGGACCTCCACTAGAACGCACATCCGAAGCGTCCCAGACGTAGAGCTACTACTGCCGAGATTTCTGCGCCCTCAACCCACGAAGCTCACGATGAGAAACCCGTTCCAGCCACATGGCCCTGTTCAGGTGCCGGTTGTCGACGATGGCCATCACGAACGCCATACGATGAACGTGTTCAATGTCGAGGCCCCCCGCCCTAGTACTAGGGACAAAGCGTTCACCGAGAGCCACAGCGTTGGCAGTTGCGACAAGTTCACTCCGGATGCGCAAGATGGCGTGCTAGCCATGGAGGCTACGACCATCGTCTGGACCAAGCAGCATCTCATTGCTGCGTACATCCTGTAAGCCCATAACATCCTCCGCGCACTTCAGAGTGTTCGTCAGGCTGATGCAGTGTCTAGGATGTGGTTCGTCACTTTCGTTGATGCTCTGCAGCAAGGAACATCCGGCTCTCTGCTGCCTTTCGTGACGAGTGCCTTCAGGAAGCACTCTCTGACGGCTTATACGAACATCATGTCCAGCATCATCGGCGGGGTCCTGAAATTACCACTAGCGCAGATCCTCAACATCTTCGGGCGACCCCAAGGCTTTGCCTTCTCGATGGCATCTCTCATTCTTGGCCTAATTCTGATGACTGTGTGCAATGGCGTACAGATGTATTCCGCAGCCCAGATCTTTTACTGGTACGTGCTTCATAGCGCTACATCCTCTCTGTAGGGACCACGCTGACGCATCGCTGGCAGGCTCGGCTATAATGGCATGAGCTATACGCTCGGGGTCTTCATCGCAGATACCTCGTCCCTCAAGAACAGAGGCTTCATGTTCGGATATGTCAACTCACCCTACATCTTCACAGTCTGGATCGCTGGTCCACTCTCTGAAGCGTTTCTCACTGGAATAGGGTGGAGGTGGTTTTATGGCATCTTCACAATCATTACCTTCCTCGCGGCTCTACCCCTCCTCTGGCTATTCCTGTGGAACTACCGCAAAGCCGTCAATACTGGAATCATTACCCCAACAAAGAGCAACCGCACTCTCCTCGAGTCAATCAAGTTCTACGCCATTGAGTTCGACGTCGGTGGCCTGGTCCTTATAATGGGTGGTCTTGTGTTCTTCCTGCTTCCATTCAGTCTTTACGCCTACCAGAAGGACCAGTGGCATTCGCCTCTGGTCCTTTGCTTCTGGATTATTGGCATTCTCATGCTGGTTGGGTTCGCCCTCTACGAGAAATACCTCGCCCCCAAGACGTTTATTCCGTACCACCTCTTCATGAACCGCACGGTGGTTGGCGCGAATGTTCTGGCAGCTACCCTGTTTATCAGCTTCTACCTCTGGAACGCCTACTTCTTGTCCTTTCTACAAGTCGTCAACGGTCTCTCGCTCCGAGATGCAACGTACGTTACCAACATTTACACTGTCGGCTCGTGCCTCTTCTCGGTCATTGTTGGCATTCTCATTCGCTGTAAGTCTTCCGTCTCACACACATCCCGAACGTACGCTAATCTGGTACCTCCAGATACCGGCCGCTTCAAGTGGATAGCCATTTACTTTGGACTACCCGTCGCCATGCTAGGCGTCGGCCTCATGATCCACTTCCGCCAACCCACCCAGTACATTGCCGGAGTCATCATTTGCCAAATCCTCATCGCCTTCTCCGGCGGGGCCCTCGTCATCACCGAACAAATCGCCGTCATGGCTTCTACCGACCACCAATACCTCGCTGTCATACTCGCAATTGAAGGCATGATGAGCAGCATCGGCGGCGGCATTGGCTCCTCCATTGCCTCAACGATCTGGACCGGCGTGTTTCCCGTCAAATTGATCGAGTACCTGCCCGAAGAAGCCAAGGGTAGCTTTGCAGAGATCTATGCGGGATTGGATGTCCAGTTGTCATACCCAAGGGGAACGCCGACGAGGATGGCTATCGCGAGGGCGTACAGCGATGCGCAGAGGTACATGTGCACTGCCGCGACGGCAGTGTTGGCTATTGGCATTGTGGCGATTCTTCTGTGGAAGGACATCCGTGTCAGCGATTTCAAGCAGACCAAAGGCCGTGTTGTCTGAGCGGGAGCTTGGGTAGCCTGCTTCAGTGTTGGGCTTGTTCGAACACAGATGTCTCCCTCTTGCATTGGATTGAAGGGCATCATTTGCGTATAATGGGTATACTGCAGAGAGGCAGTATGAAGCGGTTGTTTCGGGGAATGATTTGCTTCTACAGGCTACTTCCCTTGGTGGCTACAAGTGCCGTCGGTTGCATACCTGCTTCTTGATATGCCGGGCGTGCTTTTTCTGTATGCTATACGCGGTGTTTGGTCGGCTCCTGCTATAGTAACATTGCATGCCCTGATAGGATATATTGCCTGAAATGAACATCACTTGCAATGCAGACTTGCGCTTGTGTGAGGGTAACCATTGGGTGATCAAGTAGATGAGGAACTGAGTTGTTCATTGTAACTACGTGCTCCACCAAGCTTCTATATAGTAATGAGAGCAAAGGCTGTATGCCCATAAAGGTTATCAAAGCTTGTATGTTGTGGTAATCATTTTGAATCAGCGTTCCGGTACATCCCAGACGCCTCGCACCCTTCAGATCGACAATGGTCTGAGTGGTTTTTGCTTGGATGCTTGATGCCCTGGTACATGGAGCATCATCCAAGCTATACACCAGCCTCCCCAAAGGCCGGCGCTAACGTCCCCATAAATCAGCTTACTGACGACCATTCCCACCGACATGCGACGAGCTCGTTGTCACCCGCGGTCTACCGGCATGGTTCCGGTCAGCGACCGTTGGGCCAGCACGTCTACGGTCGGATCCCTAGCCAGCGTCGTGGTCAGCACCCGTTAACATCAACTGCATCGGCCAACCTCTCCTCGTATTCGCGCCGTATCCGCAGCCGTATCCGCAGCCGACATACCACCAGAGGGGTTATCCGCCGCAACCGATGTTCCACCGGCCCCCGCCGGTCCAGTCGTCGTACCAGTACCAACATGGTCCAGCCGCATCCCTGGTACGCTCGTCACCGCTACGACAACCGCCAATGCAACACGACGCCCTTGCAAAGCGATCCTATTCGGTGGATGCCATACGCTCGTCAATGGAAGAAGGGTCGCATGTGGCCAAAAAAAGCCAAGGAAAGAGACAACCGACTTCCTTCGCACCAGCAGATTCAAGCACGAGGAACGGCAAAAGAAAGAGTCGAGAGCGCCGCGATGGAGCTATTCGAGCCAAACTTCAAGCCAACTGATGCAAGGCTTGGAGAGTTGGCAGAAATGATCTTCGGCGAATACCTCGGACTGGAGCAGATACCCGCCAATCACGTCGTTGAGGCTATCCGCGATTTCCAGATTAATATCGGTCGTGGTCGCAACTTTGCCGAATCCGCCGTCTTCCAAGAGTTCCTAGCAGAGACGGGCCAATAGATGCCTCCAGAAGAAGAGCAAGGGAACACAACGCGGTCTCTCATTGACGATGTTTTATGGCTGGTAAATCGACTCACCGACGACAACGCGACCGCTGCGAGGCATGAGGCCGTCCCCAAGGGTAATCATCGAAAACCATCACTGTTTCTGCTGAATAGGGAGGACGTGGCCGGCCTCACCGAGTACATCGATCTTTTGGAGCAGATGGGTCGGCTGTATAGGACGTAATCGCTAGAGAGAATTCCAGTTGCGAAGTCCTCTCCTGCGATCGATGCGGTGATCCAAAAGTCCATTGACATTGAGGAGTTCAAGGAGGAGTTTTCTTGCATGTAGAGTTATGGATATCGGCATAGCATGGAGACTGCATCGTGCCTGCGGTGGTTGAATCACTGTAACCTGAGCTATGGATTTGAGGACATCTTTTCGATTGCTCCTACTGTATTTAAGTCTCAGCTTCTGGACTGCCGACTATTCGCAATTGAAGACTAGTAGACACAATGCAAATACACCGTGCGATGCGTCACTTGCAGTCCTTCAACATATGGTCATCGTGAATCGGAATGAATCGTTGCCAAGAGTACAAATACCATCTAATACCTCATATGCAGATCGAATTCCACGTTTGTTGGTGCCAACAGCAATCGCCGGTGTCACAGTCTTCGGAAGTTGGCCTGTCTTGGTGGCGAGGGCAGGCAGCCGAAATCAGCAAGCGCATGCGCTCCCGAGTGTGGGTGGCTAGTCGGTATGTATCCTGGCGAGATTGTTGAACTGAGACGAAGCGGATAGGGAGAGGGGAGAGCGAGCTGGAAGTAGGAGCTTACACAAGACGCTGGGAAATCGAGATGGATATATTTGAAGACCGCAAGTGGACGATCTAGATCGATGTATCAGGTGACTCGTGCATTCGGGTATTCACGGGAGGATCATCATTCTCGTCCCATCGGGAGCGATGGGAGCGATGCGAACACAGGAGTGGTAGAACAGGTAGAAGCAATAGGAGTAGTAGAAGTAGTAGAAGCTGTGGAAGCTGTAGAGATGATAGGAGCGATGGGAGCGATGGGAGTGGTAGAATAGGTAGAAGTAGTGGCAGCAGTGGTAGAGTAGGTGGTGGTGATCGCAGGGTAAGCGATGAGAGAGGGCGATTGGAGGGGGAATAGGAGACGTTGAAGTGATGGGAAGACATCAGCAATAGCGTGGTGGAATGAATGAAAGCTCTCAGAGTGTGCCACCTCGGACGGCTGGCGTACTTGTTCTTCGAGAACAGAAACCGCGATCCCAAATATGGACCAGTGGACAAAGCACGAAGCGACGAGGCGGGAATGCAAGATCAGACGGAGCTTCAGAATAAGCCGACGACCGCTCCATAACTATTCTTCAGTTGAGCTCCTCCTACTTTCTTTGTTTCGTAGGAAGCATTGAGGAATATGCCGGCTAGCCTAGACTTACCCATTGCGGACGTTATTGCGAGCAACGCCCGAACACTAGCGCCTCGGTACTCGATGCATCGGACGGGCAATTTCGGCCGTGTGCAATCCTGCTCTCCGTACAATACACTTCGGGTAATTCTCAGTCGGAGCTACCGAGTGTTCCAAATGCGAGTCTTGCACCAGATTCTCCCGAAGGAGTGCTGCATGCACAGTCGTACGGGATGCATTTGCGGGGCATTGCCAAGCGGACGGATCATTGCCTTGATGCGGGCATGGGTGAGCTTATCTCCTCATCCGCACTCGACGGCTGTGAGATTTCGCGTCCTTCATTCACCGGTTGGAGAAGACAAACAGCAGCTGCGTATGCTAGACTGAACCGAGATCATCACCTGCGGCCGTCTGTTACGCCAAGAGCAGCTTCCGGCAGATCACGGGCGCCTGGTGCCGCCACCGTTGACGCGAGAACCGACAAGGGAGCTTTTGCGGAGCGGTCACAAACTCGCAAACACCCGTCTGTCGCACGTACAAGTAACACGACCTCTTTCGCCCACCTACCCACGGCCGTACATGTATGCGAAGGGTGGGTCTTGCGGGGTCCGGCCAGGCAGCAAGCACGCAGCGGTGCATTCTCAAAGCACATAGATTTGCATATGCTGCTATCCGCGGCATTTTTGTACAGGCGCCCGTTGCAGATGCTCCCAGTGCCTAAATTGGTCTACCTGTGGTTCGATGCTAGCCCAAACCCGGTCGCCGCTCGTACCTCATGGCGGTTGGCCCTGGCAGACAGCCCGAGCTGGGCTGGCGAGAATACACGGCCCAGCCACGCCCGGCGTAGCGTCATTTGCATAAACGAGCGAACGACGATTGGCAGGGATTGCGAGATTGTTTGTTGCACTCGATGTCCTGCAGAAATGGGTAAGCAGTGCGGCACGCGAGGCCGCCCGTATACATGTGGGTGGCCTCGCTGGTCATGACGCCAGGGTTCGGGATCTTTTTGGATCGTCACTGCGCGGCTGGAATGAAGAGAGCAAACAAAACAGGGATATAGATTTCTTTTCGTCGCGCACAAGTGCAGGCGAGGTTGCACGCCGCGGCTGGATTCTCAAGCACATTCGAGACGACGACGACTCGTCTTATTTGCGGCCGTCTGCGGGGGTTGGACGTGTCTCGCTCTTGCACTCGCTGGAACCTGAGCCTCCAATGAGTACGGGTACAAAGCGACGCGGCACCCACCACCAACTAAGTCTTCACATAGCAGCGCTACGAGTAAGTCTTCACATAGCAGCGCTACGAGCAAGTCTTCACATAGCAGCGCTTCGAGTAAGTCTTCACATCCCAGCGCTACCACGAAGTCTTCATATCCCAGCCCTCAACCGTCCAGTGTTGACACTATCAGCTTACCAAGGGCGCTGTACCCGGACGTCGACATCATGTCGTCGCCCACGACCATCCATGGACGGTCCGTCGTCAAGATCGAGGACAGCCCCGAACAAGAAGTGACTACGTCCCCAGTGCCGCCCCCGACCAGCACCACCACAGCCGGTACTGCAAGCCAGCCCGTCGACCCCAAAGACCCGGAAGGCTTCCTGAGAAGATGCGCTGGCTACAACAAGAAGAAGGGAGTGCGTTGCAGTGCCATCATCGGACGGAACTCGCATCTTTTCAAGAAGACGTATCCGACCTATCTACCGACATGCTATGCACACAAAGACCAGAAGAGCTATGCCGGGTGGTGTCAGTTCAAGCTGGACGGTGGAGAGAGGTGCAGTCGTTTGTTTCGGTGGAACCCCCCCTACCTGGAGCTTTGCCCCGACCATCGAGATAGTCCGAACACACCCTGTTACTTTTTGACCTTGCCTCTGGAATTGAGACTAGACATCTTTCGCTACCTCCTACCTTCTCGGCCGATCGATTCCTCCACGGCGCTGGTACATGCAAAAGTCGATGAAGACCCCCCAGGGTTCCATGGCTTGTACATGCCGCATGCACACAGTCCGACACGTGGAGTACATCGCCGTGGCCACATGTCTCCGTACGAACAAACAACTACGGCCAGCCTCTTCACGTTACCTCTGATCAACCTCCTTCTCGTCAATCGCCAAGTGTACACAGAGGTAAAAGAACTGTTATACAGCACAGTGCCTTTCACAATCGATGTCCGCAAAGATGGGACCTTCATGTGTGGAAGACAACTGCTGGAACCCAGAAGAGCGGATGGGTCCGCACATGCACACGCCGACGACGCAGACTGGCTGAAGGCTCAGTTCATCAAAACCTTCAATTGGGCAGCGGTCAAGAACTACAACGTCGATATCCTGGTGGAGAACTGCAAACGAGAGGACCGTTCAGGATGGGTCTGGGACGAGGAGGTCGAGATATATGATATCCGCGACTACATAGGCGTGGTCGTCTCTGGGATCCTCAGCAAAACGAAGAATTTGTGCAGACTCAACGTTCGGCTTGGTCTTTCAAAGTTCGACTGGAAGGGTATGGACCTCCTCAACAACATCAGGACCCTCGTTGGACCCTTCGAACGACTCCGCAATGTCCGACAACCCCGCTTCATCGGCGTGTTTGATGGCACGATACAGGCTCACTTTGCGCATGTGCTGGCTCTGCCACTACCGGTGGAGGAGGCGTGCCATCCTATCCCCGGTCTACCGCCCTGTACGCCTCTCTGTTCCGTGGCTTCGCTACCAACCGACAAACTCCTTCCTATTTGCCAAGAACGTCCCTTTCACGAGTTCCGAGCGGACTGGCAGGGCTGCATCTCATCGCCAGCGTCCTCCCCCCTCATACACAGAGCGCCCATCTACGACATGTTCACCCACTTCAAGGACTTCTATTCTCGACTTGCAGTATTCTTGCCAGACGTTATGCTCAGGACTGGGAAGCACGCTTTCTTGCATCGCGCCAGGGTGGCTCGTGAGCAGGAGAACGTCGCAGCTTTCAGGCTGTTGCAGAATGAGCTGGTCGAGTGTTGGACTGCGTACCTAGAGCAAGAGGAGAAGAAGAAAGAGGATATGAATGAGCGTTTGAGCAGACTGCTTGAGGCGGATATATACCCAGCTTCTTGTGACGAGGACTATCAACTTGGCTCTGGATTGAAGTCATCGGCACCGGAGCCAAGTGCGCTGTCGCCCGTCGTATTGGACATGGATGCGATGAAGAAAGAGGGAATTCTTATTCAGGGCAACGGAGTGCATCATACGTCGCATGAGTTTCCGATTCACGTTCAGAAGCAACGCGCGTCAATGCAACACCTGATGGAGTGCCAACGAGAACAGTTGCGCCAACATGAACAGATAACCCTTCAGCAACTTCAACTGCAGCAGCAGCAACAGCAGCAACAGCAGCAACAGCAGCAACAGCAGCAACAGCAGCAACAGCAACAACAGCAACACCAACCGTACCCGCAATTGCAATTCGTCAATTCAGGATCGTCACCCATCACGTATCACGGACACAGGCTGCCGATGGCCAATCAGGACGCAGGAGCACTTGGAGCACACCAGTGTAGATCTGCGCTGGACGCGGAGCTCCCGCAGAGTGTTGACATGCCGGCCATACCTCTTCAGATGCAGCAGAATGGGCAAGCAGCGCAAGGAACCTTCTTCAACAACGCAGCCAACGGCAACGATTCGTCTTCTTCCTCGTACTCACCATCCACGAACTTCTCGCCAATTACAGCTTTGACATCGAACTCCTTCACCCCGCCAACCCAACAACAAGGATGGGGTGGAGATGGCGGCCCATGGGACGTCTTGTACGAGGACAACCAGCGCAAAATCGGAGAAAGCAGCAAGACATCCGACACACGTTCATTCACCTTCCCATCGGATCATCCTTCCGCTCCTTGGAACTCCTACCATACTTCATCCAAGCGCCCAAGCATCGATCCCACCCACAGCGAGACGCGAAAACATCACAGCATCGCCTCGAGCACGGACCGCGGCAATGTTCAACGGGACCAGAATGGCGACGAGCTTATGAGCATCGATGAGGATTATGTGGATGTGTTCAGGGAGTGGGCGCTGCAGCCGGGTGAGTTCGTGGCGAATGGGATGGGAAAGAGAAGGGCTGTGATGGAGGCGGGGGGTGGGCACGGCGGTGGGAATGGCAACGGCGCAGTGGACGATGAGGTTTACGCGTATTGGGCTCAGCGGCAGCAGCAACAGCATCAGCAGCAACAGCATCAGCAGCAACACCAGCAACAGCATCAGCAGCAACAGCAGCACCAGCAGCACCAGCAGCACCAGCAGCACCAGCAACACCAGCAACACCAGCAACACCAGCAACACCAGCAACACCAGCAACAGCATCAGCAGCAACAACATCAGCAGCAACACCAGCAACATCAGCAACATCAGCAACACCAGCAACACCAGCAACACCAGCAGCAGATGCAGATGCATGAGGTTGAGCGCATGGGAAAAGGGAAGGGAAAGGCGCCGGTGCAGAATCCGGAGAATGCGTGGTTGGGTTGATTGGGTGGCTGGCTGGTTGGTTGCGCTCCTCATTCTTTCGATGTCGAGCTACTTCCACGGGTAGGGCACTGGGTAACGAGTAGGGAGTACAAAAGGGCCTGGTCATGTTTTCCTTTCCAGACACGCCGGGACAAGGCTTCCGGTATGTGCACATTCCTTCTGGCGATACGATATCATACCTGTCATGTTTTCACGGCCGCATGTATTTCGTTGCATCAGGGAGGGTAACATTGTTAGAACAGTATCAGGTACGATGATGAGCATTTTAGCGAAGAAAAGGGTACGGGTCCCACTTGGGAAGGGGTACACAGTCACTCATTGCCAACAATATCATGGTAACCAAATTTGTTTCAATGCAGTGCTTTTCACTCCTCCGGATGTCGACATTGCTTCTACCGGATACCTAGATCGGCCACTCGTCCGGACCGGATACCAATGCCTACATTTCAGTCTCACCCACCTGCACTGTGCTTGCAGCGATGGAATCCGAGTCGATGATGACGGTGACTGGCGTGCAGAAGACGTCTTCCGTGCGGTACATCTCCCCTCGGGTGTCCGGCCAAGTGAAGTTGGGGTTCTGCCAAGCTCTCGTCTCGCAGGCCAAGTCGAGCGTGAGGTTCACTGAAGCGAAGTAATTGAATCTATTCCAAGTCAGCCCACGACGCTCACCCCTTCCTCCCCAAAGAAGACACGACGCACCCATCACAAGACCACGTCTCATTGACCTCCAGACTCCTCGCAAACCCAATGTATCTAAACGTGGCATTGCCAGTGACCTCGGCCACACCCGCCTGCTCACTGCACTCGTAGACATTCGTCGATTGGAAGTAGCTCCCTGCGTTGCTGCTGGGGCCGCCACCCGATGCGGCGCTGCAGACGGCATCGTAGGCGGCGGGGTTGGACAGTCCGAAGTCGACTCTGGCGTAGGAGACGGCGAGGTGCGACGGCGTGGAGAAGACGAGGTGTGCTTGGTAGGTTATGTTGAGGAGGTGGAAGGCGGGGGTGTGGCAGGTGGCGTCGTGGCGGGGGTGGGATGGATGATGGGGGACGGAGAGGGCGAGGGGAATAAAGGGGAGGGCGGTGAGACGCATTTTGGGTCGTGTGGTGGAGGGTTGCTGGGTCTGGCTTGGGTGGGAGACGATTTGGTCTCGTGTGGAAGGACTTGTCGGTGCAATATATACGTATCTCGAGGGAGGCGGAGATCAAAATGGGGCACCGGGAGAAGCCGTTTGGACGTCATCCATTATGACCCGGCGGTTCGAACGGCAGCGTATGTGCCCGCTTCTTTTCCTAGAAGAGCTGACCACTGAAGCTTGCGGTTAGTACTGTTCATCGGCTCAAGACTGATGTATGCAGGATCAAGACTCAAGGCTCAATAGGAACAGATCGCAATGGACCGTCGCCGAATTCATCGCGCACAACGACGCCTGATATGCTGCACGCATATGTACGGCCAGAGCTAGAGTGATAGAAGTAATGGCTTCCAAGAGGCTTGCATCTCGTCATACATGCGCTTGAATCGTTGGTGGTCTACTAGGACGTAATTGTTTGGTGCGAGCGAGGACTCGACACATTGTGCGACTAGATGTACCGGTTGGTTCCGGACGGATCGGTGTGATATGCCCGATGGGGTTGGCGAGACAGTGATACTATAGCAATTCGGTTCGGATTTGCATCGCTGTACGTCGTTGCGTCTTCTGCGGGAGCAGAAGCTGGAGCGACTGAAGTGCTGTTGTGTGTGTGCGTGTCTCGCATCCTGGATTTGATACATGGTCGGAAAGAATGGCGTGGTTGCGGTGTGACCGTGAGTGGACGATTTCCCAAGTATGGTGGCAGCAAGTCGAGGAAGACGGTGAACAGCATGCTTCACTTGGATACCTCCGTTCAGCATAGAACCGGGCACGAATGAGGCGCCTCTGGCGTCTTCTTGAGAGGTGTCGAAGGAGAACGCCATAGGTTGGCGTTTGCGCGGCCCACCAAGCCATGTCGCCGTTAGCGGTTCTTTCGTGTCGGTGCCTCGAACTGTAACGGCTCTGTAACACGGTAAACGTGCTTAGGTCATGTTAACATATATCACATACAGGGTATCGTCACACCCGAAACAAGCCTTTCGGCGGCATAGATAGAAGACCGCGAACAAGGACCGTCCAAATTGTTTATTAACTACCTTCGTTCTCTTGTCCTATCTAGGTTTACCTACGATCTCCATACGTGATCCGATATCGAGGCTAAACAGCTCCGCCATTTTAATACGACCCTTCTGCTGTGCGCATTGAAAGGAATGCCCGGTGCCACTACTATGTGTCGACTATGAGGTAAATAAGGTAATAGTTTGTACCATGGGTACTGGAAAGCAATTGTCTCCAGGGTTGTAAGAGGCGACCGGAGTTCCGCAGATACTACTCATTACCATCCTCGTCGTTACCATCCTTGTTGGGCCATGCTGTTTTGGGGAGAAGCGAGGCGCGCATGTGAATACGCAAATCTGCTTGTATCGTATGATGTAGGCGACAAGGGCAAGCAAGAGCACGAGCGCGATGGTGATGTAAAGCTTCAGACGATTGGTCGGGGACACAGTTTGAGTCGTGGTCTTTGGGTTATCGCTTTCCTGTTCATTCTTGCGATGGCTGGGGGCCTTGCCACTCTGTTGGTTTTCGGACATGGTGATGTAAAGCTTCAGACGATTGGACGGGGACACCGTTTGAGTCGTGGTCTTTGGGCTATCGCTTTTCTGTTTATTCTTGCCATGGCTGGGGGCCTTGCCGCTCTGTTGGTTTTTGTTTTTGGACATGGTGATGATCCGGCGATCTTGGGACGAGGCGAAATCCACCCGTCTGTTGTTGGGTCTTTTAGGGCTGAACAATCGCCGCTAATCTCGAAGTAAGTAACTGGTTGAAGTCGTGTTGTATCTGCAAGTACCTCGAGTCCGAGGAAAGGAGCTCGTGAGCGAGATGTTGAATGATGACCAAGATCTCGGCGAGGGCTATTGCTTCTATAAAGATCTCGGCGGGTGTTGTTGCTTCTGCAAAGATCTCGGCGTGGGCTGTTGATTCTGCAAAGATATCGGCGGGGGGTGTTGCTTTTATAGAGAGCTCGAGGAAGGCGGAGTCCGCGTCCGTGCGTGAACGGTAACGGCTACCGTCATGATATGTCACCAAGGCTTTGACATGACTGGCACTAGAATAGGATATTTCGTGGAACATTCACCCCGTCAAGACGTCATGCAAATCGTGTGCCATACGAAATTACAGCCACCGAAGGTTGTACCTTCTTCTTGAAGCTCGTAAGGCAGAGTTCCGAATTGCAACATGTCCAAATGAGCCACATATCAGCGCGAAGACGTGTCCAGATGCAGAGATAATGTTGAGACATTCACATCTCATGCTCAGACATCATATCAACTACGCCATATTTTGAAGACTTTTGACTTGCTTGAACACCTTGCTGCAACGCCATTTCAGCATGGGCCCGAGCGCGAGAACGGAGGTACGTCCAGCGCTCACCCGTGCCATCAATCCATTGAGCAGAGTCACGGACATTCATTAATCCCCAAAAAGAGTGCAAGGAGAGTGAGTTACTGAGCTGAAGAGATGATAACCGCCATCATCCGCGATCCGAGACTCGCCATGTGTTGAGGCTCACGCACCGGATTACCACCGAATTTTGAGACTGAGAGAAAACCCATGTCTCCATTCTAGGATTCCAGCGCTTAAAGGTGTTCCTCGAGAGCTCACAGCCTTCTTCATCAGAGAGAATAGAATTGCGCCTCGGGCGTAATGATGGCATCGATGACTTTGGCATCACGTCTATTTCCACTGCAAAGAGGCATAGTACTCTGTCGTCTCGTCCAGTGAAGTTTGTTTTTGTTTGCGACTTCTTCGATGGCATTCGTTTTTATGTTTGCGAAAGGAATCCACACAAGACACCGTAGAGTTTGTGTACAATAAAGTTTGCTATACCAACACCTTCCACACAATGCGTCCCGTGGAATTTTATGTTTTTGTATTCGGTTTTTGCGATGCAATTCGTTCGTGTGTTTGCAAAAGGAATCCACATAAGACACAGCAGAGTTTGTGTACAAAAAAGTTTGCTATAGCCACACCTTCCAAACAATGCGTCCAGTGAAATTTTGTTTTTTTGTATTCGATTTCTTCGATGGAATCTGTTCTTGTGTTTGCAAAAGGCATCCGCACAAGACACAGTAGAGTTTGTGTGCAATGGTGCTATACCCATACCTTCCACACAATGCGTCCAGTGAAGTATATGAACCCTAGAGAATACGAATGATGCCAACCACACGATCATCTCTTCCAACCATTTCGTTTCAAGAGGCTCCGCACACTTTCTTTGACTACGTTACTGCTCGCTTCTCTGGCTTATGTAGTGCCTCTCCTTATCAATGGCGTATACATCACCTTCTCGGGTTGTGACGAAATCAACCCCAAGACTGGCAACAGGATGTCAAAGGATATCGTAGATGCTTGGGACGATGCTATCAAATTGGCCAATGCCATCACAGAAATCGATACCAAGACTGATAGAGGTCAACGCTTATGGTCCTCGGTATTCCAAAATGTTGGCTCGTACAATCCGTAACGGGAACTTCCATCATGTCCGGCAGAATGACGACAACTGGAGTGCATATGCGTTGGCCAAATACATCCAAGACAAAGTCGGCGTATATCCAATCCTCCCGCTCGCAGACGGGCATGTGTACGGCGACAATGCTGAGAAGCCTGAAGCGCTGTTCCTGATCGAAGGAGATCAAACGCTGGTCAATTAAGACATCTACGACAGCGACACTCTTGCCAGCGACTCGTTGATGGAGAGATTTGACGGTGAAGTTTGCGCGGTCGACGACTTCACTTTCAGGCCGGTCTCGGACTATCCGCAATGTTATATTGAGGCTCTGCAAAAGGCACGGAGCGGAGACTTGGACGGTACGGGGGGTGCACCACAAGTGCTACCGCAAGATTCGCCGCAAGACCCACCGGATCCTCCCAGCGCCGGCGAAACAATCCAGGTATTCAGGGAGGAAGGACCCATGCCCGATTTCGTCGATGCCACGGCACCCCTCTGGCAAGGACTGTTGAAGAACTGATGGTACTTCTACATGGGCGATGCTGGTAAAGGCAGTGATCCTGGCAACTCTGATCCTATCGATACACAGTTCGAGGCTCCCGCGGGCGACTCTTGGCCAGTGGTCATTGACGACGAATGAGAATTTGAGATTACGAGAGGACGTCGGCGACGCATCTGCATTCGGGAAGTCTTTGGGACATTGCTGGGCGACAGAACAACAGCCCTGGAACTGTTATTTTCGACATTCAGATCTTACACGAGCATTCTTGGTGTTGGTAGCATGATTTGTACTTTAATTTCTTTTCTTTGGCATACGCATCGCTCAATAAACAATCATCTTGCAATTTCAGTAGAGAGTGGTCTCAGTGTATATCTTGCATGTGAATATGGGCGACATGGCAGCGTTGGTTCGCTGACGAATGGCTTGGTGAGGGACGGCAGATGTCCTTCTTCCTAGAAAATGCCAGCGCCACATGATCCACAGCACCCCCTTCCGTGGCCATGCAATCATGGATCGACTTATCTGTTATGATTGAGTCTCACTGAGAACAGTGTCTCACCCGAATGCAGTTAGCGCAGCCAACCTACGTCCCGAAGTCCAGACCTGCATGGGATGACCCCTCCTTCTCCAATCGCCGTCAGCGCGCATCATGAGCAGCCCCCAAGGTGGCCCGCACCCACGGCCAGTCTCTTGTGCAGGAGCACCAGGCTGAAGCTGACAGAAGACGCAATGTCGGCAACCCCTCCCCCTCCAATGTTTACCGAGTCTAGCGTCTAGCTGAATGTCGCACCTTTGAGAGGACATCGCAGCCGGCAATCATATCACTGAATTGGCTGTGTGACTCTCCAAGAGAAGACACCGGCGATATAACAGAGGTGAAGGTGGCGTTTAGCATGCAGCACATACATCGCCATGGCAGAAGTCGTGAGTCCGTCACCGTCCCAGAGACGTTGCATCACAAACACTCACAATGCAGGACTACCATCTTAGTACTTCTCCTGAGTCGCTAGACGCACGCCGCAAATCCTTCGACTCAAGCACTTCCCCCCACGAGCAACGTATCGACAGTGGTTTCGAAACGAGCCCCGTCGCTGACAGGCCTCCTACCCGCACACACACCTACACTTCGTCCGAGGGCCATCACTATGTGTATCCGCCGCTGATAACGGGACATGGCCGGCTTGTGAGAGCGAAGCAGACGGTACCGGCTTGGATGGGGGTGCTGGTCGTTGTTGGCGGGTTTGCGTGGATTGTGGGGTGTGCGATATGGGTGTAGATAGCAGTGGGGTTACTAGGGACATGGCTGAGGTAGGAAAAAGGTGTCCGGAACTGCCATTGCTTCGGGTCTGGAGCATACTCGTTGGTATGTAGACGGAAAGGCATCAGGGTGTTGACTGTTCGTGATCTTCATCCATACATACGAAGCGTACAGGAGGGACACGAGGCTTCGGGAACTAAGACAAATTGACAGGTCAGTCGTGAAGTGTGCAAAGGCCTTTGTTCCCGTTGTGTGAGAGCCAGACTGCCATCACAACCACCATGGGCACTGTTCAATTCGATATTACTAGCATGAACAGTTCCAAGTCCATGTGCAAACGAGATCACTCTCAGACAGATAAATGTCTTCTTGCTGGGAATGTTGGCGGCCGTGTACATCGCAGCTGCGCTAGTGGGTATTACCTCAGCCAAATGCCAAGCGGAGAACTTCTGAGATCGCGACCTGGTCACCACAACCTCCGGCCCGCCATTGCATCCCCCCCACAACTCCATTCATCATGAGCTCCCTCCGCATTGCCAGGGCCGCCTTCCGCGCCAGATCTGCCGTCATCGCGCGCCCGCTGCAGCGACGAGGCTACGCCGACGTCGCCTCGGACAAGATCAAGCTGTCCCTAGCTCTCCCGCACTCGGTACGCATCTCCTGCCGCCTTCCAGCGAGCCCGAATCATTCAATTGAATGAGTGAAATCCGACACTGAAGCTGACAATATCTGCGCACAGTCTCTTTACAAGTCCCAGGATGTGTACGTCTCCGCTGACCCGACCGACATCGCGCAACCCTCGAACGAAGACTAACGGAAACTCTGCAGCGTCCAGGTCAACCTTCCCGCGGAAACTGGCGAGATGGGTGTGTTGGCGAACCACGTGCCGTCCATCGAACAATTGAAGCCCGGTCTGGTCGAGATCATTGAGGAGAGCGGTGGCAGCAAGCAATTCTTCCTGTCTGGCGGATTCGCTACTGTGCAGCCCGGCTCGCAGCTCAGCATCAACGCCGTCGAGGCCTACGCCGTGGAGGACTTCAGCGCAGAGGTGAGAGGAGACAAAGGCTGAAAGGCAAAGTCGGAGACTGACGTGCACAGGCTGTCCGGAACCAGATCACCGAGGCGCAGAAGATTGCCAGCGGTAGCGGCAGCGAGCAGGACATTGCAGAGGCCAAGATTGAGCTCGAGGTAAGTCGGGCGGTCCCCGTGCGTTGGAAGGCACTGCTGACAGATACACTAGGTTCTCGAGAGCCTGCAAGCGGCGCTGAAGTAATTGTGTAAATAGCTTTCCTTAGCTGGGTCGTTGCGACATGTGTACAGTAGCAGGAGTGAGGCGCGCCTGCCGTTCGCGGGCAAACATAGAAGGTGCTCGGGACAAGCAAAACACTTTCATCATCCTTTGCCGCCCTTCTTCTCCTCTTCTCTCACCTTGGATTGAGTGCACTCAAGTCCATCTACGCTGCCGTCCACGTTTTATCCTATTCCTAGTTATAACACCATCTCTTTATTTCTTGTTCCCTAATTACACCATACTTACGATCAGACGTCAACCCAGCAGCATCCGACCTACCCACAGTGACGGTAAGTCCTCCATTCGTGATTTGCGCATATGCGCCGAGGTCTCGACCCGTCTGCACCAAGCTCGGTCCCTCGCTCAGGCAATCCGGGGGTTCGCGAGCGAACGCAGCAGTTCTCGAGACGTGCCGGACCGGCTCGGGACGATAGAGTCACATTCACGTCGACCACGAAAGGTGCTAGCTAGGAGCCAACGCCCTCAGTGCAAGCCCAGTCGCGGTCTTCACCTCTTCCACCGCCTCCGCAGCCGGGCGAGCCTCAGTCGACGCCTCCAAGACCCGAATCACCGGCGTACTTACAAGGCAAGAACCCTTATGGCCGAATTCTGGACAAGGTCGAGCACCCATACCGGAGGCCTGAGACTGGACCCACGGGACCACCCTCCCAACTCGGCAGCACCCCTGCGGGTCGACCCAGAGATTCAGGATCTCTCAGGTTCACTACTCGACCTTCACCACCGCCTGAACCCAAGCCAGAGGTCGCTCCTATATCTCCTCCAACGCCACCGCCAATCACTCCACGGCAGCCGCCAAAACCAACATCTGTTCAAGCGGCGAAGAGCTTTTTCGAGAGCAAAGTCTCGGAAGCTCGAAAAGGTCCTCCTTTCCCCTCTTCAAGCTCTATCACTGTCGCCAAAGAGGCATCAGCCGGCTTCAAGACCAGGAAGCAACCAGCCCAAACAACCCTTGATCGACAGCCCAAAGTGGAGGAAGCCTTTCCGGCACGCGACCCAAGCCCTGCGAAAGAACCTTCCGCACCTCAAGATGATTTTGCACCCTTGCCTGTGCCAAAGCCACCATCGGAAGCTTCCAAGCGAGCCCATCCTGTCCAACGCACCAATCCCTTCGCAAGGTTGAACTCGACCTTCGCTGGACCGAGGATCATGGTGAATACAACGACTGAGGTCGAACATTCTGATGAAGAATTGGAACCACGTCGACGAAGATTACCTGGGCGTTCGGCAGAGACCGCAGAAGAGCCTGGTCCAGACTCTCTATCGGTCGATGAGGCGCTCGTCTCCCGCAGGAAATCTACGAATATCATCAAAGAACCGCGGCGAGCGGCACAACCTCTTGGCGGAGTCCAGCGTGCTGTTAGACAAGACAATGAGCTAGGTTACGTTTCGGACGCTGTTCGTGCTGCCGTCCACAAGTCCAGAGTAGACGAACCTCTACATGAGTCTGATGATACTGTGAGGCGACGTTCGACTCAGAAGTCTTCTACTACTGAGACCGATCAAACTGCAGCGCCTACCGATCCCAGACAGTCCCGCACGGCCCGACGTTCACCGCTTGATGACCGTGGTCGAAGGCTTGCGACAGGCCGACGCGACCGTGAAGCCTCTCCAAGCCATGAAGAGGAGAGACATCTCAGACAACACTCGAAGCAATTTTCAGTTTCTGAGCGACAACCCAATGCCGATGTAATCTCGAGACGAGCCAGACACAGACGCCCAATTCCCCGCAGTGCTCCAGAAGATGAAGAAAAAGATGCTAACAAGTCCGTGCGACGCTCTAGGCGGAGATCTACAATGTCAGACCCAACGGACGACAACATCGAGACGTTCGTTCAGAATTTTGGAGAGCCAGTCGCGTCGAGGGAGAAGCTCGACGACATTGCCGCCCAGAGTCTAAGCCACGACGGCTCCAGTTCACACCATAGCTTTTCTAGGCGCACTTCTGCCCCAAGCTTGGTTCCCACCTCCAACACGGGCGTCGAAGAAGGCTATTACAGCATCGAAGTACCGGATCATGTTGATTATCGTGGTTGTTACGGCCGACGCAAGACCAAGGACTTTGGCTACCCAGGCGCACGCATCAAGCCTCGCTCAACCTTTAGAACCTACAAAGCCCCCCTGGAAGATCCCGGCAACTGGATCAAACGCGCTTGTGGACACTTCTCCAACATCTCGGCAACCGAATCCCGCGAGGAAGCATCCAAAAGGCCTTGCAGACAGTGTCGTGGGAAGCATGCTCTACCAGACCCCGCGCTGCCTACGCATCATCACTCTCACAAACGGGCCACCACCGATTCTTCGACTTCCAGTTCGCATAGTCACAATAGAGAAGATGAGCGATCGCATAGACACCGACAGCATCACTCTGATTGCATGCCGTCGGATAAGTGCGGCGATACCCTTGCTCATGATCTCGGCTACGTCATTGACTCCATCCTCGAGGAGCATGCGAACACGCTACAGAGTGTCATCAACAACATCAAGTTCAGCCAGCCAAATCTTGCGCAGCTTCGGCGGGTATCCCAAGATCTAGTTCGGCGGACAAAGAGTGCAGGGTTTTGCGAGCCATCCTGTCATACCGTGTGCCGGTCGTTCCCGTGCAGTCATATCTACCAACCCTGTCAACCAGTCTATCAATCTTGTCAGCCATGTCAGCCATGTCAACCCATTCAGCAAGTTTGTGAATGGCAGCCGGCATGTCCGTACGTACCACCAAAGTCTGCCGAAAAGCTGAATGTTGGCTCCCCTGGACAACTCGGACCTACTCTCAACGATGACCGCGCAAGCTTGCAAGACAATATTAGATCGGTCCCAGACGTTGTCGATCTGGTCAAATCCGCCGCCGATGACTTTGGCGTTGATCTTGACGACAGACCGACAGCTTCGGACGATGAGACATTCGAGCAAGCACCAGTTGAAGCTCCACGGCGACAACCAGCACCTATGGTGTCGCGGCGTAGTACTACACTGGAGCCCGTCGCAGAAAAGTTCGAAGATAACAACCTCGACAGCGAAGACACCTGGCTGCAAAAGACGCGCAGACAATTGACCGAGCTGTCTGAAGCGCGCAGTCAATTAATGGACGAGCTGGACTCTATTGCTGAAGATCTCGGTGTTCATCTCGTAGATCCTCGCCGTTCCTCCGTAGAGACCGATCCGGTACAGGGCGTTCTCAGCAAGGTCTCGACTGGCATATCTCGCAGATCTACTCGCCTACGGAACAAGTCTCTCGACTCCGTTGTAGGCGAGATACCTCGAATGATTGATGAGGTCGACGAAAAGCGGCTTAGCCGGGTCCTCACGCGCATACAGTCACAGTCACGGCGAATGTCCACCATGTCTCAGGGTCTGCAAGAGTTCGATACGATCCCGCCTGAAGAGATCCAAGAGTGGCTGGAAGTGGCGCAATATGAGTTGCCCGCCGCTATCGATTCTCTCACCAATGTCCTTGAGACTCTACCCGCTCTGGATTTTGAGCCCGAACCTGAGCTGGAATTTGAGACTGCGCATACGCAACCGGAATATGAGTCCAACACTCGTTACGAAGAGTACCCACAGCCTCAGGAATATGACGAACAAGACCACGACGACTACCGCGAACTTGAGACACCACGCCGTCGCAGTAGGGCATACACTGAGCCTATCCTCCAGCTGCAGGACCGTATTGCAGATCTCGAGCGACGCCTCGGCCATGAAATCAAACCTAACCAGGATTCCTTGGAGGAGGAGCCTGGCGACTTCGAAGCACCTGTCTTGCGCATGGCCGACCAACAACCTCCGGAAGAGGAAGAGAAATACCAAGCTACATGGACGTCGACCCTACTGCAGTCTAGAAAATCAACACAAACGGTTGCGGCGCTGGCTGACACTTCATCATCTGCATCCTCGGAGCAATGGCCTGAGCCTCAATCCGAAGGGAAAGTCGAGCCTCAGAATGTGGAGCGCATGGCCACTCATCGCAGAATTTCCGTTGGGAGTCGCAAACCTTCTGTATTGCTCAAAAAGACAGACTTTGTCAACCCCGAGCCTGAAGTTGCGTTTGAAGAGCATGAAGATCCACCTTTCAACCTTCAGCAGAAGATAGCCGAGTCAAACCTTGAGTTCGAGCCAGGAGTGGGATCGCGGCGATCTACACAACGGCAGACTCCTTTGCGACCTACGCCCGAGCCAGAACTTGAGCCAGAGGTCGTCTCGCGAGTATCAACGCGAAATCGGACAACTGTTCCATCACGGCAGCCGACTCTGTGGAATGTTGAGCGACAAATGACGTTGGGTATCCCCGGGGAATGTGTGAAAGATGAACCAGGATCTCAGGTCGAAGTGGACGACTTTCCGCATCCGGCCTTGCTGAGGTCACCAGGCCTAGAGACAGAGGTTCCAGTTGAAAACGAAGACTTTCATCCTTCGGTAGCGCGCAAAGCGACAGGCTTGGAGTTGAAAGGAATCCGACGACCATCGATCAGATCGCCTTCGATCACATCAGCCTACTCAGAACCCATCGAGAATAAAGTAAATGAGCCTGCTCCAGTTTCTCGTCAAATCACGAGGCAGTTAACTCGCAGGCAAAACATTCCGATTACTCCCGAATCAAAATTGGAAGAGCACATCGTCACGAGAATGCGTCGCACAGCTACTCAGAAGTCGGCCAAGTCTCCCTCGCCCACACGAGAGGAAGTCGTCGAGGTGCCCACAATCTCTCGCATCGCTACGCGACAGCCCACTCGAAAGCCAACCATTCAACCAGAGCCTCAGCCGGATGATGCTAGTTTCGACCGCCCAGTCATGCGTATGCGTCGCTCCTCTACGCAATCGCCAGAGCCAGATCACGAGCCCGTACTATCTCGTCCACTCACACGGCAACCGACGCGACACGATACTGTGGAGGTGCTTGACCAGCCTTCTGAGACACCTCTTGTATCCCGAAGTCGGACTGGTACATTGATCCCGCTTAGCAAGGCTGTTACCGAAGCTCTAGCTGCATTCCCGCCTCCGGCTTCAGTAACATTGAGCCCGCTGGATGACGATCCTCCTCCTGAAGGCCCTCCACATATTTCACGGGATCCTACGAGGAAGCTGACGGAACGGCTTTCTACCCTCGGTCTCTCGCGAGTTACAACAACGAAACCTACGGAGATAGGTCCTTCTCCGGAGCCCGTGGTTCAAATGGTCACTACGAGCAAGCCTACTGAACGCATACCATCTCCCGAGCCGGTGGTCGAACGGGTGCTCACTCGAAGGCCAACAAAAAGATCGCCTGAGCCTACGTCAATCAATCGCAAAGCTACTACTATGCGCAGAGCTACAGAACGTGATCCATCTCCAGAGTACAGTGTCGAAAGCCTGATGACGCGACATCCTACAGAGAGACTACCGTCTCCCGAGCCTTTGATTCGGAGGGTCACTACACGCAGACCTATCGAGCGCATGCCTTCTCCCGAGCCAGTCATCGAGAGAGTAGTAAGCAGACAGGCTACGGAGAGAATGCTTTCTCCTGAACCAAACATGCCCAAGGCAACAACTCGCAGGCGTACCGAACCATTGGTCGCACACCCAACGCCACCGTCTTCGCCATCGTTATCGTCTCAGACTCCGCATCATCTCTCCAGAGAAGTTGATATTAAGCCGGTAGAGCCAACCAAAGATCCCGAACTCCCGGTCTCCCACATGCCCTATGTACCGACTCGTGCTATTACTCGATGGAGGACTATGCCACGTCAGACCACATTACGAAGACCGTCCATACAACCAGAAGAGATTGCCTTGCCTGAATCTGTTCCTACGTCGCCATCTCCGGTCATCGATGTAGCACCTCCAAGAGATCCCTCACCACCTCTTCCACATGAGGAAGACGAGTTTCAATTTCCAGTCATGCGAATGCGTCAATGCTCTACAATATACGAAGCAGACCAAGGGCCCGTGCCAGTGTCCGAGGTTGAGTCGGAGGCGGAGCCGGAGCCTGCCATTGAACGCAATGCTACTGAAATTCGTCGACGTTCTGCAATTCGGATGGATCCACCTTCAATCTCACGACTGTCTACCTTGGAGAAACGGCGCGCTTTGCTCGAGAAGATGCTTACTTTCCCATCGAGGCAAACTACCATGCTCATAGAAAGTCCCGCCGTCTCACGGATAGCGACGAGACAGCCTACACAATTGGAACGGACACCTACGATAGGAAGAGAGCCTATTGGAGAGACTGCAAGACAGCCCACCAGACGCCCAAGTGAGAGAAATGAAGACACTGTACCCATCTCTCGGCAACCGACCCACAGAAGATCCGATTCAGACGAGGCTGCTATGCTGGAAAGGCGTACATCGAGACAGCCGACAAGGCAGCCAAGCCAAGCGATGCTCGACTCGGAACACCTGTTTGGTGTTATACAGCGCGATGTTCAAAGGGAGCCTACGCTTCGGGGAGAAGAATTGAGGTCAGCAACCGAACCTGAGCTGGTCCAGCGCGAAATCGAGAGAAAGCCCACCGTTCGCGAAGATGAGCCTGCGTTGGAGAGACAGCATACACAACAATCGACGACTGTAAATAGGGCTGCCACGCGTCGGCCTACTCGGCAGGCGAAACTTGCACTAGAAGAGGACTCTCCACAACTGCTTCCCACCCATCCGTTTGATGTCGAAGAGGAGCCGATAAATCTAGTCAGAAGAGATAAGCAGGCGACAGGTATCTCTAGACAGCCCACAAGTATGGAGAGGCAGACCACGATTCTCACCGAACAAGACGAGCCTCTGATCCGACGTTCAACCAGGCGGGTTACCGACAGGGTACCGAGCCCATCACCCGACATGGGAGATTCAGACTTGGAAGCTGAGCCTGAAATTAGACGCGCAACGAGGCAATCCACTGAAATGGCACCATCTGCTCGTCATGAGGAAGTAGAGCCTGTTGTGAGACGTGCGACAACAAGGCGAGCGCCTCAGAGAGCACCAAGTCTGCCGCCTGAATATCCAGAAATGCAAGTCGAACCTATTTTTGGGCGCACCACAACGAGACAACCTACTGGTAGAATTTCGGGCCCACTTGAGGAGATTGAGCAGGAGCCAGTTGTCCGTCGGGTTACGACAAGGCATCCCACTCGACACGAACGCGAGCCTTCCGTGGTACAAAACGAATCGCCGCCAGCCCAGACTCGTCACCATACCCACCAATCTACCCTGCAGCCCACGTCAGCTCACGCTGAGCCGCAAGACGAAGCAACGTTTGCGTCGAGTACCTCTTCATCAACCACTGAATCTGGTGCTCTACTTGAGCGTTTCATTCGCCGCCAGGCCACCATAGAGGTTGACGACGAGCCCAAATTGCCCCGCCGTAAGACCACAGTGCGCACTGAAACACGACAATTTGAACAGCCAGTTATGCGTGTCGCAGTCCCTTCACGGCAAGCTCCTCAGCATGAAAGTTTGGACACTTTAGAGGGGCTGTCAACGACCGAAACAGAAAGCGAGCATACCAACAGCCTACGATTAAGACGTCCAAGCACGATGGAGGAGAGGCTGTCGACTGCAAGCATTGATGCGGTCAAGGATGAGTCTATCGATGGGTCCGAGACAGATTTTATCGAGAGAAAGGCGAGCTTGCTTTCACGCAAATCTACACAAATATCGCGTGTGCCAACCCTTCAACCGACTGTTCCTTCTCGTCGACCCACGGAACACATGAACATATCTTCTGCTGGTTACGAATCCGATTCGGAAAGCCAGTCTGAGCTTAAACCCAAGGAACAAGTGACAAAGCAGCAAACGGGTGTTTCTCGTCATCCTACCGTGCCGAAGTCACTCTCGCCTGTTGCGCCTTCAAGGCAACCAACTCGACGGCAGTCAGGTGTGAATCGTCAGTTAACTGCACGAGAAGAATTCTCTCCTTCAGCCATGGCAATTTCAAGAATGGCTGAGCCGGATGACTTCACTCCTTCCAGCAGAAAAGCTTCAACACAAGTCTTTGGGAATCCAACAAGAGTGCCTACTGCGCCGCTTTCTCGGATAGCTACTGAAGTGATCGACCGACAATCAACTCCATTACGCGTGGACACTTTGACATCACGACGATCTACTGAGTATGAGAGACTAGCCACTCGTACCTCTACGAAACCGGTATTTATTCCCGACGATGGTGATTCAACTGAGCAGCTCCCTATGCTCCGACGTCCGACCACTCGAAATTTTCGTCAGCCAACACGCGCTGCGACAGATCTGAGAAATGCTGAGCCTGAGCCCGAATCGAAATCGATCTCGCCTTCTTCAAGCTCTGCGCAGTCTTCCGTGCTGGATGAGCCACTGGCTGAACCGGATATTTATGGCGCTAATCCAGTTCCAGACGATGAGATGCCGCGCAAGTCGAGTCACATGCCTACCCAGAAGGAGATCCTGCGCCCTCAAAGAGCATCCACCTTGAAAGATGCGCCCGAAGAAAAGCTGATCAGGATCCAAGAAGACCCGGCATCGGCGTACAATCCACCTTTCACGCCGCGCCTTGCCTCGAGGCAGCCAACATCTACGCTTGAGCGCCAGCCCACTACGCCCTCAGTCGCGAATGAGCTCGACCCCGAAGAGACTTTGGTGCAGCAGCCAGTATCTCGAATGGCAGGACGACAGCCGACTCTTCCAGCAGAGGAAATTCCAGAAGAAGAGCCTAGTAGACTTGACAGATCGTCGACGTCTGATCTCGGAAGGGAACCAGGATCACTTGCGCCACCACTACATCGCGATGGCTTTCTCGGCGAATCAGCAAACGAGCCTGAACGAAGGCGAAGCTCAGTGCTACCGCGAGTCTTAACTGTGCCTGCGGGAAGGCAGCGGAAACTCAGTCTGGCCGCTCCAGGTATCGTGGCCCCGGCTGCCCAGGAAGTGCCGCGCAATCTGGAGCCTATTACTCCTGCGATGAAGGCCCGGGACGCTGTAAACTTTTCTCCTGACCAGCAATATCCCCCGGCGCCCGCATATCCGACTCGCGATACGCCATCTTGGGTCAAGCCAGACACGCATACTCCACCTCCCAAACCAAAGATGCAGGCGCCACCCAGGCGACGTATCCTTGGATTCCGAGCAAAGCCAAGGGAAGAATCTCAGATTGTATCCCGGGCTATACATGAGTCGGAGCCTCAGCCCGAGCCTGAGCCAGAATCAGAGCCTCATCACGACGAACCCGTGACTCAGCCTCCAGAGCCCGCATAGGATCGGGAACGAATCCAGCCCTTTCGAAATGCGGCACCAGGACAGGTACCAGGACCTCCTGGGGGAACGCTACAAAGGCCAAGTGGTTATCGAACCACATCTGGACACGAACCCGTCTACCCCTCGCATCACAGTGTCAGAAGACGTACCCCAGCTCCCATCTATGCTCGAACTATCCGAGAAGACTACCACCCTCCTGTTCGAGTCGGCCCCGAGTTTGCTCGAAAGGACCACCACTATCCCCGCCTCCGGCCTCTTATTCCCGAACGAAGAGTATCCTACCCTAGACCTCGAGCTGCTGGCCCCACGCCCCTGCGACGAGATGTCAGCTCTCAACCAGCGCCAGCGCCGGTCCGAAGAGACGTCTATCCACAACCAGCTTCGGCGCCCGTTAGACGAGACGTATATTCACAACCTCAACCAAACCCGACCCCACGTGAACGGAATATCTGGCCCTCCAGCCAACCTAACACAAGGCCGGAGCACGCCCCTCGCCACGAAGCTGATGCGAGACCCCTTCACAGCCAAGCGCCGGAACCCACTCGCCATCAACCTCAGCCCTACCAAGCCCCTCGTTACCAAGAGAAGGCCCCTCCTCGGCGTCAAGCGTCTTCACCTCTTCGTCGGCCGCCAGCTTACCAAGAACCCGCTCGCCCGGCGCAAGTTCAAAAAAAGGAGACTCGGCCAGAGCCCGTCCGCCGGATTGCCCAGCCAGTATCCTCAGCGACGGAAGGGCAGCCTAAACCCCTTCCGACGCCACACGACGAAGGTACCAGGCACCAGCCAACCGGGAGAGGCTCCCAAAGCGAAGACCGCACGCCGCCGGAAGCTTCCGCGCCTTATGCTGAAAGGCCGCAGGAGCAAGCGCGAGAGCAAAGAAGACGATCGTCACCGCAAAATGGCGAGAAAGGCAGCCCGAGCCCGCAAGCAAAGGAGAGCCCGCAAGAAGATCTTGGGCATGCCCGTTCCGAGCCTCAAACCTCGCCCCAAGACGAAAGAGACGACGCCCGTCGGCAAAGCATTGACGGAACCAGCCCCGAAAGTAGTCGTCCGTCAACTGACCTCCTCTCCAGTCTTCCGCACACCGGCACAAGAACCGGAAGTGGCCGAGCGTCTGACCGTAGACAATCTGTTCAAGATCAAACCCGACACCGATCGTCTGCCCAAGGATCGAGAGACCCAGCCCCAGATTCGCGATCCGCTTCCTCGCGAGCGCCTACCCGAGGAGACACAGCGAGGCGAGCGTCTTCCCCGGGAGAGGGTACGCCCAGAGCAACAAGAAACGATCTCACAGCAGCTGCTGCAGCAACAGGCAGCAGAGGACTGTCTACCGCGCTCGAGAGACGAGCCACGGGACGACGATCATCAACGTGGGACCCGGATACCTCGCCAACGCCAGCAGTGGGACTCATCTCGAGAGCACCAACGACGCCAAAGAAAACAACAATCGCAACCTCCAGAACGCCAACGCTCGGTACCCAGTCCGGTCGAACAGCCTCAGCGGCAATGGCTCCTGAAGACGCAAGAGAAGGAACCTCCCCAGCCCCAGCGCAGGTCCCCGTCAAGAGAAATAATTCTGCAGCCGAGATCACGCGTCGTCGCTCCTCAATCACGGCGGCCACTCCGACTGCAGTACCCGCAGGAGAGAAAGCCCCAGAGCGCATACCCTTCCAACCCCGCCGTACCTCAACAATCAGACAAGCCCCTTCTCCAGTCGAACGAAAAGATTCGCTCCTCGCCCCAGCAACGGGATCGCCTACCCCGCCAACGCCAGTCGGACGACACAGCACGACGAAGCGGCAGTCCAGTTGGGCGTGGGGAGGCGACAAGTCGAAGTCCGGACCGGCGCAGGGAGAGGGAAGACGAGGAGAAGATAGAGGGAAAATTGGGAGCAAAAATGGGGCAGAGGTGGGGACGGGGAACGAAGGAGGGAGCAGCAAGGGAGGTGGTGGGAGGGATGCAGGGGATAAGAGGAAGAAGGGGGATGGAATAGGGTCTCGGCGGTGGGGATGGGGGTGGGGGAGAGTCTAAGAATTCGGTGATGCTGTGTGCTTGATGTTGAACTTTCATTATTGTATTGCTATTTCCTATGAGTCCTGTTTCCTAGCCGGATGATGCATTCTATCCTTCTATGCTGCTTCTCTTGCGAGTGACATGTACGAGTGATGCTGAGCGCGCTCTTTGAGCAACCACCATCCATCTTAACCCTCATCTTCTTCCCCATCCGAGCACGGCACGACGAGCATGCAGCAGGAGCAGATCTAACTCTCAAGCTCCTAGCCATCCTGCCCCGTTCCTCACAGATGAAAAGACCATGGCACATCGACAGCCGAACCAAACAGAGAACCTGCGGTAGTAGCCCCGAACCCCTTTCTTCCCAGTCACACCCCAAAAGAGCACCACTAAACCGTTCTTAATCAGGGACGCCAGCGATAGCCAGGTACGAGTCCGGAAGGGCATGGTATGCGTTTCACTCGCACGAGAGGCTACGCTATGCAGAGCCTGGTGTCCAGAGGCAACGGCGGATCGTGGTCAATAGCGCTGCGAGGCCCTGACTCGAGTCATGCCGTGCTACCGCCTATGCTCGGAACAACAGTGGCGTTCCAATGATGCGTTGCCACATCCGCAGTCACGTCCAGGGAAAAAGACTGAGTCAGACCGACACGAGCCTAGGACCGCCCTCACCCCAAGGTGAGTAATACACAGTATCACAAACGAAACACATCAGCGACATCGGCAAACCAGTGTAGAAAGCAAGTTTCCATTTCATCGTGTTCTAACTCCGCCCAGAAAGGAGAAAGGCGAAGCCTTAAACTAACACGACACCACTTGTAGTAAAAACGCATTGACGCACACGCACATTCCGGCCACGACCCCCACCATAGCGTACATCCCAAAGTGTAAATGCATCGGCGCCAACATACCGACACACGTCCTGATAATGAAAAAAACGGGAAGAAGAAGAGAAACGACAGTCATTAAGCATGCCTCATAAGAGACCCATGAATCGCCAAGAAAAAGCCGGCAGGGAGAAGGCTAGCAGCCCACCGCAATTATCCGTCACGGATCCCACGAACTTCCGTCTCCTAGCGTCCGGATCCTCGCATCTATACATAATACAACCGTCAGATCGCATGTTTCCAACCGTAAACTCTTGTCTTTTGATTTTACCCGGAAGCGAATGCCACCGCTAATGCAAGACAGTCTTGAACTCTTGGAAGTCTTTGCCTCTCTGATCGCCGGCGAAGACGAGACAAAGCAAGTGCAGACGGTCCGAGACACGCCGTCGTGCCAATGCAATGGAAGCGGGGCCATAGCATTCATCCCAAGATCGCGTGAACGTATTCGATAAGACGGAGAGGAAACCAAGGATGGTTGTTGTAGATATTCGACGAGGATCGAGTGCCGAGAAAAGGAAGGTGGGGAACGATATCGATTGATGCGGGGGTTAGTTTTGCGCAGAGCTGATTCGGCGTTGGATTCGGCGTTGGATTCGTCGAGGGCTTAACAATATCGGATCGTTTATCGACGCCCAAACCTGCTGCACGGGGTGTTGGTAATGATACTGTGGATATTGTGGACTACTTCTGGGACTTTCTGGTGCGCGGAGACGACGGTCTGCCGCCGCCGAGGCTGGTTACGTACTTTTGTTTCTTCTCGGCAGGCTTCAGAATCTAGTTTTGGTTAGCCTTGATGCTCTGTATTTGCGCATGCGTTGCGTACCTGGAAGGAACAGAGCAGGCTCTCATCAACGCTCATCATGGCTCCGGCGTTGTCGAATTCGCCACAGTAGTTGGGTGCACTAAACAACGTAACAAGTTGGCGCTTCGAGAAGAACTCGTAGCCATCCTCCACGACTTGATGGGCGCGGCAGATGAGGTCCATGTCGTGCTTTTGTAGGAAGCGCGATACGACATCTGGTCCGAAAGTGAAACTGACACCTCGATCGTTTTCGCTCCACCCGGTGATATCCTTGTCGGGATCAGACCACAGAAGATCACACAGGAGACCGCAGTCGGGGATCTGCGCTTGTCAGTACGGGAACCGCGAGAGAACCGATTAGTGGGTTAGTAGAGCAGGGTAGGAACTCACATCCGTGGGACGCATCACGCGCCTGATCTGCTCCATAGAGTTCAGGTCGGGGCTCAGACCGCCGTGCATGGTGAAAATCTTCTCGTCGATGATAGCGGCAATTGGCAGGCAGTTGAAGCAATCGGTGAAGGTCTTCCAGAGCTTGATGTTGTATCTCCGCTTGCACTCATCGTAGAAGCCGTAGATGCGGTTGATGGAGGCGCACTCGTGGTTGCCGCGGAGCACGAAGAAGTTCTCGGGGTACTTGATCTTGTACGCGAGCAGCAGGCAGATGGTCTCTAGAGACTGCTTGCCGCGATCGACGTAGTCGCCGAGGAAGAGGTAGTTCGCTTCAGGTGGGAATCCGCCGTACTCGAACAGACGGAGCAGATCATAGTACTGGCCATGTATATCACCGCAGATCTGTACAGCCGTGTTAGCCTCTGTACTCAAGCCATACCGCGCAATTCTAGGAGTGTGGTGAGTGTACTGACCTTTATGGGTGCCTCGAGCTCGAGTAGAATGGGTTGCGAGATGAAGATTTCGCGTGCCTTGGTGCACAGAAAGCGGATCTCCGTCTCCAAGAGCTGCACCTGCTTGCCAGGCCTGCTGCCTCGGACCTCCAAGAGTCGGTCTATGATGGAATCCAAATCCACCTCTTGTTCCGCCATAGCTGGGTGTGCTACTGGGGTCGGGATGGGGTGTGGGGGGGCCTACGACAAGGGCGTGCCTCGCGCGGAGCGGATTGGGTGGAAGAAAAGCTGACGCGAAAAGCCTTTGCGTTGTGTACCCTGCACGAGCGTGTTAGCGCAACGTTTTGCTGTTGCAGAAGCGCAGTAGTCGTGGTGACGCAGCCCAGGTCGCCCTGCTGGCATGAGCGTGCCGGCGGCGACGGGCAGCCGTGACAGGCGTGGAAACTGCGAGAGAAGGAAGGAATGGGAGCTGGCGGGCGTGGATCTTACCTCTAGCCTAGTGTGTTGCTTGAAACAATCTCTGTAGGCGGCGCTCGCGTGTGTACGGCGGCTCGAGGCCTTTGTAGCGGCAGCACGGTGTCGGCGGGATCACGCGACGTTCTCGGCGACGAGGGCGGGTCAAGACGAATTGCAGGTGTCAAGAGGAGAATACCTGAGGCAGCCGTGTGGTGGTGAGGCGGGGAGCGCGAGGAGGGGCTCGAGCAAAAGGCGTTGTTGTGGGCCGGAGGAGGCTGTCGAGTGGGATGCCGAAGAACTCACCGCCTGGAGTGGCGCTGGCTGGGCGGCTCGCGAGGAAGGGCGCGGGAGGTTGCGTTCGCGGGGCTCTTGACTGCGGTGCAGAGACGAGCGGGCAAAGTCAGTTCTTGTGGGGGGTTTGCAGGCAGGGTGGGTGACGGTGGGCAGGCGAGATTCTCGCAGTGAAGAGGTTCTCGAGTTGGGTTGGCCTTGGCGAGCGAGCGAAGCTAATCTAAGCCGAAGTGGGTACGCTGGAACGTCAAAGAGAAAAAGCTGCGAGGCCGCTGCTGACGGTGCAAATCCAGAGTCGCTGGGCCAAAGCAAGAGGTGTTACAGTCATGGGGAGCACAGATGCGTGTCCATCGCACTGCACTGTCTTGCCGTCGCATCGTCGTCTTGTCTCGCGCGCAATGGCCTCTTCCAAGCCGCACCATTACAAAGACATTCACCCAAACCGCTACTCCCATCGTCTGCCCGGCCATGTACATATATCGCTCACACAGAAGACCATTGCGCATCCAGCGGCATCCAGCGGGTCCACCTGTTATCCACTTCCTCTGACCAGCATTCAATCCGTGCAAACAAATGCCCATTACGGCGGCACAATCTAGACCGAACGACCCGCTTATGCTCCGTGAAACTTGCGCCGCCGTGTTGCATGCATCCCCCTTAGGCACCAGTACAAGACAGTGCGCAGGACAGGGCCGCATCCAGCCAAGCTGTCTCCTTCTGTTCACCGGTAGCCGCCACCAGGGCTGCCTCGATCCGTTCGGAGCGACCAGAAATAGGCTTCGACGGAAGCCACAGCCGAGATATGTCACGTGCCATGGCATTCACCACCTGCAAGGCACCCCTGTCAGCAGCGATCAGCGAGTTGCAGCGAAATGACGTATCAGTATAGCCGGAATCCTCTCTATCCAGGCTTATACACTATGAGCAACATGTCCAATTCAATTGCACCCGTCACAATGGACTGGAACGTCTTGCAATGTCAGCTTTCTTTGTATCACCTGTCACATCTGAGGTGCGCGGTGCTAGGCGACTCAGGTAACACGCCTAGACAGAGTGGAACACAGATAGGACGACCACCAAGGAGACCAGAACAGTATAAATTCATGCAGACATCTACACCTCTGCCCTGCGCCTCGCTCTTCATTATGCAGCCTAATTGATGCCCTGGTAAACGCCGCCCCAACGTGCCACTTTCCCTCACGAGAAATCGAAACGAGGCCGTTGATCCATGAGGGTAGTCTTCCACCTAACAAACGCCGACATGTGGTATGCTACAAAAACTCGCAAAGGAGACGTACGATCTTGACAACAAAACCGGGAAAATGCAAGCAAAACATCCTTTTACGAGATACGATGCCGCCAAATAAAGGTGGAAAGAGGAGAGGCTTATCGGTACAACGAGCGTAAAATCTCAACGCTCGAGAAGGCCTCCGGTGGAAAACATTGTAACGCCATGCACAAAAATTCTAGATGGGACCAAAAAAAGAAGAGCAACAAGATGAACACAAAGGCGACGAAAGCTCCCGCGCATCCAACACCCCGCAAAGGGTATTACACCGGCGTGAAAAAAAAAGAAGGAAACAAAATGGGTATCGCTAAAGATCAAGGACGAGAAAGTCAATAGCATCGCAGAAGGTCTTGAGTTCTTCTCACAGGCCATCGAATGGTATGCGCACCAATATGTGTAGGTTGCTAGCATCATGTAGCTGGCGATTCGACGACACATGATACTTTCAGCCAAGCGTTCTTCCGCCAGACACGATGCTCTGGCTTGGAGTGCGTGGCAGGGTCGGCCTCAGAGCGGGCGAATTGTAGCTGGCAACGGATTTGGCATCCCAACTGTCGTCACCCAAGGCGCTCAGCCAGGTGTTTCCGAAGTCCTGTCGCAGCGCCTCGATCTTCTTCTTGTACAGATCGCTGCCAACATCGAATTCAGGACTTGGCTGGGCCTTTACTTCGGTGTCGATAGCCGGCAAAGACTTTTTTGCAGGATCGCCTGGAGTGACCAGATCCTCCCGAGGTTCTCCGAGTAGAAGAGCGCTGTCGACCGACACTTCAGTGCTCGGTTTCGAAGAGAGGACCTCGACCGGCCGCGAAGGCTCTTCAGGCGGCGAGTTGAGACGGCCATAATTAGGTTCAGCGGTCTTCGAGCCAAGCTCAGCTTGCGTCAGCTCAACAACTCTTCGCTTGGGAAACTTCTTCTTCCGCTGGGAACCAGTGCCTTTCCCACTCTTTGAACGTTGGAGTGAGGTCCGTGGGGGGCTTTGGTTTAGCAGAGTAGCATCGATGGCCTTCACCACCTTTGGCGGGACCGGTGGAGGGGGCATCTCATCTTCGGGTGGCGGCTTCATCACCGGTACACCAGGTGGCTCAGGCACGCGGTCAATGAGCTGCTTCCTCTCACTGTTGCTTGGACTTGTAGAGTCAATGATGACGTCTTCCGTGTACCCCGGTGTCTTCCGGAACAGATTGAACACTGTGACCCTGTAATTGCTATACGACTTGCAGAACGGATTCCGGTGCACATAGATTTCCGATATGTTTGGCACACCGGTGAGGCGCGCGACCTCGGTGGGATCCGACAGCTTGTTGTCTCTCAGGTCCACACGCTCCAACGAAAGTAATCGCTCAATGCCAGCAAGCGATGTCAGTCGGTTGGAACGCAGGTTGAGCGTCGTGATGGCGGGTAAAGGGCTTCGTGTCAAAGAGTGCAAGCTCTCAATCATGCAATTCGAAAGATTGAGCGCCCGTAAGCAGGACATTGTCGACAGGCTATCGGGGATCTCAGTGAAGAGGTTTGCCGATAAGTCGAGCGACTGCAGGGTGTTGGCCAAAGGAGCCAGACTGGAAGGCGAGATGTTGGTGAGGGCATTGTCCGCTAAGCTCAGGTGTCTCAAGAAACGCCACTTGGTAGGAGGAAACCAGCCGAACGACAGAAGATTGGATGAGCTGCCTCCAGGCGTGGTTGACCGTACACTAGACCCGGAACTGCCAGACGACCGGCGGAGATCGGGCACGTTGCTTTTCCCATAGACGGTGGTGGAGCCGTGGCGAGAGGTGGCCGGCCTGGAGGGTGACACGCTGCGTTGGCGATGGGTCGATTTGGAGCCTTCTCGCATCAGCGCCGAGTTCCTCGGGCTGGAGCTCTGCCTGTTGGCAGCAGCGGGCGATTGTGGTGGAGAGGTCGATTGCGCAAGCTGAGCATGCTTTATGGCCGGACTTGCAGCAGGCCACGGCGTGGGGGGCGAAGGAGGGGCCTTGGCCGAACGTCGTCGTCGCTTGTCTATGTCGTCCAAGACGATGTGGATGAGCAGGTCGGCGGGGTCGTCGACACCAGCTCTCTTCACCGTCAAGCTGCGAAGGTTCTCCGCTAGGCGATCCCAGCCATAGAACTGGCGGAAGTCTACGTCGTATATCTCAAGCGCAGTGACGTTTTTGAAGGCATACAGAGGCACAGCACTGTCAAAGGGGAATTCTTCGTACCCGGAGATGAGACGGGCTTGGTGATCAGGAGCAAGTCTCAGACATGGGATCTTAGTGAAGGCCGAGTACAAGTACTTCAAGTCCTCTTGGAGCTGGGCCTTCTGGCGCTCGACCTTGGCGGCACTGTTGGACGAAAGACGCAAAGAGGACCAGAGCGAGGACATGCCCGACATCACGCTGCGAATGCTGGAGACGGAGTGGACCGAGTCGCGGTCCGAGGACCGCGTCTTGTTCCGTTGGGCATTGCTGAGGAACGACACATAGTTGGTTGGTGAGGCTTCGGTGTGTATGTTCTCAAGACGCACATTCATCGGCCCCACGGCTATGCCCAACTCCTCGTAGCGGGACAGCAGATAGAACAGGTGGTGGGGTGTCAGTGTCAGTTTCGCCGGCTTGAGTGACTGCGAGGTGAAGGTGAGGGAGGGCAGTGACAGGGCGGCGGCCCAAACACTCGACGTCGAGGACGGGGGGTTCGCGTTGCCCGTGGGCGAGGTTGGGGTTGCCGTGGGCTGGCCATGTTTGGGGGCTTGACGCTGCAGCTGGAGAGCATTGGCGAGCGCCTTCTCGTGGGTGCGAACAAAGTACGCAAGGTTCTGGACAAGATGTCAGCACGTCGACTCGAGCGGGTAGCCACGTTGGTTGTGCACGCGGACGTGGTGCTGCGCGGGCCCGTGACGCCGGTGCAACACCCCACGCACAGCCTGGAAGAGCGCACCTTGATGAAGACCTGGCCATCCTCTGTGTCCATGGCTTGATGCTAGCCGATGGCGACCTGCATGTAGGGCCTGGGTGTGTGCTGTGCCGTCTGCTCGAGCTATCGCCACGTCTGGCTGCGGCGGAGAAGTGGTGAGGCCACTACGGTGGGTTTCGGAGGAGGAGGGGCGCGGTCGCGGTCGCGTAGCTGCTCAGCACGCCGTGGACGGGGACTGTGCGTGACGGCGTGGGGCCTGGATAGTCAGTACACTGTGTCTCCTGCGCAAAGGGGTCTGGCTGTGTCTAGTTGCGAAAGGTCCTGTTGTTGACGATGTGCAGGGTGTTGGCGGAGGGGGGTTTTTTTCTCCGGACAGTGACTGTAACGTACCGTGGGGTCCCTCTGTCGCCCTAGGTGAAGGACCTAGGTGACGGACAGGAGAAGGCGACGGATGGCAGATAATATGTATGCACAGCGGCACGGGAAAGGACGCCCACTGGTGGGTAGTGGCGACCTCGGCGGGCCAAGCGACGTGCTCGCAGACGGGCCAAAGAGAGGTGCAGGACGAGATGCGATAGCAAGCAAGGCCCGGGGCTGCAGGCAGGGCAGGGGACAGGAACACACAGTCGCTCTGCGCAAACTGGCAACTGCAGCGAGCAGAATGGGAGAGAAGACTACGCTGCTCGAGGGAGCGCCGGGGCAGGGGGCTGTCAACAACAACACCACCAAAAATCGACTCGCGGGCGGGGATGCCGTATCTCGACAAATTAGCTCTGCCTCTTCCCTCTTCCGAGTAGCGGCCGGCGGTGCTGGGCTGATCAGACGCGGCGATCTCTGGGGTGAGTCCGGGCACAGGCACAAGGGCAAAGGCGAAGCGCTCGCGCTCTCTGGAGGGAGAGACGAGGCGGCCGCGGCTGGCTGTGGTCGCGCAGGTGGAAGAGTGCACGATGCAGTTTTGGCAGAGAGCACGATGAGGGCCGAGATACGACAGCCATGGTGCCGTCACCTGAGCCAATCACGCCGCCGCCGCCCTCATGGTCCGAGCAGGCGCTAACCTCACGCCTACGCCTGCCTCTCCATCCCTGTCCCCAGTCCCCTGTACCCTGTTCCCAGTCCT
>Ga0247733_1000267_pt1 | contig 42519 bp, 45 predicted proteins | sample UWRJL043104R2_FD_180932 | JGI IMG/M metagenome (GOLD analysis project Ga0247733, IMG submission 180932) | Plant litter microbial communities from Arlington Agricultural Research Station in Wisconsin, United States - UWRJ-L043-104R-2 | ecosystem: Environmental > Terrestrial > Plant litter >...
CTCCATCCTCCACCCCCTCCTGCTGGTGCCACTTGCTCGACCATGGCTGCCGATGTCGCGACGCTCTCGCAGCTGCTCGCGGCGAGCTTGAATCCCGCCCAGAACAAGCAAGGTACGTACTTTTACAAGCAACTCATGTCCTCTGCAGCAGACGCGGTCCAGAGCCCGTCCATACCCGTCCGATGCGTGCTAACGTCTGCAGCCGAGGCCGCCATCGCCGAGGAGCAGCGCAAGCCCAACTTCTCCCTCACCCTCCTCCACCTCGTCGCCAGCGACGCTGCCCCGCCAACGGTCCGGCTCTCGAGCGCCCTCTACTTCAAAAACTTTGTGAAGCGCAACTGGGTCGACGATGAGGGCAACTACCTGCTGCCCGAAGACGAAGTCACGGCCATCAAGCGCGAGCTGATTGGCCTCATGGTGTCGGTGCCCCCGAATCTGCAGGCACAGCTCGGCGAGGCCATCAGCGTCATTGCCGACAGCGACTTCTGGGTGCGGTGGGACACGCTGGTAGACGACCTGATATCGCGCCTGACACCCGACAACGCCACCGTCAACAACGGCGTGCTGCGCGTCGCCCACTCCATCTTCAAGCGCTGGCGCCCGCTGTTCCGCTCCGACGACCTCTTCACCGAGATCAACCACGTCCTCTCCAAGTTCAGCGCCCCCTTCCTGACGCTGCTCGAAAACACCGACATCGTCATCACCAACTCGCAAAACGACCCGCAAGCCCTCAAGGCCGCCTTCACGACACTCGACCTGATCGTCAAGATCTTCTACGATCTCTCCTGTCAGGACCTGCCGCCTGTGTTCGAGGACAATATCGCCGCCATCGCCGGGCTGCTCCACAAGTACCTCACGTACGACAATGCGTCGCTACACACGGATGACGAGAGCGAGTCGGGACCGCTAGAATATGTCCGGGCTGGCATCTTCCAGGGGCTGATGCTCTACGTGCAGAAATACGAGGATGTGTTTGGCCCGCAGCTGCCGCAGTTCATCCAGACGACATGGAGCTTCCTCATGTCGGTCGGCTTGGAGACAAAGTACGACATCTTGGTCAGCAAGGCGCTCCAGTTCCTCACCAGCGTCGCCGGGACCCATCATGCCGAGAACTTCAACAACCAGGAGGTGCTGGTGCAGATCATCGAGAAGGTCGTCTTGCCCAACCTCACTCTGCGCGAATCCGATGTGGAGCTATTCGAGGACGAGCCCATCGAATTCATCCGAAGAGACTTGGAAGGGTCCGACAATGACACCAGGCGACGGGCCGCTACCAACTTCCTCCGCACTCTCATGTCGCGCTTCGAGGCGCTGGTCACAAGCACATCCCAAACGTACGTTGACGCCTACCTCCAAAACTACGCAAAGGACCCCAAAGAGAACTGGAAGTCCAAAGACACCGCCGTCTACCTCTTCTCGGCCATTGCGGCCACGGGCACCGCGACCACGTCACAGGGAGTCACAAGCGTCAACCCCAACGTGGATATCCTCGGCTTTTTCAACAACAACATCGCGGCCGATCTGCACGGTGAGAGTGCCGCACCTATCCTCAAGGTGGACTCGATCAAGTTCCTCTACCTCTTCCGCAACCTGCTCTCGGTGGATCTATGGCGGGCTGCCTTTCCACTGCTCGTCAATCAACTTGGCAACCCAAATTATGTCATCCATACGTACGCCGCTATCGCCGTAGAGCGCGCTCTCTTCTTGACAGACGCGAATAAGAATCCCGTCATCCAAAGAGAGGCGGTCGTCGGTGCCTCGCGAGACTTACTCACCCATCTATTCAAACTCATCACCAAGGAGTCTGCGCCTGAGAAGATTCAAGAAAACGAGTTCCTTATGAAGTGTGTCATGCGGGTGCTCATCTTTATTCGGGAGGGTGTGCTGCCAATAAGCGAGATGGTGCTGAATAACTTCGTCAACATTCTCAAAGTCATCCGGCACAACCCCAGCAATCCACGATTCCAATACTTTTTGTTCGAGGGCCTTGGCGCTTTGGTCCGCTTCGCCGCACCTACGCAAAGTACTGCGTTTGAAAGCAAGCTCTATGAGCCCTTCTCGCTCATCCTCTCGGAGAATGTCGAGGAGTTCGCACCGTACGTGTTCCAGCTGTTCGCCGCGCTGCTCGAGGCCAACCCATCGGGCAACTTACCAGAGTCCTACCGTGGTCTCTTCGAGGCCGTCATCCGGCCAGGTGCGTGGGAGACCAGGGGCAACGTGCCGGGCCTGAGTCGTCTCCTAGCCGCCATGATACCTCGCGAGGTCCAGAACATAGTTGCCCAGAATCACGTCGAGGCGATCTTAGGCATCTTCCAAAAGCTCGTCTCCTCCAAAGCAAACGAAACACACTCTTTTGACCTTATCGAAGCCATCATCACGCACATTCCGCTTGCAGCGCTACAGCCGTACTTTGTGACCATCGTTCAGTTAATGCTCACGCGCTTATCAAGCATGAAGACGGAAACCTTCCAGCAGCGTTTCATTGCCTTCTACCACTTCATCTCTGCGCGGCAAGAAAAAGGCCTTGGGACAGACTTCTTCGTCGCTGTCTCCGACCAAGTTCAGCACGAGTACGCTCCGACCCAATTCATGTGCTTGTTCCCGCTGACAATGATACAGTGTCTTCAAGCAAATTTACCTGAGCATCATTCTGCCCGACACCCAAAAGCTAGCCCGACCTGTGGACCGAAAGACTGCCGTCGTGTCCTTCACTAAGACGCTCACCGACTCGCAGGCCTTTGTCGACCGGTACCCCAAAGGCTGGAACCTGACGACGCAACGCCTATTGGAGCTACTCGTCAACCCTCCTGTCCCAGCATCGGCCGATGACGTGATCCCCGATGCGGACGTGGATGATATGAGCTTTGGCGTCGGCTTCACGCCTCTCAACACGTGCAAGAAGCAACCAAAGGACCCGTTCCCGGAGATTACCGATGTGAAGGCCTGGGTCGGTCACTATCTCAAAGAGGCGAACACAAGGCACAATGGCAAGATTGTGAAGCTGGTGCAGGAGCGGTTGGCGCCGGATGTCAAGCAGGCGCTGGCCCAATACTTGGAGTAGTGGAGACAAGCGGGGTGGGAAGGAGAAGTGGAGTGGCATAGAGGACGTTGCGACGAATTGATACCCGCATGGGTTGCACAGCAGCGGAGTTTGGTAGATAAAAAAAAGTAGGGACGTAAGCTAGCGCTTGTGTGCATAATCCAAAACCTGAATGAACCAAATGATTCCGGCATGTGCAAGAAGCACAACTGCGAAGACGACGACAAGACGACCACTCTGCAGGCGCCCTGAGAAGGATTGATACCATTTGTACGTCGGCCGCTTTGATTGGTCGGGACGCCGCAGACGACAGACATGAGCTGTTATCGATCTGCCCGTCGTCACCGCCTCTGGTCCGTAAACCCCCAAACGCGTCCACGTCTGCCGTCATCCTCTACGCTGCTGCGAGCAATGCCTTCGATTGGCCCTGCATTCGAACCGCAGCTCCTCTAGCTTCGATTCTCTACCTGGTCTGGCTACCTTGACTCGCTACCCGCCTGTTGGACAGCCCGCGCTGACGCCGTACCAAGGTTCCGGTTCCGTCACATCATGATGAGATGCCGTGTCTGACACACGTCCTTCAACCTTTCTCTTCTCTTTACTGCGTGATTCTTGTCTATAGTGTCTCCCGGCATATCGTTCCCTCTTCCGCGCCAACATGAGTCGTCGCCGCGTCCGACTCACCAGCATCGCGCTTGGCGTCGCCTGCGGCCCTATTCTTTGCTGCTGGATTGCGATTGCGTCGTGTTTCTGCCCTGGACGATTACATCGCCGCGGCGAGTCCGAGGACAGGAAACGCTTTGAGCGGAGGCAGGTTATGGCGCCGCGGCCGCTCGCCGTGAGGCCGTTGGAGCGGGGTTTAACGATCCCTGTGCCCAAGTCGGTGGAGGAGGCGAGTCCGGTGGAACAGGAGCGGGGGAAGACGGACACCACCAAACGCGAATCTGTCGAGGAGACGAGTCTTGCTGAAACGGAGCGTGGGAAGACGCTCGATCAATCGCAGTCACGGCTTCTGCAACTCCCGTACGAGCTGAGACAGATGATCTTCCGCGCTACGATTGGGGACAGCACGATGCACATGATCCTGAAGAAGAACAAGCTCGGGCATCTGCGGTGCAAGGCCCCCAGCGCGGTCGAGTGTCCTTTGGGCTACAATGGAAGCACGTTGAGTCGCGAATGTTGCTGGGGAACGGTGGACAGCGCGAACATATGGCTGCCTTTGGCGGGAGATGGTGACGAAGGGACAGATGGCGACTTGCTCCCGCTACTGCAGAGCTGTCGACAGATGTAAGTCGCCGGTGACCCGTGGGATAGCGAGATGCTGACAGCTTGACAGCTACTCTGAGTCCATCGACCTCGTTTACTCTACAAACTGCTTCTCCTTCTCCGACCTCGACTGTCTCCGCTACTTCTCCTGTACCGTCTTGCCCCGCCGTTTCGATCTGATCCGCACCCTCGATCTCGAATGGTGTCTTTCATGGCCCATCTACGACCCTCTCTCACAAGCGCTACTTCTCTCCGATCCTGCTCTATACCCACCACATGACGAGGCGACATGGGAGGAAACATGGCGCATCATAGCTGACATGCCGAATCTGGTCTTCATACGGGCGAGTCTGTTGTACTTTTATGGATTCAGAGACGAGGGGTGCGAGACGAAAATGCTCGCGCCGCTGAGGAAGGTTACAAAGCCAAAGAAATTCGAAGTGCACGTCAGCTGGCAGGGGGAAGATATTGAGGGTGCGCCGTTTCAGCTGTTCAGGCCGGCGAGCGAAGAGGTGTCTTCTTCGGATGAGCAATGGTGAGTTGGATGAGCTATTAGGGATGGAGAACACCGCGTGCTTGGTCGGTCCCCTTCAGGATGTGTATGCTTGTCATGAGCAATGTCTTTGTACGGCAGCCTATTGTTCTGTATATATAGCCTCTAAGAATGCACTGCATATACGCGTTCTTGCATTATTCTCGCTCGCAATAGCGAATCACCGGTTTCTTTTTTTCCAAAATCTTCCTGCCAAGCAGCTTGTCAGTGAGGGAAGCTTCTAGCTGAAGACAAGATGTACATCCAAGAAGCTTACAGAGCACAACTCTGCGCTTTGTAAATTTGATTTTGCTACATGCCGTTGTGTACTTTCCCCATTGGGCTAAGCGGCTCGTACAATATCTCGAAGGGCGCGAACGATCCACCGAATGTCCTCTCGAACATTCCACCTTGCAGCTAGTCGTCGAGATACACATTTAACTTAAACGGTTAACCACATCTGAACCAAGCTACAAAACTGCCGGTTCCTCGAGCGGTTGAATGCGTTCAAATCTCTTCCGCACAACAATCGCCTTCCCAACGCTCCGCGGCATCATCAGAACATCTCCGCATTGGCACCTCATCTTCGCGGTACAGAAACCGGTACTGTCTATCAGACATACCATCAGCCAACGACCATATAACATGGCGTCCGCCAAGACGGAAGCCCTGTACCAAAAAGACGGCCACCTCTACACGCACGCGGCTCCTTTGTCCTCTCTCTCCCCACTCTCCTCCTACCCCGCGGAAACCCAAGCTTTGTTCAAACCCCCGCAAGGCACGGAACCATATATCCTCACCACGCCATCGACGATTTTTCATGCCCAAGGCGGAGGTCAGCCCACAGACACGGGGACCATTACTCCCAGAGCAAAGGAAGATGGAACGCCAAAATTCGTTGTACACCAAGTGCGAAAAATAGACCCTGCGATTCTGCATCTAGGCGTCTTCGAGCCGGCAGATGCGAAATTCCAAGAAGGCGAAGAACTTATGCAGAATATCGACGTCAAAAAACGCATACTACACTCCCGCCTCCACACTGCTGGCCACGTAATCGGCCTAGCCATTAACATGCTCAGCAAAACCCCTAGCAACCCTCCCTCCCCATACGACATTCCTTCCACTATCAAAGACGGGAAAGCCTCCCACTACCCCTCCGCTGCCTTCGTCGAATTCACCGGCATCATCCCCGCCACCGCAAAACCCTTCATCCAGGCCAAGGTAGATGAACTCGTTACACAGGACCTACCCGTACATATACACTTCTGGTCGGAAGACGAGGCGGGGCGGAAATGTATTGGAGGTGTCGATGGAGCCGCAGTACCGGAGGGGGAGACGGATGTGAGGGTGGTGGATTTGGGTGGGTTGGGGAGTTATCCTTGTGGCGGGACTCATGTTAGGAGTTTGGGAGAGTTGGGAAAGGTGGTGGTGAGGAATGTCAAGGGAAAGAAAGGGATTAGCAAGGTAGGTTATGAGGTTGCGGAGTCGTAGGGTGTGGATCGGGGTGGAATGGGTGTGTTGGAGCAAGGTGACTTGTTTACGTACATTTCAGTATATCAGATTCGGTAAGGGCTGGCTACAATCGAACAATATCAGCAAACTGTAAATTGTGGATTCGAAGAGCCCGGCCCACCTGTTCGCGCCAAATCTTCAGACCAACACTCTACCGCCTGTCTACCCCGGAGCAACAACACAACCAAATTGACTCACGTGCCGTCACATCCATTCATGCATCTATACTAAACCAGCATCCAAAGTCAAAGAACTCCCTAAAAGAAAAACTTACCATCCTCCCGACCGTACGAATACTCCATCTACTTATCCTGAATCTCAGCTTCGACATCGACAACGGAAGCAGCAACATCCACATCGACGCCCCTCGCAGCAGTAAACCATTCCCTAGGCTTACTCGCGAAACCGAGGGATCGCCTCTTAAGGTAAGATACATCCGCTCTGCAGGCACCGTTGCTTGCAGCAATGGAACCGGCAAGGAAGAGTGAAGCGGTGGTAGCAAGGAACTTCAGTGTGATCGGTAGTTTGACCGGCTTTCGGTGAGAGGGGCTAGGATGAACGGTAGGTGGATTGTTGAGGAAAGTGTCAGAAGGTAAAGTAGAATGTCATTGAAGTGAAGTGAATGGAACGATGTTGAAGATGTGTAGAAGCGTTGTTGTTATATACTCGACATCCCTCCAAACGCAACCCATCTCTTACTAATACAGTGGTGTCTCGGGCACCGGTAGTGCTTGGTCCAGAGCGTTCCACTTTTGTTATTATCTCTCCTATTTCACTGTTCCAAGGGTTCGTAGTTCCTTCACCTGTCATTACTCATCTGAAGAGTTGACTGCGGCTCATGTCCGAGGTACTGGGTTGGTACGGGGCTAACATTATGCTAGAATTAAGTTGGGTTACACACGCAGGCCTTTAGGCCGGCAACTATTGACATTCTCATCGATCACGCAGATATAGTCTGCAACTGTTTCTCGATCCCACCCTAGCACATATTAACATTTTATCTTCCTATTATATCCTGGACGAGTACAGGGGAATTAGTTAACATCAACTCTAGTGCTAGGGCTTGAAGATATACTAGTATCATTACCTTTACTACAACTGCCTCTATTATAGACCTATGGATTGCAGCTATGCATTACTTAGGTAGTACAGCGTATTCAATACTATTTCTTTCTAATGTAACGCCCTGTGCGTTCTACATGCCCAAGATAGTGAAGTCCGCTAGGCAACTGGATCGTATATGCAGGTAACATATGAATGGACGTGCACGCGACTAGCTAACGGGGATTTAACAGAGGTAAATTAATGGAGAGTCGTAAATAGTACTTACAGGGAAGAGTAGTTGGTAGGGACGTGACACGGGGAAAGCGGCGGTCTGGGGGCAGAGAGACGATGATTATTACCACGTGCACGTACGGAAGGTTTGGTAACGCGGGGATCCGCTCTTCTATCAAGGTAACTATATGAATCCTGTGCGTGAGCGGTATCGATTCCCGATGTGCCTGCATCTATAGAGAAACCGTGAAGTATTAGAAGCTTGCGGCCTTCGAATTCGTGCTAAGAGATACACTCCTAACTTCATATTTAACCTCTTGGTATCAACACTTGCCTTCAAGCATCTTCCGCCTTCGAGTTTGTACATGCTGTGTTCAAGTATCGTCGTTCTGTAGTATCCTAGGTGTTAATTATCACTAACACTCCCACTGCAGCAACAAGTCTTTTCTTCCAATTTTTGAGAGCTTCGTTTGCATGGGCGGTCTTTGATTCGATAGGTGTCTTCATTAAACGCCCTAATAGCGTTGACTTACTCCTTAAATTTGCTAGTAAGACTAACAGATCGTCTACATGTAGTTATAACAGTGAATAATAGTGACGCCGGCGGTGGCGAGCACAACAACGACGATGGACAATTCCAATTTAATACTCTAATAGGATCGTCTCTAGAATAGGCATTTGATTGGTTGGTTGAATGGGATGTAAAGAGTAGTAAGAGTTGAAGGGATATTTGGGACTGGAGTGTGGGTAAGTTGGAGCCAAAACACTAAAGTATCAAGTCGTGGATGTTGATCGGGAGCGTTAGGTTCTAAGGAATGCGAATAGAGTCTTCATATATGCGCCATAATAATTACCTAGCACGATAGAGCTTCATATTACTCAAATTTACTGCATTCCGAATGCACGTGTGACAAAGGCGGGTTGCTTATCCGTCCATCTTCTTCTTAGCTCGACGGACGGAGTCTCAGATCTTCCGTGGATGTTGAGGCGTAACACTGACCTGTATGGACATACGCGTACTCCACCTCTATAAATATCTCCAGTCAACAGCTTATTCAGACTGAAGCAGAATGCGAACAAACCAGATACCACCACGCAGGCAGGACCTAGACGCAAGGACAATCGTTAAGAGCTGATAAGGATTCAAGAGTATTAGGTTCGGTGTCGAAGAGTCAGATGGTATTTTTTTTTAACTATTGTCGTCTTCATTGCATGGGTCATTTAGAGCATGTAGGGAGGTACGTTGCATCAATAGGCTTAATAGATCTGGTAAAGACTGGATAGAAACAAATAGTGCCAAACAAGCGTCAAAACATCTGCTTTCACTTCCACCACCCAAATACCGTTCAACATTTGAGATATCACCAGCCAATATGCCGAACGACTGCCAACCCGTCGGAATATTGAAAGGGAGTAGTGACCTAAAGAACATCAGACACCATCGTCATCAAAGGACGTTTAGTTCCAACCCCACGTCTTACATACCTCTTGAATGATCATCTCTACTCCTTAACCGCCCATTCACCCTCAAAGCTCGCTTCCAATTCTTCGCATGATCGTCCGCTGCCCCCGGTCGAGGGAGACCCGTCCTCGCGTGCTTGCATGCAGGTGATATATGGGGTTTTTACACGTGCCGAAATTGAAGGCTCGTCCTCAGTTCTAGCGTTCCGCGCGGCGTTGACCCATTCCCTTGCCTTGCTGGTCAAGCCCACAGAGCGTTTCCAATCAGTGCCTTTACAGCGTCCGTCGGAAGTGCAGGCAGTAACAGAAAGAGTGAGAGCAAGGACGGCGACGGTGGTATTGAACTTCATAGTGTTGGATTGGGGATGTTTCGATTTGACTGGTTGGATAAATATACGGTTGAATGAGTGTGGGAAGCAGAGTTGAATGTAAAAGTTGCCAGAACTCTTGAAGTGAAGTGAAGATGCTGAACGGACTATCACAGTTCGTGGCATGAAAAGCCCTTTTAAAGTATGAGCTGCAGCAATGCATTAGAGTCTCGGTGCGAGAAGCTAGAGATCGGGTTACGGAGTTTGACCGCTGCAACTCCATCACCCGAAAGCTACAAATCGACGTTTCTCCCCGCAACCACCCTTTTCGAAGAAACCACAAGGGTAAAATAAGCATTGGGCAGACGAAGATGAGCTTGGGGCCGAAAAGAACAGTGCTAAGGACTCCGTCTGCGACAACATCCACGCCCGCCGATGACCGAGTCATCATACGCCCTGTTTACGCCCCGACCAGCCCTTTCCCCCCCAATATACCCATTTTGTACCTTTCTAGTACCCAATGGAAAGAATCGCAGGTTGTGATGTGTAAAAATAATCAGAAATTTTGGAATGAGTTGCGGGCAGTAATTGCAGGGGAAAGTATTTGGTACGAACGACTTGCGGGAAAGGGGTGTTTGGGGAGTATAGGGGGCGGACACATACGTAAGGGTTTGCTACAACAAAGTCTGTTTACTGAATGCAACCTTTGAGAAGCTTGTGTAGGAATGCAATCCACTCTTTAACGTTCCGCTTGACGGAGTAGGAGCAGGCTGACGATATGCATGGGAGGACCCCAGAACGAATAAAAGGCTTGAAAAGCGCTCAATTCAAGTGCAAAGACATTAGGCTTTGTATAAAAACATAAATACCAGAGTAAATTAACTTCATGACTAGACTATCTATTTCTGGAAATATGACTATTATTATAATACTATATAGACTACTCACATATCTTTTTATATAAGTAAAGGTATCTATCTAAAGTTTTAATAGTCTATATATAATTAATTTACTTCTTTTATAAGAGTAAAACACTTATAGTAAAGATCTAGTAGAACAATCTAATTAGCTTATATAGAGGTTATAAAGAGCTATACTATTTTAATGTTTAATAGTATAATAGGATATTTTATTCTAGCCAAGTTAATAGCTACTTCAAGTATATAAGCTAGATAATAAGCTACTACTATTTATGCTAGCCCAAATAATGACCATAACAAATTGAAAATTTCCTTGCCAGGGAAAGTTACAGAAATCTCGCCGTTAGGTAGAATCGTCTTATACGCGGTGGGTAAGACTGTAGTAATAGGTGCACCTACTATAGCACTAACAGAAACAGCGAGAATAGTGCGAACGGTCGTAGTAGGCCTAGATGTTGAGGACAATAAAGTAGTAGGGTGAGATGTTGAAGACGAAATCGTAGGGCGAGATGTTGAAGACGAGATTGTAGGCCGAGATGTTAAAGAAAGAGTAGTAGGCTCAGTTGTGGTACCAATGGTTGTTGTGGTAGGGGAGTCAGTTGTGGAAGACAACAAAGCGGTAGGGAGAAATGTTGAAGACAAAATTGTAGGCGGAGATGTTGAAGACGAAGTATTAGGTACACTTGTAGTGCCAATAGTTGTGGTAGTGGAGTCAGTCGTTGAAGACAATGAAGTGGTAGGTTCAGTTGTAGTATCAAGAGTGATGCTAGCTGGGGCGTCTGTCGAAGTCGTTACGATACTTTCTGTAGTAGATTCCTCTGGGATGCTAAAAGTAATCGTAGTAGAGTCGCCTGTAGATGACACGACGTCCTCTGTAGTAGTTGGCGTATTTGTAGGAGTTCCGACATCCTCTGTAGTAGTCAAGGTGTATGTTGATGTTCCTCCATCCTCCGTAGTAGATTCGCTCGTGGAAGTTGCTGTGACATCCTCTGTAGTAGTCAAGGTGTATGTAGATGTTCCTCCATCCTCCGTAGTAATTTCGCTTGTGGAAGTTGCTGCGACATCCTCTATCGTGGTTCCTGTTGGATTACTAAGAGTAGCAGTGGTGGTAGTCTCGTCTATGAGGGTGACGACATCCTCTGTAGTAATCCCATTTGTGGGAGTTGTTCTGACGTCCTCTGTGGTAAAGCTAGATGTTGAAGATGTAGTGGTCGCTTCACAGGCCCCTGGTCGAATAATTTGGTTATTGATAAGCGTTACTGCGCCATTCAACGCAAAAACGCCTCCAGTAACAGATGCCCCATCTTGCAGGCTGATTGAGGTCAATGCCAAAATATTACCGTTGAAAGCAGTCGTTGTGAGAAGCGTAGCTGACGAGCCGACCTGCCAGAACACATTGCATGCCCGTGCACCATTGATGAGTTGCACCGTCGACCCTGTTGCGGCGGTCAGACTTGATCCGATCTGGAACACGAAGAGCGCATTAGGATCATTCTCGCCGTCGAGTGTAAGTGTTCCAGTAATCCCTACAGCTGCAGGGGCCGTATAAGTCCCAGCAACGAGCCTTTCTCCACCAAGATCAGAACCCGGGAGCTGTCCAGTCGTAGGCCTAGCCGCAGCAGCGTCATAAGCTGCTTGCGCATCTGCAAGTGCTTGTTGGGAAACGCTATCGGCAGCGTAGATAGCATCAGCCGACCCAGGTGGAAAACCTGTGACGGATGTCCCAGGGTAAAGACCAAGGCTCCCCGTGATATTGGTCGGACCCGTACTGGTAACGGTTTGACCTCCGATAACCCCAAACGAGGCTGCAGTACCAAGATCGAGATTGAATTGCGCGGAGGCTTGCTGGAGCAAACCGACGAGAAGAGCTGACACAAGACGTAAATCTGTGTACAGCATGTTGGCGCGATATAGTGAGTGTGGAATGTGTTGATAAGGAGAGTGATTAGATGATGTATCCAAAACTTGGATGCTCAGTCTTTTTATGCTAGAGTAATTCAATATGAAGATCATACGTCAATCCCATTCCTGTCGCAGGAATGCCATTCCAGAACCAACTTGAGGCCTTCGCTCTGCTAGAGTTCTTGTATCATCCCGAGGACTAGTTCCTTGCTCCCGTAAGAATGCACAGATTTTCGTGATGGAATGAGTCTGCTGTTCAAGTTTGCCATAAGGTAAGCTGTACGAAGCTTCAAACTTGGTCCTAGGATGCAAGGGCTTTATTTGCGGCTGGAATGGAATGCGAGATGACAAGTAGATAAAGCATGTCTATATGTTAATCAGGAAATACTTGCCCGAGTAGGTACTGGATTGAATAGGTGAAGGGCGATCCCTACGCACTACGCTGCATGTGATTGACCACCAAGCTGTCACGATTTTCGCTTCGCATATCTTCCTTTAGGCGGGCGACGTTGTTCACTCCTTCATGAGCACTCCTATAATTAATTGAAGGTGCTAGGGTATGCATCCAACAATCACAATGGTTCATAGCCAAACCTAACCTGTTGATGGTCAACACGTGTTGCCTACAATTTACCGCGCCGCAGCTAGTGGCCGCAGACCCGTCCGATGCGCTTACTTTGCCGCCCTGCCGGCCCTTCACATTGCGATAGAAAGAATGATTGTAGAAGTCTTTGAATGAATGTGCGAAGTCGCCAGAACTTGAAGTGTAAAGTGTTGATGGGGAGTGTAGATTGGGAGCGAAACCGTTCTTATAAACAAGGTGCGGCGACTGCTTTCGTGACGCTCGCGAGCAGTCTCTAGGTTGTATGTCTCGGTGTTGGACAGCTTACTGAATTGAAGGTTTCCACAAGGGCATCTCCAACGCCTTGCATGGCATCGATGGGCGAGGTTGCTTCATGCCTGGGTTAGTATACACACTGGGTGCGTGAAACCGAATGCGGATACGCCTATAGTGGGATTGGCATATGCACCTTGACACCATACGTGTGTTTGATTACGCGTTGTATGCGTATGGCTGAATACGTTTACGCCATTCAGCATGACGGTTGAGCGTGAACAAGGCGTATCCTTAACGTTACTGACTCGTCGTATTGTAGGTCATCAGCGCGCACTTGCCCTGAGTACTGTAGTAAGCTGCCCAGTACCAATGCCGACCTGCATGGGCCGGCTTGGGGTGAACATAGATAGACGCTGTCAGCCCTACGATCGACGACCAATCTGGGTTGTAGTTCGTTTCGCATACTACATGATACACGCGCAAGCCAAACCCGAAGGATCTTGAGACTGCTTCGGAGGTAGGTAGGGCTGTGCCCGGGCTCACCCGTTGCGCAATCCCGAAATCGCCGTTGTATAGATTGGGGCTGCTGACGTTATCTTTCGGCCAACCTTTCGCGGATTCATTGCGGCGGCGCGATCAGTGGCATTTCACGCTCTGGTCTGGCTCCCCGATGGATAAGAGGCAGGGGTTGCAACGTCGAAGATCCCAAGATCGTTGTCTGCATCCACACAGCTTTTTTAAGCGTCAGTCGCACCCACCTCCCCATGTCGACTCCAGAGGATTGGAGTCTGAGCCTAGCCGCATGGCCGCTATTCTGGTCCGCCTCTTTACTCTCCACTTGTCTGGTCATCGCGTCTTTCCCGAATCGAGTTAATCGCTGGGCTGCCATTTCCATTCTTATCGTTCCTGCAAGCGGTGCGTTTCGAACAGGAACGGACTTCTCCCCCGACGATACCTTGAATGACATCTATCTGCGATTCGTCATCATTCTGATGTCGCATACTGCGTATTTATGCTTCAAAGATATATCTCCAGGCAGTGTAGGTAGCTTCATTTGAGGTAAATGTGGTATTGCTACTAATGTCCGTGAAGGGGCTCGAGAGAAGATGTGATACGAAGGAGAATGCTTGGATGGGCGGGTACAAGCTCGTGTTCAACGCTAGGGGTGTTGGCACTTGGTGGGAAGTGCCATATCTGTGGCCGGGTCAGAAGTCCACTGCAGAATGGACGAAGCCATCCGACATATCAGCGAAGGAGAATGCGAAGGAGAAAGCGAAGGAGAAATCAAGCAAGCCTAGACTAGCCTCCCGGGAGAAATGGGCGGGAGTCTCGTTCCGGGTTGGATACCTGCTGCTCAACTTTTTGCTTATCTGCTGCTACTATGTGCGTAGTAGGCCTTCCCGCCGGTGTCGAACAAAAAGACTGACTCCAGCTTTCTCTTGTAGGAATTCATCGCTTCTGGCGAACTGTTGGAAATCACCTCAGCAGACTACGCACCTTGGAAAGCAAGCGTCTTGCGACGACTCGCGAAGCAATTCGTCGGCACCGCGTCCACGCCTCGCGTCACGAAACAAGAGCTTGTGGTTCGCGTCCATGAAGCCGTGTCCAACTTCGTACCGGACTACCTGATGCTCTCGGCGTACCACGACTTTTTCGCCATCCTCTTCATAAGCACAGGTCTCGACCAGTCGTGGGAGTGGCCGCCGCTCTTCGGTCAAGTTACCGAGGCGTACAGCATGCGCCGGTTCTGGTCGATGTTCTGGCACAAGCTCATCTACCGCTCGTTCAACTCGCACGCGGCGGTCCTGTCCAGTTCACTCGGCATCCACCAAAACACAGTCTTCTCCCGGCTCCTCAACAACTACCTCGTCTTCTTGCTGTCAGGCATCATGCACGGAGCGGTGCTGTGGGAATTCGGCTCAAAGTGCGCCTGGAGCGCCAGTATGCGCTACTGGCTGCTGCAGCCTGTTGCTTTTGTGTTGGAAGGCGTTGTGCAGTATTACTGGGGGAAGTTGAGGCGCCGGAGGCTGGGCTGGGTACGGGCTGGGGTGCTTGCGGCGTTTGAGCGGACTGTGGGGTATGCGTGGGTGGTTGCTTGGTTGGTGTGGGAGAGTCCGAAGAGGAGTTTTGGGCTGCGTAACTGCAATGCGAAGCTGGGCGAGTAGGCCATGTCTGGGTCTGGGGTTGGGTTGGTGATAGGGATGGTCGTAATGACTTGTATATATATATAGGAAAGCGATGATTAGTCTGTGCTCGCTTGACTGGCCCAAACGCTCTTGCACGCACTTGCAGTTGGACTTGGCCTTGGACATGGGCGCCCCGCCCGCCCTCGACGTCCCCCCTCCCCCCGCGAGCGACCAACCCACGCCACGGCACCGCACGGCACCGCACCGCACGCGCACCACCAAGAATGTCGTCGTACCTCAACAACCTGCTCACGACGACCACGTCACGTTACAACTCGCTCCGGCGGCAGCTCCTCTCCGACGAGGCTGACGGCGACACCGAGGACGACTCGCACATCTCGCGCGTGCTCCGCGCATACTACACGGAGAAAGGCCGGCCCTTCCCGCAATGGCTGCCCCCCGACCCCAAGGCTCCGCAGGCGGCCCCCCCGCACATGTCCTCTGGTCGACAGTACGGACAAATGGGACCACCGCAGATGGGCCGTGGAGGAGGCGGCGGCGGCGGCGGCCTGAGTGATCTCTGGGACACACCCGCACAACCTCAGCACCAAGAGCCTCTGTCGCTGCGTCGGGCCCAAGGGCGGGGAGGCGGTGGCAGAAGGCCCATGGGAGATTCGCTGACGCCAGAGCCGCAGAGTGCGGGCAGGCCGCTGCCGAGTCAACGCACAGGGAGCTATCAGAGTGGTCCGTCGTTTCGCCCCGCCGAACCCTCGCCGCCAGCGAGCTCAGCATCAGGTGTTTCGGCCCAGGAAAGACTCAAGGCACGCTTGTGGGGAGGGAGGTCGACGAGCCCCGCACAGAGCGCATCCTCGTCGCAGAATGGGAGCCCTGTAACCACCCCGGGAGCACCAGGCATGCGCAGTCCATTCGGGCGTCCAGCCGATGGAGGAGGAGGAGGAGGAGGAGGAGGACAAGGAAGGGCACCCTACCCGGACGATGGTGGTGGCGCGAGGCAGCAGGGCCAGTACCAAATGTCTTCCAACTCGCCCTGGGCTGGTAGCGACGACCCATATGCGCCTCCATCCGGGGGCTATAGCGCACCCCAGCGACCTGGGGCGGGTGGACGCGTTGGCCTGCCGAGCGGGCCACGCATGCGCTAGGCTACGTTTCGTCTACTACGGCATGGGTTTGATCGCGGGCGTCACTTGGGGGCAATGCTGGCGTTGGGCGAACGACGGATGGGGGTTCATGGGACACGGCGTTACGAGGGCATGGTGGCATCCCATGCTCGCTTTAGGACGTTGTAACCAGCAGACACGAAACAAGCAGAACAACAAGTGTATGAAAGATGCAAGCGTACTTGTAATGCGCATAGCTGTGTGCTCGTGATGGACTAACGCGCGTGGCGGTGATTCGCGGGGTGAACGCCAGACGCGTAGCCCCGCCACAAGGAACGTCATCCGTGGACGACAAGCTCCCATCGTAACCTCAACCTCGTGGCTGCACTGCACCCTCGATCCACCTATATACATACCCTCTACTCTTTACCCTACCCAATCCACTGCTCCATCTCCCCCGCCCTACTGTGCGACATATACATCCCTCTCACCGTCGCCAGTAGCTGCCTTCCCCGCACGCATGGCGTCCCCGGCGTCACCACCGAGCCCGCCCTCGCCTTCTGCCTCCTTTTACGATATGAGTGACGACGATGAAGGTGAATACAACACGATCCGACACACCAGCAGCGGCCGAGGCGTCAAGTTGCTGTATACCAAGAGCAAGGTGAGTCGTAATGCGTCCGCTCGGTGGCGTCAAGGCTGACTTGGTCCCGGGTTTTCGTACATGCCACGCCCTCGGCCAAAGACAACATCCCCGGTTTCATAGCACTCGTGCAGCAGAAATCATCGTCCGTTCCCAACGATGCCCGACCCACATCTTCGTCCTCGGCTCGCACCGTGTCTGGCAACTCCCTGCTGCTTGCCTGGCTGCCTGAATCCTCCCTCGGCGACGCATACGATACCTACGTAAAGGTCGACCTCTCCGATTCCTCATCTCCGCCAAGTACATCCTATCTCGTACCTCCGCCGCCTACCACGACCACACATAGTTCCGCCATCGGCACCTACGCTTTCGCCGTCCCCGTGAGCGAGATCTACTCCCTCCTGGTGCGCCCGCCGAGCATAGGATGGTGGTTTGGCAGTGTCATCGTCAACACGCGTGCCGGTGACAGCTTTCCGGCACTCTTCTTCCACGATAGCGAATGCCAGTCGACCATTTTACAGCGGAAGAAGCTGGCGCGGGAGAGTTTCGACCCATTCGGCGATGGAGGCGGCATGTTCTGGGGTGGCGACGAGGTGCTTAGGTGGCTGAAGCGATATGTCTCGGTCGAACGCTCTGGCGCCGATCCGAGCATCTATCTCATCGATCCGTCCGAAGAAGACAAGCGCTCCGTTGGACAAAGTGCACCTAAGTCGCCCAAGGCAAAAGCCGCTGAGGGTGAAGCCTCTGCATCATCTGGAAGGAGAGATGGTGGTATGGACCCGGTGACAAAGGCGCTGAAAGAGGCGAGGTGGAACTTCTTGGAGAAGTTGAGCCAGGTCACCACCTTCACCCGGAGGACGGCGCAGGCTGTGGCCGAAAACCCTAAACTTCCACCTCAGGTGCGACGGCTAATCCAGAATCCAGAAGTGCAGACGCTGCAGGGCGAATTTGAAAGTGCGCGGTTGTACCTGGCAAGATGGGCCATGGGCATCGCAGAGCAGAGCGAGAGGGAGCGCAACCAAAGAATATGGACCGCAAAGGATGTCCTAGCCATGGAGGAAAGTGATGTTGGAGACTTTGAGATTCTGGACATGGACAAGATGTCCCTCGCAGATCGCAAGAAGCCCGTAACGCTGAAAGAGTGGAACGGCTTCTTCGACACCAAGGGCCGACTAGTACTCACACCAGACGAGGTCAAGGAACGCATATTCCACGGCGGTCTCCATCCGGACGACGGCGTTCGGAAAGAGGCCTGGCTCTTCCTCCTCGGCGTGTACGAATGGGACAGTTCCGAGGAAGAACGCCGCGCCAACATCAACAGCAGGCGAGACGAGTATATCAGGCTCAAGGGCGCTTGGTGGGAGAGGATGGTGGAAGGGTTCGGTTCACTTGAGCAGGAAGAGTACTGGAAGGACCAAAAGAACAGGATAGGTTAGTGTCGCCTCTTGAAGCGTGTAGCGATATGCTTGGCTGACTTGTCCCATTCTATGGGGTTCGCGCTACAGAGAAAGACGTGCATCGAACCGATCGAACAATCCCAATTTTCATGGGCGAGGACCTTCCGCATCCAGACCCCGATTCGCCCTTTTCCGACGTCGGGACAAATGTTCATCTCGAGCAGATGAAGGACATGCTGTTGACTTACAATGAGTACAACAAAGACTTGGGCTACGTCCAGGGTATGAGTGACCTGCTCGCACCCATCTACGCCGTTATGCAGGACGATGCGGTGGCCTTCTGGGGATTTGTAGGTTTCATGGAACGAATGGTGAGTTCTGGGTAATTTCCTCAAAGTGTTACGAATCGACCTAATGCTGTGGACAGGAACGTAACTTTCTCCGCGACCAATCCGGCATGCGGAATCAGCTCCTCACTCTCGACCAGCTCGTGCAGATCATGGACCCAAAACTCTACATGCACCTGCAGTCAGCCGACTCCACCAATTTCTTTTTCTTCTTCCGCATGCTGCTTGTCTGGTACAAGCGCGAGTTTGAATGGGCTGATGTTCTTCGACTGTGGGAGGGTCTCTGGACCGACTATCTCAGCAGCAACTTTCACATCTTCATCGCCTTGGCCATATTGGAGAAGCATCGCGACGTGATCATGGCGCATCTCAAGCATTTTGACGAGGTGCTCAAATATGGTCAGTCTCTACCTTGTGCGCTTTTTGTCAATCACATCTAACGCTGATCGCAGTGAACGAGTTGTCCGGTACCATGGACCTCGAATCGACCTTGGTACGCGCAGAGTCGTTGTATCGTAGATTCCAACGCACCGTGGAGACAATCGATAAGAAGGGTAACTTTCCTTCTGCGCCGCAAGCAAGGCAAAGGAAGCAACTAGCGGCGATAGCGAATGGGCCTGGACCCTCAAACGCTACTTCTGAAGCTGCAACAACTGGCGCAGACAAAGGCAAGCAGCCCACCGATGAAGAGACGAGGATCATCAGCCCTGAGCTGAGGACACTACTTAGCCGGAAGGTGGAGAAGCTCGAGAAAGAAGACGTCACCAAACACAAGGGCGGCACCGGCTCGTAACGGTGGTGTTTGTTTTTAGTACAGCTGTTGAGGCCACGCGTTATTGTCGGTCACTCACCGGTTTCAATTAGGCGTACGGATAGCCCTTTTCCTTCACCCATGTGACAACAAACATCTTTTAGGTCGACCGGGCCGGAAACGCAACCTTGAATCCTTATTTTGGTCTCTACTGTTTCTTTTTCACAGACACTTATCACTCTACTCAAACAACAGCATAACTTGTTAGCGACAGATTGCGCTGTACACTTGCGCACGGTGATAGATGCTCCACTTGCTAAATCATCGTCTCATCTCTAGCGTTTGATACCTCAGTGCGTCATTGTGTGTTTCGATATGTTGCTACCTAAAGGTTTGCACTTGGGCAGCATTCACCTCTCTCAAAGCTCCAATTCACGATCCGCACAGACAGCTACCCATCAACGTGCGACCAACAGCCTCGACGAACAACTCCAACCAATACACTTAATTCGGAGGTCAAACACGCGCTCTTGAATTCAATGGATTATTTACGACGCATCTTCAACGGCGGCATTGAAGGACCGCTCGCTGGCCCATCTGAGTCGTTGTCTCAACCACTTGCGAATCCGTGTAGCTCACATCCTCCAGCCAGGCCTGCGACATCGCCACAAGCTCCAGCAGTCAAATTCGACACTCCTTTTCATCCTCGTCACCGTTCTCATCGCTACAAAAAGCGCAAATATACGAAAGCCATGCCTTCCGACTTCAATGGCCCGGTCTGCAAGGACTTGCTCGAGTTCATGAAGAACGTGCAGGATATTCCGTCGCAGCACAAGACGGCTTTCGAGGCCATTTCAAAGCATACGATTGAGATGATGTGCGATGTTGATGCGCTGCATGTGTGGGAGTCGGACTCGGATATGGATAACCTGCTCCAGTTAACGCAGGTAATTGTGAAGCTGCGCAATATATCTTCGGCGACGACGCAGGACGGGAAGAAGGGACGGGACCCCGCGATGGTCATCGTGGCTGAGGAGAAGAAGGAAAGGGACAACTACGGGCGGATTGTTGAGCTGGTCAAACATCTGACTGAGGCTGATGGCAGGAAACATCTTAACGGTACCGTCACCGCATTCAACGCCATCGTCGTGGTCCGTGGCGTCGACACCAATGAGGCGGCTGCAGTCAAGCGCATCAACATCGCCATTGAGCGCGTCTTCAAGATGATCCGTCCCTCCAAGAAGCTGGTATGGCACCACGGGCCCATCATCTCCCTCCTCCTAGCCTGGATCAACACTACGACACCTGACCTTCGGTCCCGTCTTATCGGCATCACCATTACCGCGGCCCTCGATCTTTTTAACGGCGTCAAGCCATCGCCACTAGGCAAACGCAATAACCTAGCCGATCTCCAGCGTTTGGAAGACTACGCGAAGAAACTCGGAATCTCCGTCCTATTCCTTGACCCAGGATGCGGGCTAATCGCTTGGGACAATCTAGCTAGGTACATGTACTACTGGGTCTACTATGTTAACACATTCTTTCCCTGCTCGCTTTCACAGCTGCACTACCACAAAGCCCTCGACGACCTCGTGACGTTCTCCTTCCGCGTCCGTGGTGTCAGCGAAGGCAAATACGGCGATGACGTTGTTCGCATGGTTCAAGCGCACCTTGACGCATCTACAGCTCGCCGTTGGGCCCGACAGTCAGTCTCAGCATCGAGCTATACCAAAGACCTCTGCCGCAACGCCGGGACCGATGTCCAACTCCATCACGCGTTTCAACTCGCCGACTGCCCCTTCGCCCTCTTCACCCAAATCCCAGGCTACAACCTCCCCGCCTTCTCCCGCATTCCCATATGTCCCTCCACCGCCACCGCCAACCCTGCGCACCAATACTACATCGCCGCACCGACCAGCTTCTCTTTCTCTACAAGTAGCTTCCGCCCCTCCACACACTCACCGTTTCGCATTCTCCTCACCAAATCCGGACAGACCGCCGATCTCGTCACGGAACGAATACAAGGAATAATGATGGCGGTACTCACGAGCGTTATGAAAGATCGCTCGCCTCCGCGATTCGGCGACACGGAGCGTGTTCGTTGGAAAGCTGTTGGTAAAGCGTGCTGTTGGGCGTTAGAGGGCTGTGAAGGGAAGTGCCCAAAGGGAGTGGATGGGAAGATTAAGTATGTGGTGGAGCAGTTAAAGGGTGGGAGTTATAAGAGGGTTGTTGATGGACAGAGAGGTGGACAGAGGAGTGCAAGGGCCGAGGCGAATGAGGCGGCAGGGTGGGGTGGTATAGCAGAAGAAGAGTGGACCGGTACTATGGGGACGGCGAATACGGGATGGACGGGTACGGGGGACGTGGCGGCGGATGATGGATGGGGTGATGTGAGTGCGGGTGATGGGAGATGGCCTTAGGTTTCGATGTAACAGTGACGACCGGAGAGTGGTAGGTTGAAGGATATCTCATGCAAGCCGGTATCTCGAGGGCCAGCTTTTGGTTGAGGGTGAAGGCTCTATAGCAAATCTGGCTTTTACAGGCTGGAAGTCAATCTGGCGACTGAATGGTTTGTGTATGATGGGCAGATTTAGAAATTATAAGCGGCGTCTTCGTCCGGTTGGGGCGGTCCGGTTGGGGCGGAGGCGGTGTTGGCTTTCCCTTTTCCTTCAAACTGCTGCATATGTTGCTACCAAATTAGTACTATACACGGTCCACTTCCCCTCCCCTATGAAGCCTGGGCCCATACCCAATGTGACGTCACGTGGCTCCTTGGCACGCGGCTTGCCGCCTCGCTGTGTTCATCAACTTATTGTGTAACATTTGAAGTCTCCTGGTCAGTGTCCGTCTATTACTGTTCAATCATTGTGTGTAAGGTGTGGGTATAGCACCTTGTTGTACACTAACTCCACTGTGTCTTGTGCGGGCTCTTATTGCACGCAAGAACGAGCTTCACCGAAGAAATTGAAAATAAATACACGGTACTTGTGGCTTGCTAGTGGGGGTCTTAGTATATGCTTAAGCACAGATGTATTCCCTTACAGGATAAGGCTAATTGATCCGCAGTCACTATTTCGCCCTCAAAAGCAGGAAAGCCGAACCTCAACCCAGATTACCAAAGCACCGTTGACACCATATCCCCAGCATTGACCCAAATGAGCTCCCACTCCTCAACAACCCCTGGTCATGAAACAATACAAATCTATCAACACACGCTGCTTGTGCTCCCTAACATCCACACACAAGATGCCCTCACTCAGTCTTACAAAGAAGTTGTACTCGTCCACCTCCTCACCCCTCCACCCCCTCTCCATCTTGTACAAGCCTTTCGGAGACCAGGGCTCTCCCCTATAGGCGTATAATTCCACACGCAGATCGAGTAGGATGGTGTTATAGCCAGACGTTGTATCAGCACCTAGGCCGAAGGAGCAGCTGAGAGTGTCAGCGCGTGGAGACGTAGTGGTTTCGGTACCACGGGAGCTTGTCGTCTACGATCCACCAGTTGGAGTTTGTAAGGTTGTCTATCATAACAGCAAGGAAGGTGTGAGTAACCTCCTCGGCTTTTACAGTACCATCAGGTCCTTCAACATCGATTGTGCGCCATGCAGTCTAGCTGGTAATGTCTTCAGCTGTAACGGTGTAGTAGTACTATGCCGTTTTTCACCGCTTGAAGGAGTCGGAGTGGTCGAATATACCACCTGCTAGCCGGACAACTTCTGGCGAGTTTTGCAGGCAGCAGCTTTGACTGGGTTTTCGTCTAGGAGGAAAGCCCAGCCGTGTTTTGCCATGAGATGATAGAAGGGACCAATGAGCATTGCAAAGTGCACCCCAAGTGGCTGACAAGTTTCGTGGTGAGCAAAGCACAACTCACTCCACTCCCTCCATATCCTCGGAGGGCTCCTCAGCAGCTCCTAGGCCGGTCTTCTTCGCCTTTTCCCTCGCCTTCTTTTTAACCTTCTTCTCGCGATTCCGCCTAGTTCGCTTTTCTCTCTCAGCTTCTATTTTTTCCGCCGCAAGCTTCGCGTTTTCCACAGTAAGCTTCGCCTTTGCTGCTTCCCTCGCTTTGGCAGCCTGCATCATTTTCCGTAGCGCAATCCGACTTTTCTTGCCCTTGCGCTTCCTCTTGTGCTCCTTCTCCTCCACCGTCGCCAAAGTGAGAGGGCTGTGTCCGACGAGGACCTCTTTCTTCATTCCCGCAGCCGTGAGGGAAGTGACTTTCCATGGCACCGCGCTTCCAGGCCATGGCACCTTTCCCAGACTCAAAACATCCTCGCCGGTAATGGCTGCGGCGTTGAGTTCGTCTTGCTTCTCACTGGTGACTTTATCGGCAAAGTAGTAGCTCTTGGGCTTCTTCTTGAGGAAGCTTGGATCGCCCAATGCTGCATCTGGGGATGATAATCGGATCTTGTGGGTTTGCGATGTATTGGATGGGCCTGCGAATAGTACGAGCTCCGCCTCGTCCTCGTCCTCTGCGATTGCATCTTGCCCGACTATTTCAGCATTGTTCTCGGTATCTATGAAGGCGAATTCATTGTGGGCTCGCGAGCGGAGGAGCTCTGTGATGGCGGGGTCGGGGGAGGAACGAGTGGACGAGGCGGGTGATAGGAGCTCGTTGCGGCCGACCCTGTGCACCAATTAGCCACTCTTTAGGCCCAGGAACCAAGGAACCATGAGGTTCTCTACCTTTGGGCGGCAATCGCCGTGAACATGCTGCGTTGCGTCGTTGTCTGTCGTGAATCATCGAGGCTCCAAATTTCTTACAGCTCCCAGCATGGCCTCGGCTGATCTACAATGCCAAGACTGAGATCCTTGCCCAACTCCATCGTTTACCATTGTAGTAATTTACACTCCCACCACTTGCGTGGAGACGGAGTTTACCTTTGCTGCGCATCCCAAAGGGCCACTACGAAAAGAATCGGACGATGAATCAGAAGAAGAAGCAACAGGAGATGAAGGAATCGGCCACTTTGATCGTGTTATAATTGGTCATACACACCACCGCACAATCTGCCACAACCTCACGCCCGCCAGCTTTCCCCACGCTTTCCATGATTATATCCACCCTTCTTTGGCCACTCATTCACCCACGCGGCGAGTTGTGCAACCACCCTGTCCTGCACCGCCTTGACACCCGCGTTGACAACACCATTCTGGGTTGTCAGATCGCTGACGTGGAACCCACCCGGCACCATCTCGAGGGGGACTTGCTCCGTGGACTCCAGACGACCGCCGGGTCGAATGTCGGACGACACCGATGCCTCGCGCCACGGATCAAATTCGCCATTAACGTAAATAAGACGAGTAGTGTTGACAATATCCCAGCCACCTGTCCATTCGTTGACCTGCTCCTCCGTCTTGCCCTTCGCAATACCATAAGTCTCGCCATTCGGGCCATCGGGGAAGAACAAACCACACTGACGAATCCAGTATTGTGCGTCGACGAGTCGGCTCACAATGGTGGGGCGGTCCTTTGGAGCACCGTCCTGGTTGTAGCCAAAGGGCTCGTTGCACGTCATCCAGACCCACTGCCGGCTGATAGGGTTAGCGAGCGAGGTGTCGGTGTACAGCGGGCTGCTAGCATTGTACGTGTCGAAACAGGCAATGTTATCGGTGCCGGCGAAATCAGGATAAGGGCCCAAGTTCTCGCAGTACCCGGGGAGAAAGACTTCCACGTTCCATTTCGCATAGCCGGCCAGTGCTTTCTCCAGTCCGACACCTTCTTCGCCAGGGATCGTGCTGTTGCCGTACGTCACGTTGCCCGCATCGACTGCATTCTCGATGTAGTCACACCACTCGAAGAATCCCGTATTGGTGTAGAATTGATTCCCTTGCCAGAGCCAAGGCCCGTTCTCCAATGCCGCCATGAAGTCGTCGTTGTGCGCCAAACCCTCCATGTTGAACATGGCCTTGAGCTTCTGCTGCTGCTCCCTCGAGCCGTCCGTGAGAACGTCATCCATGTAGTCGATTACGAGTGACACGTCCTTGGAGCAGTTCTTCGGCATGCCTTGCTGCACGGGCAAGAAGTACGACCAGTAGTCTGAAATGGCTTCAACCGGAGCGCTGGACGAGTGGTACGCCCACAATGTACCCGGGTCCAGGCTGGCAATCCAAGCAGACAGCGCACCAGAATACGACCCGCCCATGGTCACCCATGGCACGTCCTTGGCGTTGCTGCCGTTCGGCGCGAAGGGGAGCTGCACCGTGTTGGCGAAGTGGGTCATGTCTTTGATGGCGTTGTCCAGGGTGAGGTACTTCATATTCTCCGTCTTGAAATTGGCAACCGGCGTAGAAGTCCCCCAATACCGATGCTCAAGCACAATAACAGCTGCACCAATTTCACTTGCCAACACCCCAGTGGTCTTGTTCGTGGTGAGGTACGTGTAGTACCGCGTCGCATTCACCTCACCCGGCGTGAACAGAACCACGGGCGATCCAGGGCCATTCCAGCTCGTTGTATCGTAGTAGTAAAACTGCTCAAAGGTGCCGAGACTGGGATCGCTGTGGTCGATGAGCTGCGAGAAGGTCGCGTTGCTGTATGTAACGGCTGCCTGTGCCGAGCTGCTGGCTGCTATGCGAATGCCCCAGTGACGGTACGAGTATTCGTCGTTGTCGTCCCAGCTTCTGTGTTTCGCACCGTGCTCGCCATACGGACTGGGGCTTTGATGTGACTGCGCACCCACGGCTGCGGCAACGGACAACAGGATCGAAGTCACCCTCATGGTCCTCAACGACGGATGCTGCTGTTACTGCAGAAAGACGAAGAAGGGTCGTTGCACCCAAGAAGTGCCACACCCAGCCTTCTTAAGCCTTATTAACAGACAAGCAACGCGCCATTTGGCTGGGCGGCGGCAAAACGATCATCTCTATCTTGATCAAAATCTGGCAGGGTATTTGATTGCTTGTGCGTGCTGGAAAAATGCCAGGTTGGGCGGTGCGAACTTCTTGTTTGGGGGCTCCTTCCCGCAACGGAGTAGCGTGGTGATGCGACGGGGTGGGAGCCTTCCCGAAGACGACTGGTGCTGCGAAACTTGTGCTTGCTGTTGCTTGTACCGGTAGAGGCTCGCGCTGTGATAGATGCAATGGCACTCGTGCGCCAACTCCGCCCTGGTCCCTGGCCCTTGGTCGGTTTACCCGGTGGCTTGGACACCGTAGCCGCGAGCATGACTCGCATTGTGCGAGGAAGCGGAGGTAATAACTTCGACACTTCATCCAGACCATGTGTGCATCACGTAATAGTAAGACGAGGAGTCGGAAAAGCACGCAGAGGAGGTGACTCTCGGCGCGATTCGGTGCGTATCCGCTCGAGGCACAAAGAGGAGATGATCATTCACTTTCGACAGTACCTCGCGAGATGGGAATCGCGAGTTACCATATGCCCTATAACAGGGAGCTGGCACTAAGGGAAAAGCTAGGCCTCTATGATGTCCATCGGACATACATCGTCACGTAGTTGCCGGAAGATGGGTACAGCTGTCGCAAGTCAGTAGTAAGATCACATCCCCGATCATACATGTTGACGCTCACGACGATAGAACGCCTAACCACTCACTTCCACCACCATCTTGCCCTGAGCATGACCGCTAAGAAGTCGATCGTACGCCTGTTAGCTGTGAGTTATTGCATCTCGAAGCAGAACACCACCTTACCTCTATGGCCTCTGCCATTTTGAAGCTTGCGCCGACATGGACTTTCAACCGCCCCTCTTCGACTATTTCGGCCAGCTCTTGCATCGCCTCTAGGCTCTCCAATGAGGCCACCTGCACATACGGTCTAGGAACACCACCCAAGATTCGTGGCCAGAGCAAGTTCTTCGCCATCAATCCGAGCGTTGAAAGCATACCCAGTACAGTGAAACTCGGTTGCCGCGGTCCAACGGTAACATATGGCTTTCCTTCACCGAGGTATTCCGGACAGGCATTGAAAATGTCTTGTATGCCCACGGCGTCAATGATGGCGTTGAATGGGGACTCGCCGAAAGTTCTGCCAAGGTAGGAATGCACCGGATCATGCTGGTTGTATTCAACGACCTGGAAAGAATCAGCGATGATGTATCAGTGAACCTTTTACACTGACCTCATTGGCGCCGAGCTCCTTCACCCATTCCACATTGCTACTCGAGCACACTGCGATCACCCTCCCCGTCTCACCAACGCCCATACGGCACATCTGCAGCACGAGATGACCAATACCTCCGCTCGCTCCGTTTACAAGCACTTTATCGCCGCTCTTTAACTTTGCAGCTTTGATCAGATCCAAGGCTGTGCAACCCGATATACCCAATCCCGCCGCCCCCTCCAAAGATATTCCCGTCGGCTTCTTCACGACCGCAGCACAGTCGAGGACAATGTACTCCGCCAACGCACCCGACACCGTCTTCACATGCTGAGAAAGCGGCATGGAACCAAAAACTTCCGTCCCAATCGCGAGATTGCGCTCAGAAGATACACTCGATCCAATCTCTACAATCGTGCCCGAGAAGTCCATTTCCGGGATCGCCTGGGATGCCCGGACGATGAAGGGTACAAGTTGCATGATGATGCTGGGACCGGGGTTTAGCGCACAGTGCGATGTTTTGATGAGGACTTGCGTGGGCAGAGTGATCGATGGGATTGGTAAAGTGGATAGAGACAGGACTCTAGATGGTAAGCCCATCTCGGAGTGCGTCCACGCTCTCATCGTGGTGGTTGTGAGCATGCTGAGCGTGCGCAAAGCCGTTCAATATCCGCTGGAGTGTGGTACAAAGCAGTGCTGCTGTGATGTTCAGCGTGTATCCGTAATGAAGCTGCCGCATCGAAGAGCCACGTTTCAATATGGCGCTTGGAGTTCGTAAAGCTCGGATCTAAGAAAAAGAAGGCGTCGTCGTTTGAGACTAGTGTGTTGCGATACGGAGGCTGGAAAGTAGCTGAGACTGACCTGCATAACAATGCGATCTTGACTTCCCTATTTTATGAGGGGTTCCTGCGTATAAACATTAACTACCCTAGAACAGGTAGGAATAGGGGTGTAGGTCGTTGATGAGCTCACGAGTAGTACACTTGATTTCAATTCACTTTCATGTACTGTCTAGAACACGGACTGTGCGTCATGCGTATTCCAGAATTTTGGTGGATTTCTATCCACGAGTCGCATACAGAGCAGACTTTTCACTTGCTCAAAAGTAACTACTTTTTCAGATGGAACTCAAGAAGCGTTCCCGCCCCCGGTATCTGCACCGCCGGCTTGTACGTCTGCTTCAACTCAAACCCTTCACTCTCCAAAAGCGACTTGAGTTGCTTCTCTGTCCGATCGAGCGACGAGAAACACGTCATCATTGCGATGTCCAGTTCCGCTTGGTACAAGCTCACGCCCTGATCCGGCAGCACATTTTCGTTGATCAGCAGAATGGAGTCTTCGGTCATAACATCTTTGATGTTCTTGATAATTGTGGCAGCTTGCTTGTCGGGCCAGTCGTGCAGAACCGTACGTAGGTAGTATGCTTTTGCGCCCTTGACAATTTCAGGCTGCGGCTTAAAGAAGTCGTGGCCGACACCTGTGATGCCAGTGGGTGTGTCTTTGGCGGAGTCGACGACGATGGACAGATCTTCGAAGATGAGCTTGCCTGGCAGATTGGGGAATTTCTTCTGGAAAGCGGCGACGTCGTGGCCGGCACCACCGCCGACATCGACAAGCAGTGTCTGCTCCGGGCTTGAAACCTTCAACTTCTCCTCCACAGGGTAGAACTCGGTCCAGTCAACCTGTCCCATGCGGGAGATGCCCATGACGACATTGAAAGCATTCTGCAAATCTTGATGACCTGACAGCCAGTCGAAGTAGTGCTTGTCAGTCTTTTGGGCGTATTGCCAGGGCCCGTTGAAGGCGTCGCCGGGGTTCTTGTACCCGTTTGCAGCAAAGTACTCCGGGAGCTGAGCAACTGCTGATGCTTGGGAGCCAAGGTGAATGATGGCTTCTCGCAGGGGTGAGCCAGTGCAGAAGATGCCGGCGAGGGGCTTTGCGGCGAAGGTCTCTGCGGCGGTCTCGGTGAAGAGTGCTACACCCGCTAGCATTCGCAGCACACGGCCTATCTTGTCAGTGGACTACACGCTTGCTGCTCATGTAGAGCTAGACTTACCGACGAGCTGAGCATCTGCGCCAGCCTTCTCGGCGATCTCGGTAGCTGTGAGAGGTCCGCCAGCGGGAACAGCGATGTCGAACAGCTTCATATCGATAGCGAGCCTGACGGCTGCCGTTTCATACACGCCAAACGAGAAGCGCAGAGCAGCATCCAGCGGGCTCATAAAGGCATCTCGGGCTTGATTGATGGCAGCGAAGAGGCCAAATCTTGCTTCCTCGCTCAGGTCGGCCGGTGGCGCGGCAGCCAGAGCTGCGAGTTGCTTGGTGAGCTCAGCGACGTCTGCCATTGTAACGGGAGGAACACTAAGACTATGTGTGCCTGGGCGACGTTGACGTCTACGACACGGAAGGGGCTGCGGGCACAAGAAGTAGCGGAAGAATATCAAAGAGGTGGTCCTTTGCTCAGCACACTCTCGCACACTCCCCCGCTGCGGTTACCTTTATTCCTCCCCTGGCGCGCTGGTGTTGCAGCATGACCGTAAGCCCGCGTAAAATACTCGGAGCGGCCCACTCTCGAATGAGGCACAGCGCGGGTAGCTGGGCCACGGACACCGAAATCACTGCCGGGTTCGTGCGCGCGCAAGGGATCCCGGCCAACGATACTCACCGTAGCGTTCTGTCAATGCATATCGCATCGTTGTTGCGATCCCAGTTGCGACCATCGCGTCCAACGTGATCCGGTGTGTTAGTTCTGGCGCTGAGATAGCGGGGCGCGGAGTGGGGCGCGGGACGGCGCAGCGGCGTCTTGGGAACGCTGAGCTGTACGGCGCATGCATGCAGAGTGTGCCTTGTACGCTGATGGTGATGACAACCCGGCCTTTGGCGCCTGATCTGTATGCCCATGGTAGCGGATGGCTTGGCTTCTCTTCTGCATAATGTAGCGTCGTAACGGCTGCAGGATGCATATCCTACCACCTACCATCCAGCTGGTTCGGGACTGGTCAGTTGCTAAGGACTCCAATCCAATCCGTACCGCCCCCCCCCCCCCCCCCCCCACCCCACCGACCCCCGCTCCTCTACACCCAGGACATCAGGTATAAGCTCGCAGCCAGGTCCTCGGGTCCTCGGACAACTACCCTTCAACACCAAGTGCAGGCCCAGCCAACATGTCTGGACAACTCCGTGCTGCTGCTGTTGCAGGCGTGGCAAGCCACCTGCTGTACTTCATCAACGGCGAATTCCACATCAGGGCTCCCAAGGTAGCGCGTTTCTACTTCATCGTTTTCATCCTCGTACTCGTGTTCGCTACGAAGGGCCTCGATAAATCCGTACGCGATGCGTTCGCAGCAGCCTGCTCCATTGCGGGAGTCTATGCGGGCGCGCTGTTCGCTAGCATGCTGGTCTATCGTTCTTTCTTCCACAAGCTCCGCAAATTCCCTGGCCCACCTCTAGCAAAACTATCAAAATTCTATCATGCATACAAGGTGCGCGGCTTTCAGCAGTGCATCTGGTTGCATGATGCGCATAAGAAATACGGCGACTTTGTCCGGACCGGACCGTCTGAAATCACCTGCTTCAACCCGGATGCGATTCCGCACATCCTGGGACCGCAGTCGAAATGTCGGAAGTCGATGTGGTGGGAGATGATGTGGCCCGAGGTCTCAATGGTCACCACCAGAGATACCAAGATGCATGATTCAAGGCGGAGAGCTTGGGACAGAGGTTTCAGCGTTTCCGGTAAATACTTGCATCCCTTCATACAGCTCGTAGCTCACCCAGACAGCTCTCAAGGCCCAAGAACCCTATTTATCCGCGTATGTGGAGCAGCTATGTACCTTGATCGCATCCAAGCAAGGACACCCAGTCGACTTCACCGACGTCTTTGGTCTCTTCGCCTTCGACGTCATGGGCGACATTAACTTTGGTCACAAATTCGACATGGTGAAGAACGGAAAGATGGCTGATTGGCTAGCCACTTTCAAAGAGGGCATGTTCCTATTCGGACCTTTTACTCCCCTACCATGGCTGTTCCATCTGGCAATTCGTATTCCTGGGATGCAAAAGGATTGGCTAAACTTCAAGGCTTGGTCAGATGCTCGGTTGACTGAGAGGCTGGCAATCAAGCCAGAGAAGAAAGATGTAAGTTTGCGAGGCATGTGTGATACATCCGAGGCTGACCAGCTAATAGATGATGTCTCATGCGATTGAGCATGCAGAAGGCGACCCCGTGCTCGGTGCTGAAAACCGTCACCACTGGCTGCTGAGCGATTTCATTACCTTGGTTCTAGCAGCAAGGTACGTCTAGCTACGCCCCTCGTCCCCTATGCTATACTAACAAGACCACAGTGAGCCTGTGATTAGCACGGCTGTCTTCCTCATGTATCACATAGCAAACGATCCTGAGCAGATAGTCAACATCCGTAAGGAGCTGGATACTATCGATGATATCACCGATCACTCCCAGCTCCAATACCTCACCCACTTGAACGCGGTCATCGATGAGACATTGCGTCTTCACCCCTCTGTGCCATCAGGTGGCCTACGCGATACACCTCCAGAGGGCATCACCATAGGCTCAACGTACATCCCGGGTAATACCATTGTATTAATTCCTCACTACAGCCTCGGTAGACGTAAGTAATCCAACAAGGCTTTATCGACTGAATACTAATGTTCTATCTAGGCGAGGACTGCTACGCTGAACCGCTCAAGTTCATACCCGAGCGCTGGACCACGCGCCCCGAAATGGTCAAGAACAGCGCCGCCTTTATCCCCTTCCAGAACGGCAGCAACCATCAATGCCTCGGAATGAACCTCGCCAAGATGGAAGTCCGCTTGGCCGTCGCGCGCATTGTGTCTCGCTTCGACTTCAGCTTTGCGCCCGGCGAGACGGGCAAGGATATTCACGAGAAGATGCTAGATCTGTTTACTACGACGCCTGGGCCCTTAAAGCTCATTTTCAAGGAAAGGGATATCATGGCGTGATTATGGTATGTATGTACGAAGCAGGTAGCTTTGCGTCCAAGAGAAAATCCCGTGGTTCTAGGCTAGGGCAAACGTATATATCTATACATGTAGCGTCTAAACAATATACTTCACTTTGAAATCCTAGCCTATCATTGACTTCATGCTTTACCTTATACCCTCTGTTAGCTGAGTTCCAATCCACACATGATTCTACAATATGTAAATGCCAACGTGGCGAAGGAAAGATACCTTAAACCAGCTATGAATGCGTAACACAGCGAGCCGGGATTGAGATTACGAAACCTCCGGGCTCTCATATGCGTGTGTAACAACAGCTTCCGGTCACTGTCTACGGTTCTTAGACGTGCCATGTGCTTGTGTATCAGTAAACAACAAATAAGGGCAAAGGATGTACGAGACATCAATAGTGTGAATGGTCGTTCTGTATTACTACATATGTACAAGTTGCGAAGAACTGAGCCACAAGGCTATCAACAAAGGGAATCTAGATGTGTTCTTGATCACCGCAGAGGTAACCTTAGACATTCTGTCGCGTACCGACCGGGGCCCTGTCCTCAGAACTGTGCACAGACGGCACACTGCGGGAATCAACATCATACTGCCTGCTAACAAGGATACCATCCTTGGAACGTCCCCAAAGCTCGTTTTCATCCTCTTGGATCCCCGACAGCTGCGACTTACTGAAGCTGGTATCCGAAACCGTCGACTTGGCAGACTTGTGTCCAGAGGTCGATGGGCTAGACAGCTTCCAAGACTTGCCGTTGCTAGCTGCCGAGGAACTGGCACCAGATGGGGCGATTGGCTTGCCCTTGCGCATCCAATCGAAGAGCGGCTTGATGGGTGGGATGCAACCACAGAAAATGACCAAGGAGAGCTCGACTTCGGTCCAGATGTACATGTCGTAGACGCCCCAGGTGAAGTCGACACGGCTACCGAGGAGGTGCAACTGTTGGGATTTGACTGCTGCAGCGATACCTGCACTGAGTCACGTTAGTGGTGATTCGCTATAAATGCGATGTAAAGACTGTGACTTACAAGACACCGAGTGACAAGAATGCCATCAGAACAAGCTTGGTCTTCAAGTCTACCTTGAGATTCCAGACAATGGTGCAGGGAAGCAGAGCAAGTATGAAGTCCATAGCAGTACCGATCGAAGCGTTGGTGATCGAGACGTTCGCGGAGAGGCTAGGGTTCCAGCAATGTTTGTCGGTTGGGAGAATTTCGACATCCCAATTTGCACGAACAGGCTTGCATTGCGCAAACTTGAGGGAGACATCGGCGACGGTGAAGGCCCAGAGGATGAAAACACCAATGTAGAGGACCCATCGTCGCCAGAAGGCGTTTGGACCTGCAATTCGCAGAGTGAGGCCCGCAACACTAGTCTTTGCAGCGGCACATGCGACCGCACCAAAAGGTTGAGCAATTACGGCCCATCGCATCACTTTTGTGAGCTGGCTCGGCGGTGTGATGTAGTAGACATGTTTCGAGCCGCCAGCTTCCACGTAAAGCGAGCCGAAGACGTTGGTGAGGATGAAAAGTACCTGATATCATTTTTAGCCGGAGTCCCACATGGTGAGGAGGGATGAATCTCTTACATATGCAAACAGCATCAGCCAGTCATCAAGACCCAGGTTCCTCATATTGAATCGCACGTAGAACCTGGCAGCGATGACAGCGGCCAGGATAGGGATCGGCGCCCAGAAGGCAGCATAGAGGGATGCTGCACGGTCAACATCCGCTGGGAGGGGTTGGGGTACAGCAGCAGACATGGTGATAACGCTGACTGTGTGCAGGATGGATAAATTAGAAGAGACAAGGAGTAACGGCCTGCTGGGTACTTTTCCACCTCGTCTGGACAGATGATAAACTTTGATTGCTGAGCCGTACAGTCGCAGCAGAGCAGCATGATGCAGTGCATTTAATCTATTCGGTCTTGCAGCGCAGAGCATACTTCAGGTATGGCGCTATTGAGCAGCTGGGGTTGCAAACCCGAGACTATCAGCACGATGATTCTCGGTTCTGCTATTGTAGGATAGTCCCGAGCCGAAAGACGTTGGCCATTGTTGGCGCCTTACCAGATCCCGGCAGGAAGCTGACGAAATAAGAGGCCTAGGCGCCATACGCTGGCTAGGCAAGCATATGCCCTTCGCTTAATTACCGGCAACTTCTAAGCTGTTGGGACTTGCACGACTCCATAGGTCCCGCATTGGAATCAATAGTCTACCGTGCGTGGGCGCTTTCAGGCATGCAGTGACGCTTTGCATGCATAGAACATGGCAGACAACTTGGCGCGCGACACTCTAGTAAGTGTTAGCGTATGCGTATATTTTTGAACTGCTATGAATAAATTGATGAAGCTGTCTGAATTGTAACCCGTTGACCACCGCCTCGGTTCCAACTTGTGATTTCCCTGCAAACATGGCATCTCAACTGCTACCCATCATTGGCCCTGCCTCGGAGCTGATGCGCATCAACAAACCTGTGGGCATCCTCAACATCTTCTTTCCATACATGTATGGATTCCTGTTCGTACGCCTTATTGACGATGCGAGTCACTCGGTACGACGCACGCTGGGCGTACAGCTCCCAATACTATTCTTCAGCGCTTTCGTACTTCGGTCTGCGGGCTGTGTCTGGAACGACATAGTCGACATGGACATCGACAGAATGGTGGCGCGTACTCGTACCCGGCCCCTCCCTCGTGGCGCCATTAGCCCATTCGCTGCCTGCTGGGTTGCCTCTGCTCTATTCGCCATCTGGGCTGCCACCGTTGCGCTGTTACTGCCGGACCCCGTTCGATTGGCGGCCTACGCGACACCACTCACAGCTCTGGTCATCGGCTATCCGTATATGAAACGGGTCACCAATTACGCGCAGGTGTTCCTAGGCTTCACGTTGGCGTGGGGCGTCTTCTTCGGCGCTGCGATCGCCGGCTTCGATGTTCTCGAATACCTCACCCGGGCTTTTGGCTCAGCCTGGACGACCCACAATTTCGACAAGCTAACTTTGCATCTCTCCGACAAGCGCGTATGCGGCCTAACGGCGCTCCACTTCGTTTACGTCGTGTGGTCCGTCATCCACGACACCATTTACGCATTCCAAGACTACAAGGATGACAAAAAAGCCGGCGTCAAGAGCATGGCGCTGACACTCAGCGGCAAGACCAAACCAGTGCTTTGGACGTTGGCCGAAATCCAGGTTATGCTACTGATTGCTGCATGCATTTCTTCGGTCCCCGCTTCGGTCCCCGCTGCACAATCCCTGCTCTCTTCTGGTCAGCCGGATGGCTACCTCACTTTGACTAGCTTCGTTATCGAGGCGCTGCAATTGAGATGGATATTTTTGGTAGTTGCTGTGTCAGGCAACGCGCTGGTCTTGTCGCTTATGGTGGGGAGGGTCGACTTGAGCGATCCACAGGATTGCGCCCGGTGGTTCAAAACTGGTTCCGTCTGGGTCGGGTCAACCATCGGCCTGGGCTTCCTCCTCGAGTACGTCTCGCAGGTCCTGGAATGAGCTTAACCGTCGGTAGAACGGCCCGAGTGGTGAAGTTCGTATAGAATTGTGGTGGCTGCATCTTGGCCGTTTTCATGGGTATAGGGCTTGCAGCAAGCTCAAGGATCGGTGGAATGGGGCGGTGGCTTTCGTATAGAATGGTCAGTGGCAGACGGTCGGAACGTTTGTGGCTGATGTGGCTTGCAGCAAGCCCAACCCGGCACCCTTTAGGTCGTAACCGTCTCCGTATCGCAATGTGTATCCAAGATGAACTAAGCCTTCGACGTGATCAATCACCTAAATCACGCTTCTGCATTTTTTATCGAGCTGGTATTGGAATTGGTATTTCTTGCTGGGAGAATAAACCACAGCATTTGTGGTATGCAGAACGGAGAAGGTGTGCAGATCACATGGTTTGTTCGTGAAGCGCAATTCTAAATTACATCCAAAGCTAATTCATCGCTACGATGCACGGCAGCATCCGAAGGTTTATACGAGGCGTTTGCCTCTCGTTCAGCATCGTACCCAAACAGCAGATTCCGGAATGGAACATCAGCCAAGAAATTGGGGCTGTCTTTCGCAAAGTTCGGGTCGCCTTTGCCAGCCTGGTCGACCTCTCCGTTCTCGATCCTTTTCATTTCTGCAGCTAAGATGCCGTCCCTGGTTTTTTGTTCTTCGCCGTCGTATAGCGCATAGATGTCCCGGTTGTTGCGCGCCTTCTTTTTCACATGCTGAACGCGCATTTGTCGGAGCTGAGTGTAGCGCTCTAAAATGCGACCCAACTCCGAGGTATCGGTCAAGCTATAACCCTTGAGAAGTGTTGACAGCACGACGGCATCCTCAAGGGCCATGGCAGCCCCTTGGCCCCTAGACCATGTCAGTTGGTGCTTAGATGGGGCATTTGTGCGACTCACAGGTAAGGCAGCATAACGTGAGCTGCATCACCAATCAAAAGGACCTTGTCTTTCACCCACTTTGTAGGCATTTCCGTGTCTAGGAGCGTCCATCGTGCTGTCGCAGCTGCCGATTCGAGCAGGCCTTGAATAGCAGTCCATCCACGGAACGCCTCTTTGGCTTCGCTCAGATCCACAGGGTGCGGCAGTTGGGGTGGATCTTCGACGCCCTCATGCTTCATTGTCAGGACGATATTCAACAGTCCATCGCGCTTGAGAGAATAAGTCATTGCATGTCCACCAGGTCCGATTAGGAGATTGATGCTGGGGTGATCGACTAAGTGAGCCAACTCAGGTGAGTTCTTGCGCACAGCGTCTCCTGGTATAATGACCCGGAAAACATGGTCGCCGCTGTCTTTAGACGGGTAATACTGCCCTGTGACAATTTCCCTGCAGACAGATCTCTCGCCATCAGCAGCAACAATCAGGTCCCCTTTAAAGACGCTTCCATTCTCGGTGGTGGCTGACGGGATGCTCGTATCCACGGAAGCAATGCCATGGCCCAACAAAACTTGAACACCGAGTCTCTTCGCTTCTAGATGCAGTACAGCGTGTAGGTCGTAGCGATGGACGACGATGTAAGGCGTGCCGTATATATCAGTCATCAGCTGACCGAGTCTCTGTTCCGAGAGCTTCTCTAGATGCTCATAACGTAGAATCGCAGCAGACTCTGGAAAATTGGCGCTTTCAAGAACTTGCGGCAGGACGCCAAGTGCCTTCAGTGCGCGGGTTGCATTAGGGGTGATGTTGATGCCCGCTCCAATCTATTGACTTGTAAGTATTGACTGTTCAATTTTGAGGTATGATGCTACATGCCTCTGCCATTACGGGCACCTTTTCAAGGACTGTGACCTCATGGCCGCCATTTCTCAAACCAATGGCGCAAGCCAATCCGCCTATACCGCCGCCAATGATAACAATCTGCATTTGGATATGTTGGTTATGTGGTGCTGGTCGAGACTCAAGGTGGTGATGGTTTTGGTAGCTCTCCGATTGCTTTAACATAAGACCGGAAAACTTGTGACCAATCAGCATCGAAAGCACCCTGGACAAGCTTGTCTCATGAGCCACCCTGGCGTGAATCGCCTCAAGGCCTACATATGCAATCAGTCATTCGCGCCAAATGCGGGTGGGGCGCTAGTCTAGCGGGGTAAAAGGCGGTGGCGGTCATCACCGAGAATTTCGGCTACCGACCAACACAGACCCACCTACGTGGGCTGCATGTACCAGGTTACCCGGTCTTGACCAAGTCGTAAACTTACCAGTATGCCTGGGTTGCCGTTACTTGAATCACATTCTCCAATGAATGAGTCAACGTAATTGAAGTTCCTTGAGAAGCGTCCATTATGTCTTCGACTGATTATTCGGGATTAATTCAAGAGCTCGAGCAGGTCGGCAAGCATCCTCCTCGGGATGAGACGCAGCGCCGCGACGTCGCCGCAGCTCTTCGAAAGGCATACGCTTCACTGGAAACACCGCTGGACATAGTTCACCGTATTGCATACTCGGTTAGTCTATCGAATCGAATGCACTTCATTACTTATACTGATAAATATGTAGCCACTTCAACTTGCGGTCGCCAAAATCGCCATCGACTTGGGTATCTTCCACGCGCTCAACAAAGTAGAGGAAGGCTCCAACGTTTCCTTGGACGACATTGTGGATAGAACTGGTGCGCAACGTAGCCTAGTCGGTAAGTAAATTTCCTTCATGGCCACTTGCTTTGCTTTTAGGTCCTCCTTGTAGAATTTCGTACTTTGTGTGCAGGAAGAATCCGCACGAAATACAGTAGAGTTTGTACACAACGGTCACTACATTTACATGCTAATTCAATCGCTCCATGTGGTATAGTGCGAGTACTACGCTTCCTTGCTGCAAACGCATCGGTCGATCAAGTGACGGAGACGACGTATGCGCCTAACACAGCGACCAATGCCCTCAGTCAACCAGGATTTAGTGCAGCAATAAACCATCAGTGAGTCTTCTTGTTCTCTATCAGATGTTGTCACTCACTTCCTCAGTTTTGAGGCTCAGCTTCCAGCCTGGTCTGCTCTGCCTAGCTTTCTCGCATCCATCTCTTACCAGGTGCCGAAGACCGCTGAGCATACTGCCTTCCAAGTCGCGCATTCCACGCCACTTACAGCGTTCCAGTATGCCGCCACGAAGCCGAAACTCATGGCCGACTTCGCGCAGTGGATGGCGGCTCAGCGTCAAGGAGAGGAAAGTTGGCTGAAGGTGATGACCCATGCAGACTTACTTGCGCAAACAAACCAGAGCGAAGCGCATGACAATCCATTCTTTGTCGACGTTGGCGGGGGCATGGGTCATCAATGCCGAGGGCTGAGGGCATGGCTTCCAGCTGAAAGGAAGGAGCGCATAATTTTACAGGATCTGCCTCCCGTAATATCAAGAGCTGGTGAGATTGAGGGGATTGAAGCCATGCCTCACAATTTTTGGAATGAGCAACCTGTGAAAGGTAAACGTCTTCTTGTGGTAGATGTGATGAGGTCACGAGAACTTACATTCCACCCTAGGCGCTAAGTTCTACTATCTTCGGAACGTCTTCCATGACTACTCAGACGAAGGATGTAGGTCGATTTTAAGACACATTAAAGACGCGGCGTCTCCAAAATCGACGATAATCATCGATGAGTTGGTCTTACCAGCAAAGATCAGTGGCTCCTCTGCGGTGGCTGAAGCAAACGCGAGCTTGGACATTCTACTGATGGCGAGCCTAGCGGGTCAAGAGCGCACTGAAACTGAATGGCGGAGTCTGCTCCAAGCGGAGGGGCTGTCGATTCGCGAGCTGAGGCAGTACGACCACAGAGGTCACAGTGTTCTGATTGTATGTAGCGCATCCTAGCCAATGCTCTGGCAAGACCAATGGGAGATTGCCAATATAAAGGTCTTTGAGAGCTTCGTGCAGTGCGAATAAGCTTTGTCGAGAGTTTTCCGCATTTTGAGTCTCGCCTACCCTTGGCCCGCTACGAGCTGTAGATCTTCTGCGATATGCGAGTAGTTTACCTATTTACATCACCGTGTGGCTGCACTGACCACCATGCAGCGGGAGGGGCTTACAACACGAAGGCTGAGCATGAGACGCCATTGTAGCCTTGGCTGATCCCAAGGTTTCGGTACAGATACGAGCAGATCGTCCTTCGTGGGGTGTGGTGGCTTCGAGTATGTGGGTGGGAGGTACAAGATGGCTGCCGCTGTGGATCTGCAGGTCAATGCGAGGAATGCGACGCCGTTGTAAAAGATAGCGCGAGTACTGAAGAAGCAATTTTCACCACCTGTGCATCGTACGGACGGCAGGTCGAAATGCCTGTGCGCTATTGATAGTAGCACCTACTTCGTAGTGCGCCCAAATGCATATATTTTTGTGTTTAGCCAAGCAAATGTGTAATCTATAGATGACTTTCATTCAACTATTAATTTTTTGTAACGAGGTGAGCTATAGTAAGCTGTTAGCGAAGCTCTTCTAATAAACACGTGTAGCACTTCTAAGATATACTGGCAATAGTGGCATTAGACTCTAACCTTAGACTAGCAAAGAACCCCCGGACTAGACACGGTCACAATTGGGAACGGATGGGCAGCGTAGAATTAAGATAGTGACAGAAGGAGAGTGTTGTGGTAAAAGAGACGAGCGCTACCTCGCAGGCGAAGCGATCTTGACTAAGATATATCCGTAATCAGGTGACCCATCAGGGCGTATGCCCTGATGATTTTTTTAGAGATGTAGCACTGCACTGCTCTACTATCCCTTCATACATCGTGCTATACACATCCATATTTCCATTAGCCTCTTCTCAAATGAGCCAAACTAGCAAGTGCTAACCGCGGGTCCCGCGATCGTGTATTTCCTAAGATCAGTGTCAAACACGTAGTACACAGTCATCCCCGGATCCGTAGCCGAGACGTGTCCCGGAATCTTCACACCACTAAACGTCTTGCTACCAGATCCCTTCACCTTAATTTCAGCGCACGAAACATAGAGCTGAGGCACTAGACCCGTCACGACGCCAAAGATGGCGAGATGTTCGATACGGACGAGGTACTCGCCGGGTGTGAGACAAGATAGGATAGTGGTCGAGTAAGCGTGAACATATTGCCATTTCGGATATTGGCCGGTGAGATTGGGGCCAGTCTCAATAATCTTGAAACAATTGGAAGAACCGTCTGCGACGGCCGCGGAAACGACTTTAGTCATGTAGCTGGGTGTTAATTCCGCTTCACTGTGGGACAGTTAGACTCCTTATAACTGGTCCATCTCCTTTGTTAGCCTTCGTGTTATTGGCGCTGGCACGTAGGGAGGTCAGAAGGCCGACTACGCCGCTGGGTCACGTGGGTTGGCTAGATCGGCTCGGGTCGAGCCAGTCGAGCCAGCGAAGTATATAGGACTTAAGCCTTACTTTCTTATATACTTCGTAGTTAACTCTTAATATAGATTATACCTTTTAGAATTATTACTAGATTATATAGTCTTATTAGTTATTTACTAAATATAGTTTTATAAATTAGTTTACCTTATACTCTATATAAAGGTAGTTAATACCTTCGCTTAATCTAATTATATACTATCTTAGCTATTAAAATTATAAATATGAAAATTAAGGTAAAATCCCTATTACCTTAGAACTAAAAAATCTATAAAAGTAAGAAACGTAAAATTAATATATTAAGAATATAAACGATATTAAAACTTCCTAATAGCGTTAGAAACTATATAATATATAGTTATATACTATATATAAATCACTACTAAAGCTATAACTAATAGTAGTAATTTACTAAACGTAAATATACGAAAATCTAAAAACGTAAGAACTTAACTTACGAAGGTTTTCGAAAGTAAGCATTCTAATAACGCTAAAATAAATTAGTAATTAATTTATAATACGTAGAGCGGTAATTTATATATTACTGCGCACACGTAATATTTATAAAATAGTTCTATTTATATTAATACGTTATGTAACACAAAAGATAGGAAATACTTTTAGTAAAATTCTAAAAATATTAATTCCGACTATTTAATATAGATGTTAAATAAAATCTAAAATATGTATAACGAACTATTATAAATAGTCTAATACGCATAATAGACTATTATAAATAGTCTAATACGTATAAATACGCGCGTAAGACGAACTATTATAAATAGTCTAATACGTATAATAGACTATTATAAATAGTCTAATATATATAAATACGCGCGTAAGATAAATAGTTAAAACTATCTAAAACACGGGTAGGAACCTATCCGAAATTAATAGTAATGCGGGTAGGAACCTATCCGAACCACTAATCTAGTATAAGTAGACCTATAGATAGCACCTTTGTAAATTAGACAATTCGATATATATTCTTTACTACTATATCCTTTTTCATAGGTTATGAGCCCGGTGCTCTATTATCTGTAAAGACACAATTTCTATCTAGCTAGTCTAGATTTCTTTACTAAATCAACCAAATCAACCAAATTAACCGAATCAACCGAATCAACCAAATCAACCAAATCAACCAAATCAACCAAATCAACCAAATCAACCAAATCAACCAAATCAACCAAATCAACCAAATCAACCAAATCAACC
>Ga0247733_1000268_pt1 | contig 42506 bp, 38 predicted proteins | sample UWRJL043104R2_FD_180932 | JGI IMG/M metagenome (GOLD analysis project Ga0247733, IMG submission 180932) | Plant litter microbial communities from Arlington Agricultural Research Station in Wisconsin, United States - UWRJ-L043-104R-2 | ecosystem: Environmental > Terrestrial > Plant litter >...
GGCCACAGAGGTGACATAATCGCTATGGCCCTCGAGCGTCTGCAGGCACGCGCTCCAGTTATCGTCCATAGCTGGTACGATTTTAACAAAATTTGGCTCCTCGTGCTGAAAAAGCTTCCTGACTAAACTTTTCCTAGGACTGAACAACAGCGCAGATACATACGCTTGCAGAGCAGCGGTCTCAATAGCGCTCTTGTGATACATAGCAAAGCGATGCGCATCTTGGACAAGCCTAGCTAATTCGCTCGTTTCTTTTCTTTCCTAGCTTTTGTTAGGCTAACAGTCATCAATGATAATAAGTACAAAACTCACTTGCATTAGTGACCAGAGTTTCCCTACAGCGACAACACCTTTTGACATGCTCTTGCACAGACTTAGAGCTTCTAGCCAGTAGAGAAACTTCTCTCGTAGAAACAGATCGACAACGCCTCCGTCCCGCAGTATGTCTTCAGACGTTACTGAAGAAGTGAGATTCGATGCACACAAATGATCGACCCAGTACTCGCATGCATATGCAATTTGTGGAAGAACGCTTTCCTCGATCTGCTCTGTCATTCCCTCTTTTCTCGCTCCTGGATTCTCTAAGCCGCACAGGTCTCTACGCAGCGTGTCACCCATCGCTTTGAGCAGGCGAAGGGTCACCCGCTCTTGCTCTTTTGCAACTGCGCCATCAAACACCTGCTGACCGTTGCCTGATGTGAGGTAGTCTTTAGCAGACAGGTGGATGAAGGATACTGTATCTTGGCGGACAGTGAGGAAGGAGCCGCAGCGCCTAGCAAGGTCAGCGACTGCTTCCACGCCGCTAAAATGATCTTTAGGAAGGCCTGCAGCTACGGCGAGCTCTCTGAGCTGCAGCGGCCGAAAAGCGAGAGTGATGACCCGAAGAATGTCCTTGCAGTACTGCTGCGCCACGATTTGCTCCATCATCCGGTCGTACAGTGGGTCGAGTCCTGGCGGCAGTGCCTGCAGCACCTCTCGCGTGCGCCAGAGTGGCACTTTCTCTAGCTCTTTGCACACTAGCGATACCCACAGAAACGTGCCTTCGGCCTTGTCACGGAGATGCTGCTGCACCTCTGCTTGTAACCCAGTGTCATACTTGTGCACGGTTACCAACCGCTGCACCTTGTACTCGACAAACGCCGCTACCGCTCTGGACACATGGCTCGCTTTTACCTCAAGGCTCACCTTGACACCCAGCGAGTCATGCTGCAGATACCGCTCAATCTCTGGTATGTTACGGCTTGTCACCAACCACTTGACCCTCGACCGCCGCCCAAGGCTGGTGTCGGTTATGACTTGCAGAAGCTCGGACAGCCCAGACGTGCACTCGTCGAGCGCATCGATGAGGAGGCACGTCGGCGGTAGAGAGGCGTCGTTGAGCATGTCCGACAGTATCTCCCTCAGCGCATAGACGACGTTGGGCCCTTCGAACAGCTTTTTGCCCACAGTCTCGTACCGCTTCTGCAAGTGCCGCATCATATCTTGTCTCTGTGCGATGAGCAGGTAGATGAGCCCGCGGAGGACCGACACCGCAGTGTTGAGCTCTGGCCGTGTGCTCTGGCAGAAGAAGTAGGCCAGCAGATGCGGCCTCAACGCACGCCTGGCGTCCGGCTTCGCCTTGAGCCGCATCTTTGCTAATATCTTCGACACGGTCCGTGGTGATGGCCTGACTTCGTCTTTCCAAGACAGCTCAGTGATCACACCCATCGTTATCATCGTCTTGCCTTTGCCCGGGTCGCCCTTGATCCACAGCAGCCGCGACGCATCCTGCGTCCTCCACTGCTGGAAGCTGTCGTCGTCAAACACCCATGCATAGCAGTCTCGCAGCAGCCTGTCCTTCTCGCCCTCGATGCGCGCCCGGTCGTCGCGCGGGTCTGTCACTCGCAGGTCGCGCAGACACTGGTGGGGTGATGGTTCGCTAGCCTCGCGAGGCCTCGGCGGAAAGTGCACGTCGCCATAGACGTTGCCATTAACTTGAATCGCGTCGCCGTCCGCTCGGTTGCCAGTATAAGTTGTGGTGTCTCTGGCTGGGTGGGGCATCGGTGCGGCCAGCACGCCGCTGCTTTGTGACGTTGCGACAGTCCAAGATCGTCATATAGGTGACGTCAGCTTAGTGGAAGCGTTGGTGGGGTAGTATCGGTTTGGTCTGCAACAATCGATTTGAGTCGCTGTCGGGAGGTTGAGAGACAAACTCGAGGACTGCAGCAAGGCACACGGGTTGCGGGCGCTTATTACGATGCGCCAACTTCTCGGCTGAACCGTTAGGTAGACCTGGCCAGGCTGAGGTCTGCCTCAGCTGACCACAAACACCAGCGCCAGGACTACCAGCGCAAGGCCTTCCAACACATCGTCAACCTTCTAGAGGAGATACTGCACAATGGTACGCCCTTGAAGTTCTATGTGGATGAAGAGTGGATCCAGGTTAATCAACATCAGGAGGTGATTGGCGGCACAGCTGCTGTCTCGCAGCTTCTCGGTCAGGCAATAACCATCATACAAAAGATACAAGATGCGAGAGCTAAAGTGCACGGCGCGTCAGATCGCCTTGATAGCTACCAAGGCCAGCTGGATACATTACTAAGTACACTGCAACTTGTGCAAGACGAACACGAGCTACAAACATCTCCCGTCGAGAAGCAGGTTCGGGAGATTATCGATCTGGGAAAGGAGCTGCAACGCCAGCTTGATGCATTTGCTGCTCAGCTAGCAAGAAGCAGGATGAAAAAGTACACGCATGCAATCATCAGCGGCGACAAAGACGAGAGGGAGCTTGAGAGTGGCTTCAACCAAATAGACCGGGCAAAAGCGGACCTTAACACGCTGATCGTCACAACGCACGTCGGACTGAGCGGATCCATGAGCGCCGGCTTCACAGCTGTTCTAGCGGTAGTTCAGCGGGTTGACAGAAACGTGCAAAGGGTTCTTGGCGAGAGACTTTCCATGGCTGCGTACCTCGAAGAACGACGCCTAGATGGAGAAGGTATTGTGCAGCAGAAAGATTTTGCTAGCTTGTGCTAACTGTAGAAGCCAATAGCACAGTGCCTCTTACAGCGGAGGATATTAAAGCGCTGAACTTCGCGGACAAAGTGTCGTGGATCGACAACGAGGCATTCGACGATGCGGTCATATTCAACTCAGATCTCGTCGAGCGGCAGAGCCACGCACCTACAGAAAGGGAATACAAAAAGAACAAGGCGCACGGAACAGCTACGGTCGTCAATGGCCATTCGGATGCGGCGAGCGTAGTGGCGATCCTGCAAGCAAAAAGGCGGTAATAGAGTTGACAGGGCCACTGCTTGCACACGGGCAGCCAGCACTGGCTGCGACAGACCTAGCGAAGGGAACAGCCCGCTACAAGTTTTACTTGCAATTTACTATCTCACTCTTTCCTACCTTCTATGATTGCCTTTATGTTGCGCTGCTACTGCCTCAACGCCTGTTTGGCGAATCTTCGGATTGATCAACCGCATGCATTCCGTGATCGAGGAGGGAAGCGAGTAAGTGACATTAAAGTCAAAGTTACAGAGTTTCGATGGACAATTAGAGCAGGCGTGGCGCACAATTTCAAGTGTGCTTGATGAAACGACAGCCTCCGACGATGCCTGCTCGACGCACTGCCCGCTCCAGGCGCGGCTCTCAGCTAACAACCTCAGCATCTCAGCAGCCCTACGGCCCATCTCCGGACCCGTCCACACAGACCGCCTCCACCAGCCCGTGTCCGTCGACGGACCCAGTTTCGCTCCCGCTCGACCGATCCCATCATTTATTGTAACAGCGTTGCAGCTGCGTGCAAAGGTGAAGCTGCATTCGCTAGCGACTGTACCGTCAGCCAGGCGCATCTCTGGGCGACGCGCACAGCGGCAGCTGCAAGCACGCCGGCGACAAAGACCATACCATAGAAGCCAAGCATACCCAACATGAACAAAGGAGAAGTACCCTTGTCTTACCCGTCTCGTCCCGTGTGAACAGTCAGAGTCCCTCTTCGCTTTGCCACCCCGTTGCCAGCAGCATCCCGGCGTTCCGCGCGCACAGACGCGCCATCGCCCTATCATGTGATATCGCGTCAGCCTCCGACACGTACCCCAACACTTTCGTTCCGCCCAGATGTCCCTAACCCTGCCGTACCCCCCAATTACGAAGCAGTCCGCCCCTCCTTCATGCATATCGAATCTATTGTCTTACACCGGAGGGTCTGCACCCGTGTCATGGGCTTGGCAGGATTGGGGCGGACGAAGGCATTCGTACGTCGAATCATATGACCGCCAAAGAAAGAGGTGCAGTCTTTGAGCCGATCGCTTGTCGGTAAAACCAATTTATATGGAGAAAGAATGCCACACTCACAATGGAAATAAAGTGTACGTTGTAAACCCAGGTGCCAGCCGGCCAAAATTGAAGATGGTCTAAGAAGTGACGGAGCCGCGTCGGCTGTCTGCCAAATCAGCCTGGCCGGGCATAGCCAGTCAATAGTTCAATCAATGAACCTCGACCACACCATCCACCGCGTCCTCCATCAACAACAGACACAATGATATGTGATCAATTCCAATGAGTCCCAGCTCCCCTTTGCGGCTGCAGCGAGGACAACATCGTCGCACAGGCCACGGCGCACCGTAACACCCCTCATTCCACCACAACTCCTGCCATCGTTCGCGCGAAGCACCGTACATCCTCCTGAACATACATACACTAGTCGATCTCGAGATCGAAAACCGAACATGGCAGCGACCAATAATACCAGTGCATGTTCAGCCTGCGGATGGACGTCTCAAAAGCAGCGCTGTTGCCGCTACGCGAGCAGCGTCCGGCTCTTCTATGGGGCAGACGCGCGCGGTGTGTGGTCCATCGGGACCGACTTTGTCCTGAAAGAAAGACCAGCGGACCCACCCACGTATGAAGCTGCAAACACCCAATTCCTCCAGGCTCACACGAGTATTCCCATCCCCAAGATCGCGAAAGACTGGGTGGACAAAGATGGTCGCCAGTTCCTGATGGTGGACCGTGTCGAGGGCGAGAACTTGCAGTCTGCATGGCCGATGCTATCTCAAGATGCAAAGATTCGGATTGCTGGGCAGACGGCGAACTTCCTTCAGCAATTGCGTAGCCTGCAGTCTGGCAAGATGGCGAGCCTGGGAGAGGCACCGCTTTATTCTGGCTGGCTCTTTCTCCAGGGTGCTGGGACCCCACATGGCCCTTTCGCATCGGACGACGCATTGTGGCAGTCGCTGGTGCGCAAATTGGAGAAGCTGCCCGAGAAAGCGCGCGATGCATTTCGCAAGCGACTCCCTCCTTGTGCGCCTTACACATTCACACACGGCGACTTGACCACTGTCAATATCATGGTCAAGGACGGGAATCTTGCCGCTATTGTCGACTGGGAGAGAGCGGGGTATTTTCCGGTCTGGTGGGAGTATACTGCAGCGGGGATTGGGCTGAGTGACGAGGATGCGGAGTGGAAGGGGTTGATGGCGAGTAGGATGCAGCCCTTTGAGGACGGAAGAGCATTTTGGAAGAATTTCTTGAAGTTGAGTCGGTATCCTGATCTGGATGACGATGGGAAAGCGTTCGTGGAGGAACTGCTCCAGGATTAGAAGTCATGGTTTGGTTCTTGTATGATATATGGCAGAATAAACCTCGCTTAAGATGGATTGCATGTCCTATTAACATGTGAAGCAAATGGTACATTCCCCCGCCATACACACACTCTATAATCCTCGTGCATTCCAACTCAGTTTGCTAAGAACTGGACATGACCAGAATCTGATCATAAACAAAGCACATATACCCCTGTACGACCATTCCACCTGTCCTTTCTTGGCATGGTGCAGGCCAGAGTCAGGCAATGTTCGGCTGACATGCAGCCTAGACGACCGTGCATGATGACTCCTACCTCCCTGAGTCTACTACTCCGAGTTTGGTCACCGCGGCTGTGCGGCTAGAGGGACGAGGCAGTCTTCTCGCCCAATGCCCCGCTCAGAAGTCCGTTCCGAGGGGCTGGATGGGGCTGCTGAGGTGCTGGGGTGTGATGGTGTGCTTGTTAGGGTGGCTTGTTCATTGTAACGTTTGGGATCGTTGTCTTGGGCGGTTTCGGAGGTACCTTTGCGCTATGCTGGTGCTTGTCGGCGTGGAGTGCGAGGTCGGGGTATGAGGTCGGCAAAGCTCATGCAGAGGAGTCTGAGTACGTACAGTCTTAGTCTAGGCTGTACGATGTGTTAGTTCTACGACGCACTTCGTACCCAGCCCCCGGGAAGTGAGTTCATTGTCAAGCATTACATGTTGTATCGAAAGGGAGGATATAGTTTTGTCTCGCTCAAGTCAAGAGTTCGATTCATCATGAGTTTCTGAGGTTCTAGAGATACCACTATCGAATCAGCTTCATGCCAACGCCTCGCAATCCTGCAAGATAGCGACAAACAAACATACACACAATCCCGTCTCAGCAGTAGTACAATTTGGTGCCCGTCTGTCCCGCAGAAAAGAACAATAGAGAGTCATTAAAGCGCAGCCAGAAGTAAGAAAACAGCTCACAAGGCTGCCGGGACATCGCCACGGATCAGGCGGAGAGAAAAACAGACGCATAGAAATAACGGCCGAGTTCTTTCTCTCAATTTTGATGGCCGATGAGATGGAAAGAGATGAGGGAATACGATCGTAACTCAGCCTCATGTGAACGCAGCAGCCGGTAACAAGGACGAAAGATAAGTATAGTACAACGAGTTGGCAAAGGAGCGCCAGAAAGGTATCTCGGAACCTGAACGCCACGGAGCAACAAAATGGAACGGGGATGTGATGGAAGCCTCGATGGTTGGTGGTCGTAGCCTTGCGGCTAATCGAGGGAAATGTATAATACAAGAAGCGAAGAGTGGTGGCGATGACGGCGGACGCTGCGTCCGACGCCGATGACTATGTCTCTGATCGAAGTTGGTGATGCTTGGTGGTCGGGGCGTTGACGGATCGATGGGCGGGATGAATCGGAGCGGGGGAAGTGTGACTCAGAGCGAGAGTAGAGAAGTGATGTGCACGTGAACAGCTCACAAGGCTGAGCCGACGACGAGATGACGAATGGGGAGTAGAGTCCGTAATGAAGCAGTCGGAGATGAGATGGATACGTTGTCGATGGAAAGTGGCGAGTGGCGATGATGCCTAGCGAGGCGTCGACTGCGACAAGTCGTCCATGTGATTGACCATAGCGACGAACAAGTCGAAGAAGAGCTTGCCGCCATTCTCCATCTCGTTCTGCATCGTGCCGCTGCGCTTGAAAGTGTGGCGAGCACGGATAATGAGCGCGAGGTAGTGCGCTCGAAGTTTCGAGTCGCTATCAGGCGTATTGGCATACGCGAAGCGAGCCGACGATAGGATAGTCGAGCACTGGACACCCGACTGAAGGCCCTGCTTCCTCAACGCAAGCTTCTTCAGCTCTTGTAGTCCATACTTGTCCGCCTGACAGTAGATGATGGTATCCTTGAGGATAGGACCCATGGTCGTGTTGATGATGGCTTCGGCGGTGCCGTTAGCGTTGCCGCCGTCTTCGAGGTGCCATGTCTTGCGCTTTGACTCGTACTCGAGACGAGGATAGTAGTCGCCTTTGTATAGGTACTCGAGGATTGAGGAGAAGACCTCGGGCTCTTCGTCGGGGAGGTCGATGCGTTTGTTGGTTGATGAGAAGAACTGGTCGCGGCAGGCGGATTGGAAGAAAGCCGAGTGGCAGAGAACGTCTTCGTGGGCGGCGAAGAGACGTTGCTCTCGACCGACAGAGAGGGTGATGATCGCACTGATGAGCGAGATGGTCAGCCATCAACATTTCGACAGAGATCGAACAGTGACAATGTAGCTCACCTTCCGATGGTTGGTGATGTCTGGTTTGACTGTGGTGATGAGGCCTGAGCTTGCTGTGCGAGCCTCTCGACTTTCCGTGGCGAGTCTTTGAACGAGGGGTTCTTCTTGTGCGATTTCGACTTGCTCGCTCGGTGTCTGGAGAAGCTGCCTTCCTGATATCTCGATCGGTTTGATGAGAACATGATGAATCTCGATGGGAATCCGATGAAATCGATAGCCAAGCGAACGTCGTTGATGATATGGGCCGGAATGAGCCAAGTATTTATAGTCGAACAATAGGCAGCAAGTATACGAGTCCTGGTACGCAAGCAGCGTTCGCAACGGAAATAACCTTAGGCAGAAACCACAAAGGCGATGGAAAAGGCAATAGCAGGCAAATCAAGAGCGTCCGCAGCTGCTGTTATATAGGGTGCCTATGTACCTGGCGGGAGGCCGCTATCTGGCCGGCGACGGGGGATGGAGTGATAGTCGACGCGTTATTGGACGCGTAAATTGTGCAACGCGCTATCACGGTATCACATGTCGCGCTAGCCCCAAGCGGATGCCTTTGACGAGTCAAGACAAAGACGGGCGCAGGCCCTGGACCTGGTCGAGGGCGCACAGGGCGCAAGGGGCTGTGACACGAGCGCCGGTAAAAGTAAATGGGGGTGGTGGCGCTGACAGTGCAGGGCGAGACGTGGAGGCTTGAAAGAAAGAAAGGTGCGAGACTTGAAAGAGATAATGAGCGCTGAGATACCAATACTTACGCCGCTCCTATGGCTCGACCGCTCCAACACCTGTCGGGAAGACGGCGCATCTAATGACGATCCGAAAAGTGACTCCTCACTCCCTTGCCGAAGGATGCATGCTGAAGCTCTGACCAGGCACCGCCGTTCACAAAAGCAAGACGGCGGCGGCGGTGCCATGGCCATCAAACGCCCAACGCAGGTATACAAACCGAGCCGTCGCAATGCCGTTGCCGTACCCCTGGGAGGCGAAACTTTGCTGTAAAGGACGTATGATGGCAAGAGAATGGCCGCGTCCCGGGTCCCCGCTGCGACGGCGCGCGAGCTGCAGAGGACGTGGCTGCGACGACGAGGTTTGTGAAGGGTGCAAAGGGGTTATGCAGTGCTGATCCAGGGGTGGACGGGAGAAAGATGGTATGGGTGGGGTGGGCCTGCTGCCGACGCCGCGCCAGGCATCCGCGCGTTCACCGAGGCAGCAACGCCCCTCGTCGCGCATTCACGTGACCACTTTATGTCCGCTGGGATATCGTTTGCTGCACAAGCCATATATCTTCCGCACATCGTTATATGCCAACCAGATTTCAGGCCTCCTACACTTTTCGCGGAGATTTCCGTCGACGTCCTGGTTGTACGGTTTGCCTGTTGACGGGCGATGGGCAGCCTGTTGCGAGATCGGCGCCGGGCTGCACGCCTGGCTTGGGAACGCCTATTTTGCCTACGTAAATGGGTTTACTCGACAGAGCTAGGAGGCCTGTAGTGCACGGCCTCGCTTGCGATACATGCCCAACATTCGGGACGCAAGCCCAAACGAGAGTTTGCAATCCCCCAAAGTCTTGACGATCCATTGCCATGCTCCGTCTCCGGCCCAAATCTCAGATGCAGTGAGCCGGGGTAGGTACCAAACCAGTCCGAGGACGATATTGTCGATATGATGGCCGGCGAAGAGCGTGAGGTTCCTGGCTTCAAGGGCAGTGTTGTGACTATGCATGACAATAGGATGAAGACGACTTGTGAAGAGAGTGTGAGGTTGTTGCCTTTCTGGTCCCAGCATAGTGCTATATGCTCGTATCTAGGAAAGCTATTTCGTTTGACGTGGTTGATCGTAGAATTTACAACAATGGAAGTTCTGGGGGGGGCGTGGGATGGAACTAGCAGAGGTTTGGGGAGACACTAGAACCGAGTACGCGCAAAGGCTGGTTTAGAGGATTGGAGAACTGAGAAGCCGGAGCAAGAGCAAGTGGTGGCCTTTGTCAGGGACAAGTTTGGTGCACGACAATCCAGCGATCGATATTATGCGCATTAACAGTGAGAGTTGAAATAACGAACTAAAATTTAAACTAGAAACATGATCATTCATAGACTCCGTGAGCTTGAGCGAAGAACAATGGAGAACAGCCGATACCATCCTCTAGTTATTACTGTGCCGGCGAAGCCAAAAGCGTTGCCGGCAAAGTAATAACTAGAGACTGAAACCCGCCAAGGCATCACCATCGTCCATGTCGAAACCCATCCCATTCCCATCTAATCCCATGTCCGCAATAGCGACATCTCTATCCAAGGTTGCATTTGCATGCACGTTCAAGACAACCCCACATCGTTGACGCGAGCGAATGTCATCGACATTCGCCCGCGTCCGTGTGCTCTCGTCTGGCCATGCGGCCAGCCGTTGTTGGGCGTCATACGTGGTGTGATTTTCGACCCCATCGATAGCTGGTGCGCATGCGCTCTCGACTGGCCATGCGGCCAGTCGTTCTTCAGCGTCATACGTGGTGTGGTCTTCGATCCCCTCAATGACAGGTGCGAGAACTCTCTCTGTGCTGCCGGCACTCTTCTTGAGTGTATGCAGCACCAGATCGTGATCTCTGTCCTGGGCCTTAGACTTGACATTGTCGATGGCATCGGTCCTCGTTCTCTCGGCGGCGGCACACAGCTGGAGCTGAATCTGGGCTTCCATTGGATCTCCGATTCCATCTCCTTCTTTGCGGACCCATTGCTGGTTGCGCAGATTTTGATTCACAAGTCGAGATCTCTTCGTGGGTGCCACGTCGTTGGCGTCGAACTCGGTACGTGCTGAGCGCTTATTGTGATCGACGTTGTGTTGTGGCGGTTGAGCATGGACGGCGCCAGACGGCTTCGTGTGGACCTTCTCCCAAAGCAGGGCGGGTAGACCTCGTGGGAAAGTTTCACTCGCCTTGAGTGCATTGCATTCCCAGTACATCTGTTGTTCGCCGAGATGCAGGTGTCGGGGTGACAGGAAGCGTTCTTGAAGTGCCCAAGCCCGAGTATCCCAGCCGAAGCCTGGAGTCTGGAAGTCGATGGCGGAAAGTGCTGTTGACGAGCTCTCCATTCGACTTGGCGTCCCACTAGGGCTCTGTATACCGTCGGGTCTACGACTACTGCCGTATTGTATGTCTTTTCCGTCTTGTATGTCTTGTTTGTCTTGCATGTCGGCTCGGTTGTAGGCAGAGTTGTTGAGCTGGTCCAGCACAATCGTCAGGGCAGAGTTTCGATAGACGTCTGCCGTTGCGCGACATTCTCGTTCCTTATCCTCTTCTGAGTCCTGTAACACACAAAGCGAGTCGACCCAGAGGTATCGGTACCCGATTCGGTCTGCGGCAGAGAAAGCTTCATTCAAGGCCCGAGGTAGTAGTTCTCGAGGGAGGGCACTCTGCATCGCCTGCAGCCGGTCGGTCGAGAGGATGGGCTCGTCCTGTTCCCATAGATAGCCTAGAGAAACATAGTCAAGTGAGCCCGACGTTAAGTCAAGCGAGGCGCTGTCCACTATGCGGACAGAGCCGTCGGCCGCGTTTCGCGGCCGGATGTCGACTAAGCGTGTAGGGAGTGCTTTTGATCTGGTGGACTGGTGACGACATTGGTCATGATCGTGCGCGCATTCCTCGAGCCAACTCTTTGCATGAGCAACTGAGTCGCATAGCTGCTTGTCGTCAGGATCCCCATGCTTATGGAAGTGCGCTTGGCAATCGACACTGTCCTCGCGGACAAACATCTCAACCGATGCGGATTCCTCGATAGGACCAGGATAAGACGCCTTATCATTCGGCCAGCTGAGACAGCACGGAGCAGGTGTGAATGTCATTGTCAGCTTCGCAGCATCGGGACGTAGCGCGGGCTCGGGATCCAACATAGACTTGACTGTAAGAACAACTGTCGTCTCGGTGGAGTCCATGGAGGCCTCTAGGCACTGAGACAGCCAGCTGTGTAGAGCGGGAACATCCTGCCAGTAGTATTTGCCTTCGCGACCGCGGAATTCGCGGCGGAAATCTTGCCAGTTCGAGTTGCCTCCGCTGAAAGCGACTGTCGCCATTTCAGCAAAAACGCAACCCAAACTCCAGATATCGGCAGCTTGCTCTCGCGAGATGCCTCCCGAGACTTCTGGTGCACAATACTGGCGTGTAAGTGGTGCGGACTTTCCCTGTCCGGTGGTCTCCTCAAAGGAGCTGATACCGAAGTCGCTCAGTACCACATGTGGAAATTCTTGGTTGCCTTGCATGACCAAGATGTTCTGGGGCTTGATGTCCATGTGTTTAACAACAGGTCGTTGCTCATGCAGATAGCGAACCGTCGAAGACAGGCACCCAAGCATTTTAACAATGACTTGCGCGAGGTCAACCGACCCGTGCAGGGATGGAGCTTCAAGCCATGCTGCAAGGGTTGTATCCGCCACGGGTGAGAGCAGGATCGACATCTTGTCGCCCTTGGAATAAGCGCCGAGGAAGCGGACAACGTGAGGATGGCGTAGTTTCTGGAGTACCTCGACTTCCTTCTTAAGCTCTTCTAGAGCAGACTGGTCTCGGTTCTTAAGTGTCTTCCGACTAACTCGCAGGCTTGTCTCGCGATGTACGACTTCGTCGACTGTACTGAAGCCACCTTGACCAAGAAGCTTCACGCTGAGGAAGGATTGCGCATTGTACGGAGACGCGGACCTTCGGAGGACATTGTTGGCGTTCAGCGTACTGGCGGTCGCTTGTGTCTCTGATGGCAGGTCGACGTCGATGGGTGGATCGGGCACGAGTGTCATCGGTATCTGACAGATCTGAGTCGACTTCACAGCGTCAACATTCTCGGCTGAGCGGTCTCGCGAAACGTGCTGCGAGAAGACATCTTCTGAAGGTAGCTTGTTCAGGGTTCGGGTGACAGCATCTCCGGCCAGAGCATGCGAGTGACTTCCCTCTGACGCATCAGCCCCATGTACCTGTTGTTGATAGGATGAACACGAGTTGGAGGCCGTCCTAATATGCTGGTCGGCACATGTGCCCTCCAATCCAGTAGATTGGGCGAGCTGTAGCTGGAAGTACCCGCTCTGTAAAGGTTGCTGCCCACCGCTACCGCTGCCGCTGCCGCCATTGCCGTCCTGTTTGAAGCCCGAGCCAGAACCACCGCCCCGAGGATCTCGACTCGGTGGGAAGAATGACTTGCTGTTGCCGAAACCGCCGCTGTCAGGCCGGTCGCTGTCATCATCATCGTCATTATCATCCGTGTTGTCAGAATCGTGGTTGCTCTCGTCGTCTTCGTCGGTCCAGTCTAGCATGCACTTCCCTTGCTTGAAGTGCTCCGCAATGTGGTCAATGCGGTCCTGTCGGTCGGTGAAGCGATGGGGACAGAAGCCACACTTCTTGGGGAAGTCGGTGTCGGACTCCACAATGCTTGCCTGCTCATAGTCGGCGCTATTGAGGCCCGGGTGTATGTTGCGAAAATGCTGCGAAAAGTGGTACTTCCGGAAGCATGGCTTCACACGAGCGTCGCCCTGGCTGACGCAGAGAGTGCCTGCATGATGGTTAGAATCATTATTGTCGCCGTACACGGCACATTGACTAAGTCACTTACAAATCCACGATTTCGACGGATAGCCCTCTTCCTCATTCCTCTTCCAGTCGCACTTGCGGCCGTACCGCTTACCACACTTCCGTGTGCACTGGTAGATCTTGTTGGAATCACGCTTCAGTAGCTCCGGGTCATCGGTAGGGTTGCAGCCTTTCCGACCGCCTCGCAGTGGACCTTGGGTGGTCGTTGCTGCTGTTGCCGTCTGTGCGTCCTGGACGGAAGCGAGCTCGAGAAATAGCGGCTGTGCGATAGTATCCGAAGGCCCGCTGGATCCTGTGTACAGTATCGGATCCAAATGTGTAAAGCCAGTTTGCGACTTGTAGGCAGAGTCGTGTGTCATGCCCTGTTTCAACGCCTGACCGAACCAGTTTCGGATGGCGGATGGCGACTCGCTCGTTAGTTGTGATAGAGACTCGATGTGGCGGTCGCTATTGCTTGTTAGTTGCTACTCTTCTTCCGAACGCCACCAAAGACTCATGCGTACCTAGGCAAAACATTGTACTTGCTGAACCACGTCGCACATACATCGGCAGCTTCATCACTAAGCCCCACATCCCCAGAGCTCGACGGCGTCGGCTGGGTGTCGACCGCCCAGCTCGATCCCGTGACTGAGGCCGACCCAGTAAAGGGCGAATACCCCACGCTCTCATGCCGCTTGGCCAGCGGATAGTCCTGAACATCGAGTTGCAGCGGTCGCTTCCCCAGAGATGTGTTAAAGGAAGGGTTGTACATGGTGTCGAACGACTGCGTCCAAGCCCCATCCGAGGTGTTATCCAAGGTCTGCAGCAGAGTCAGCTACCTGCTCCGCGCAACTGTCTCAAAGCGCGATACTTACAGGAGGCTGCTCCATACCGAAGCTTGCGATGATACTCGGGTCGAGTATCGAGTCGAACGATTGCTGACCGAATATTGACCCGCTAGTACCCGTCGTCGTATCGATGCCCTCGTCAAAGTACCCGGACGCGGTATTACCCTGTCCGGCCGCCTTCATGCCGTCGAAAGACTGTTGCGACATGGCGAAGTCGAAGTCGAAGTTAAAGGTTGCGTCGTTTGTGTGAGACGCCATTGCGGAGGACGTAGCCGTTAGTGTAGTGTGGTGCCTCGAAGTTTCCAGATCTCAAACGGGCGAGAAGAGGGCGGATGATGAAAAATGAGTCAAAATGGATCTAGGGTCGGACTGGCCTCAGGTTTTACATTATAGACCGTGGACACTGCCCGTGTGGTTGCAGCTGGTGAGTCAGGTTGGCACCGCCCTTCGTCTAAGGGCGGAGCGTCCGGGATAAGAGCTAACGTCGGGAGTTCCATTAATTACGGTACGTGCCAAGCAAACCGGTCAAGGATCTCAAGAATCCAGCGATCCTAAGGGTCACAAAACGAGGATTTCGGTGCTCCGCCGACAGTGCTCTGCCGACAACATAGAAAGATATAAGACGGCCGGACCTTATTCAGACGATTACGGCCGTCTACGAGGTGAGTCGATAAAGTTGGTGTTCAGGTGTAGAAGATGACGTAACAATAAAACAGCATCCTAACAGGCTTAGTCCCGCACTAATCATCAGTAATATGCACGCCCTTTCCACTCCTCCCTAGGGCTGACGGCTGTGTAAGACCGTGCGCGTGGCTGAGCGGAGGCTTTGATCTGCGAACTCGTCTCATGTATCCTCGAACACTCCGGAAGACGCCGTAAACGACGTCGCGCTCTCCACCACTCCAGGAACTATTACAGCTTTACAACCTAATGTTAGACAGACCCAATTGAGTACGTGGCTCCTGCGCGAGCAAACCCAATCACATTTTCTCAGTCCCCCCCGCGATTTCTGGTTTAAAGCAAATTCTAGCATGAAGTCGTCAAAGCTTTGTAAAACAAACATATACAAAGAGAACCCCAATTATCCCACCGTCTTAGGAAGAAAAAATGACAAAAACATACAACAGCAGGTATTCGCCAATGGTCACCCACTTGACTACTAATCTGCCGATACGCTGCTTAAATATGGCTGAGCGGACGGGAAGCCTTGTTGATTCAACGTTCTATGGTCGTATGTAGCAGTTTTCCTCGATTAAGAGATATATGAAACGGTAATTAGCAGTTAAACAGGCAGTTACACACACCCATGTCTTATCTAAGGTAGGACAGGTGCGTAGTAAACTCGCATGATTGGACTTTCCCGCTTTGCTTCTCTTCAATTCCTCTTCGCTTCCTTTTCGCTTCTTTAGCCCTTCACTCACTTTGCGTTTTCTCTTCCTTAGACTATCATTAACATGTTAGAATATGATGCGATCATCGACAAGCTCGAGGCAAACAGATTTGGATTTCAAAATAACGTGTACAAAAGACCTCAACAACGGAATACAAGGCGTCGGACAAGTTACTAGCAGGTAACGATGCTTCGTTAATCAACCTATACTCCAGCCGCAAGAGCATCTGGCGTCGTGCACAAGCTCTTGGAAGACTGTTCCCAAAATTCTTGGTTCAGAAGTACTGCTATTAGTGCTTTCGTTGCTAGATCAAAACCAGCTGTCACGATTGAATACCAAGACGTTCGTAAGTGCACTGCAGACAAGGTCGAAAGCAGTTCCACATCCTCGGGCACTCACTATTGTCGCCTCGGAACATCATTTCGCAACGCACGGTATCGAGACAGTGATCATGGCAGCTCAACAAAGATCGGTGAATTTGATCCCTAGTGAACATGATGCACCTGCTGCGTTGGGTACAATGATCCTTCTCCTCAAGAGTGCAGTGCTAAAATCTTCTAGAACCTGCAACCTACCTTGGTACACAAACCATTCCAAGGGCGGTGCGGTGGATCGAGGCACCTAAGTTAAATCTGCCCTCGCTCATGCAGCTCTACTAAAGCGTCTAAGGTGCGCCGTCAACGAGGACCCCAATCACTTGGTGTCTCTCATGGCAAACTTGTACCTTATGAAAGAGGTGATTGGGGTTCGCCTGTATAATGCAGTCCAAGCGAGTCGTATGAGAGTTGGGGAAGGACCGCTCACGCGAGCCTTACCTCTCTATCTCGCACGCGCTGTGGACGTGGATTTCGTACTAGAGATCTGGATTGCTTGTCTCATGGACGTGTCATTGCAGAGCAAATGAGAAGAATGACAAGGGGCACGCGAAGCAGTTGTCCACAAAAACCGTGATGAGTTTTGCTCCGAACTGCGATAACTATGATAGCAAGCTGGTGGTGAGGATGAACTTCGGCATGGGCCGTGATCTTTAGCCAAATGCTATCCCTAAGACTCTTGGATAATCTCAAAATTCATCCTGTCAACTACTACGTTTCGCCCTTTCGGTAGAGTAGCATTTGTCGTAGTTCCACTTGCATTCTGTGGGGCCATTTCTTTATCCCCATACTTATTCGCCTATCGCCCGCCTTCTAGGACATGTGTTTATTGTAATCAACAGCATCGAACGTGTGATATTGAATCGCTCGTGTCCCCCGTTAAGTTCCCCGTCAAGTTCCCCGTTAAGTTCCCCATTAAGTTCCCCGTTGACGGTCCTTCGGGCCTAAAAATCTTGTTAAGGAGGGCCTTTGAAGTCGCGTTCAGAGCTAATCTTTACCTCAGGCATGAGCGATAAGATGCAAATCAGACGCGACTTAGTCGCGAATCGTAAACCGCTGATGCTGTGTGTTGACGTGGACCTTGCAGGCCTTTACGATCGGTCGCTGGGAGGCACGACGATAAACGCAAGCGTGCGGAAAATTTGGGTTTAAGACTCGTGTGGGCTAGAACTTTGGGCTGCGAAATAAGAGATCAGTATTGCTTGCTCGTACAGACACGATTTCGAGAATACTCTTGCACAAACGTCGCTTGGTGAAGTGCGGAAAGGTGTTTCCGAGATGACTTCGCTTTGTCTGTTGCACAAGCTGCGATGCTGATATACGCTTTGTTGGTGCCCAACGAAACCAAATTTTGTGCAGAGTTCAGGCGGAAATGCGACATGGTCCCACAGTCACATGGCACGACTGCCCCGCCCCACCTTCAAATGCTAAGAACATCCATACGGGACGACCCTATTGGAGCATGACTATAGGTAACCCTCGGAGGAGGCCATATGGTATCTGTAAGCTCGCATTTCAGCATGCGATACGCAATTCGAATACTCCTGCCGTGATACCCTCGGCCTATCGTTTTGTGCATCATCGCTTGCAGCTGAAGGGGCCACTGGCACCGTGTCTGTGGATGAGGGCGCACTCCCCCTGTTGACCGGTCAGCCATCCAGTGCGCCTCACAGAACAAGCGGTGGAGGCTGTGCAGAGAACTTGTACGCGAGGCAGACGAGGTCGCGACACATTTACCGCGACAGCCCACCCCAAACTGATCTAGATTCACGACAGCACCCTCCAAGCGACGCGACAGAACGGCGAGCTTAATTAGCTATGATCCATCGACCGAACCCGTCAAACACCATTCTGGAGTAGATCGCAGATCAGACGATCGCGTCCTGTTCGGTCTCCAGGAACCCCAGAACTGTTGCACGCAATGGACCCGCTGTCAATTGCCGGGTCTATCGCAGGTCTCGTCTCCGTAGGCGATACAGTCTTTCGGAAGTTATACCACTACATCAAAGATGTGAACAGCGCGGAGAAGGAGGTCCTGGCTCTGAAAAACGAGATTGCTGAGCTCAATGGAGTATTGCATAATTTGCATCTGATAGCCGAGGACCTGGAATCCAACCATACGCAGGACTACTCCATTCGCCCAGGTCATGTCAACGCCTGCCTCGCTACGCTGTACAGGCTGGAGGCAGATATCAATAAACTCGACCTAGGAAACAAGAAGACGCTACGCACGAAAATGCAAAAACTGGCTTGGCCGTTCAAAGCCGTCGATGTCAAGCAATTCATCATCGAGATTCGCGAGCACCGAAGCAATCTCAGCTTCGCAATGTCTGCAGATACCATGACGGCACTGCTCAAATGCCTTTCGAAGCAGGACGAGCTACTGCAAGGAGTCAATGATGTCGAGGCTAAGCTACGAGAAAAAGCGAGTATCGAGACGCGGATTGCACTGGACGAAGAGCGTCAAAGCATTCTGGACTCTTTCCTCTTCGTCAACCCGGAAGAGAGCTTTCGGACGAGTTTGAGGCTCAGATATTCAACTACCGGGTTTTGGCTGACCGAGAATGACACCTTTACAAAATGGGTACGTGGATCGGACAATCATCTCTGGTTAAGTGGTATACCCGGCGCGGGCAAGACGGTACTGTCGAGTTTGTTAATACAGCGATGTCTGGCCCAGGCTACACAAGGGAGAGCCGTGGCATTTTTCTACTGCGACTACAAAGACAAGAAGAGCCAGAATATAGTCAATATCTTGGGCACCCTTGCATCGCAGCTTGCTCGGCAGAATGAGGAAAGTTTCCAGCTCCTCAAGGCCTACGCCTCCACACTACGACCGCAGCGTCAATTACCACGCAACCCAGAAGCTCAAGAGCTTCTTCAATTATTCAAGAAAATGGCAACCACTTTCGAGGATGTACGGGTCATCGTAGATGGGATCGATGAATGTGGCGATGGTGCTGCGGACGTAAGTCAAACACTCAAGTCATTGACATTCGGACACGACGTTATATCTATATGCTGCCTCAGTAGAGATGAGATAGACATACGCGAGGCGTTCCAACCATCTTTCTGTGATCACATTGAGATCGCGGCCCATACCAAAGATCTGGAGCATTACGTTCGGACCGAGATCGAGCAAAGGGTGAAGGCGAAAAAGCTCCGCGTAAGAAGCAACGACCTGAAGGACGAGATAATCGAGCAGCTCGTTAACAGGGCTAATGGAATGTAAGTGCTGTAAATGTTCATGTGATGGACATCATCTGACTAGAACAGGTTTCGCTGGGTCTCATGCCAGCTTGATCATCTCTGTGCCCTTCCAACAGATGCTCGGCGACGCCAAGCGCTTGTGGAGCTGCCGTCGACTCTCCATGAAACTTACGAACGATTGCTATATCGTATTGATGATCAAGATATACCATTGGTACGAAGGACGTTGCAATGGATCGCATACGCCACCCCAAAGCTTCGCGTAGATCAGCTCGTGGAGATTGTCTCTATCGATGAGTACGCCACAGAACTAGATTCTGAAGCCTGCCCCGACGCGGAAGAGCTACTACGACTGTGTGGGAGCTTGGTCCGGAGGAGTACTCAGCCATACGATTCGCTTGAATTGGCTCACTTCACAGTCCAGGAGTTCCTAGAAGCTATCAAGCCTGATGACGGGCAACTCAGCCGATTTCGACTTTGTAAGGGTGACAGGATCACGCTGGCTAAGACTTGTGTTACCTACTTGTGCCTTCCATTATTCAATCGACCCTCTCTGACCCTATTTCTGGATGGTTTTGAAGGCCATACATTCTTCCATCACGCATCCCCAAACTTGCTGGAGTATCTCAATGGATTCGAGGACGATGACGACATTCATGAACGACTGCAAGAGCTTTTTGATCCGCAGAAGTCTGCCAATCTCACCAATTTTATGCTTCAGCATCTTCATGTACAGCGCAGTGGGGATGCTGTAGAACTGCCTGATGCAGATGAAAAGTGGGTCAATCAAATCTGCTCCCACGAATTCACTACCCTACATGCTGCAGCAATGTTGCATCTGAGAAGGATGTGTGCATGGCTGATCGAGCAAGGAGGCGACATGAACCAAGGGTCGACGCTGGGCGTTCCATTGGAGTGCGCGATCTATGGTATACGATATGTGTTCTCTGAAACCGATGAGTCTTGGCTGGAAACAGATCATCTTTACGACGAAAAGGTTCAAGACACGATTAAGATCATCCTTGACGCTGGCGCAGACTGCAATCCAAATATACTGGACGAATTCTGCCTTACTTTCGCCGCCATTCATGGTCCCACCAACACGTCTAGTCCTTTCGCGATGTTGCTTCGGCATGGTATGATTATTCAAGAGGACTTGGTGTCGCATTTCGAAGACTTTTACGATGAGGAGGATCTACTCATTGAGCTTCTTCGAGATGTCGACCAAATTGAGAATGCAAAAATATCAGCGGAGGCCAAGATACAGTTGCTCACCCTCGCGCGAAAAGTCAATTTTCCTACCAGCCAAGATGTCCCACTCATGAATATAATGTCTGACGAATTGTTTTTCGACGCCGTTGCGTATAGAGTCAAGTTTGGCCCAGTTAAAGAATTGGAAAGCTTGACAAGAGACAGCAGATTTTCTTTGGATATGAGATGCCAGGAAGGCTCTGGAACACTTCTGCATCTCGCCGCTAAGCACAATTCTCCAGGTCCCATGAAATTACTCCTGAATCGAGGATATGACTCTTCTCAGCTTGACGACATGGGAAGAACAGCTTTACATGAAGCTATAGAGTCCGGAATGACTGACGAGGATGTACTTCGCAGACTGGTTCAAAGCAATATCGCAGATGTTGAAGACCATGGTGGGGAAACTGCTTGGCATAATGCAGCTACCTCAGGGCGTCACCTCGTCCTGAGTCTACTCATCTCGCATTATGGGTCCGAGTCACCCTGCCTGTGGCAGACTTCTGAGTACGGTAGCACTCCACTTCTGGAAGCGATTGACAACCGACATAGTGATTGTGCATCGCTGTTGATGAAAGCTCTCGGTTCGGCCCAGTCTGTGGCTAAAGATTGGAGGGTCCTACACTACACGGTGGCTAAAGGCCTCGAAAGCCTTCTTGAAGAGATCCTGGATCATGGTGTCGACCCGTGCGTCATATCGGACCACAACCAAAACGCGCTGTATTACGTTACCAAGGCAACGACACCTAACATGCTTGGCCTTCTTATTAGCCGCGGTGTTGATCCTGATCATCTGGACATTGGCGGTCGAAGTCCACTGCAGGTCCTCCTCGACCCCGATCGACGAAGCGCAGACTTCGAGCTCCTCTCAGTCAGTTATGGCGACTTCATGGTTTTTGACAGTCTCGTCATCTCAAAATTAGTGACCCCTTTCTCCACCAATTCGACAGACGGCCGAGGAAAGACTGCATGGTTCTATTTTTGCACCAAGACAGTTCCATCTGTTTTCGCTTCGCAAACTCTCGGGTTTGATGATTATCTACTGCCGATATTCGAAGCTTTACTACGAGAAGGAGCTCTCGATTCTATCAAGGTGTCTGAAAATGACAACGGCTTGGGCCTTCTAGTGGAGATGTGCCTGGAGCAACTGCACAAGCCTTCGCCAACTCTCAACAACAAGCCCGAACCCGTTGCCAAATTTCTTCTCGGTGCAATCTGTTTGATAAATTGGACAGGTTCGATGACGTCGAGTCCGCAACTGGTGCGACTACTTATCTGGTCCTTGCTCCAACCATCCCCAGCCCTTTTCAACAAGCTGCTGGAATTGCAAGTTGACGTTCATGCTACATCCGAGTTCTACCAAGGAGACTCTACCATCGATAGAGCCATGAAATACGATGTCAGTTTGGACATGTTCCATTCCCTTCTTACTTGTACACCACCCGACCGCATCATTAAAGCAGACGCCCAGTACGGGCTCACACATTTTGTGCTTTGTCATTCTCCCAGGCCTGAGCACTCGAAGCAAGTAATCGAAAAACTCGAAGCGTTGTTAAAATTGGGAGTTGACCCCGACGTGCGATCCAGCATGGGCCACACAGCAGCCATGAAGGCAGCTGAGACAGGATTTGTCGAAGCTCTCCGACTGTTAGTACGCTATGGTGCTAACTTACATTCGGTCGATAAATATGGATGGACGGTTATACAGCACGCAGCCTTGGCAGGGCAAGTAGCTGCACTGAGGTTAATCTGGCAGGAGACCCAAGGACCTGGAGACTGGAAGTCAACATTCGTAATTTCAGTGCCGCGGCTCATGCCTGACCGCACGCCGGCCGGCCCTCTGTCCAACGTTTATCCTGGCTGTGCTCTTTCGCATTTGGCATCTTGTACACGGAACTCCCATACACTCCAATATCTGAATGACATTGGGATACTCGGAGATGTTAATGCACCGACACTAGAAGGTGTTGCACCTCTTCATCTCGCTGTATGCACGGAAACGCCTGAAACGACCAGGTGGCTAATTGACAATGGCGCCGACGTTAACATGAGATGTGGGGTGAAGCAGACTACCGCGTTGCATGCCGCTCTCAAATTGGGCCGCCTTGAGAATGCTCTCATCCTGGTCGAAGCTGGTGCCGAGTTCGTTAAGGATTCTGATGGAGTCTCGCCTGAGACGCAAGTGCATTCGAGCATCCGAGCAGAATTTCTCGCCTTCCTAGATCACACCACAGCATCGATCCCTCCAAGCGTTTACGAAGTGCTGAAGCGAGACTGCAGGGTGCAGTCGAATGGTGGATTATTTCACGCAATAGTGAGCGGCAACCTCGAAGCGTGCCGTTCGATCATTCAGAGTACCTCAGAGTTGCCTAAGTCATTTGTGGAATGTGGCACATGTACACCTCTGATAGTCGCTATCTTTTCCAAAGAACTAGATATTGCTGAACTTCTTCTGCGGTATGGTGCCTCCACCGATGGCACACCTTGTCCAATAATTCGAAACATAACGCACTCTGACCGTACACTCGAGATGGCGATTATGCTTCCACAGTTCAATGGTCTACTGGAGCAAATTTTGGAAAAATGCCTAGAATACGAAGCTCATTGGTCACAGGATGGTGCGATTTGGAGGCCTCTACAGATTACAGCCGCTATCAACCTTGGCGGCTTGGAAATTTTGATCAAGCACTTGCGGACGCATTCCAGTCTATTCAGGTAGGTGAACCTTACTAAGGTTTGCGCCCGACTTTGTTCTCGAACCCCGACAATACATCCTTAGGTTGATATAGTTTCGCTAACTCTTATCACTCGACCCAGGCATGATACGAAGACCAGATACGACAATCAAGATGAGGGCACATTCATCAGAAGTTGCCTGGAACTGAAGTCACCAGTCAACTGTCCCAACCCGAGTGAACGGCTACCTCCAGGCAGTACCACCATTCATGTTGCTGCTCACAATAAGAACCCCGAAATAGTTGAGTATCTCCTGAGCCTTGGAGTCGGGGTAGATACTCGGGATAACGAAGGTTGTACACCATTGCATTGTGCGTCGCGGGTCGGATGTACCGAGAGCGTCTCAAAGCTTCTACGTCATGGTGCAGCGCCGATTTCCACCAGCTCGACCGGAGTTACGCCATTCATGCTTGCCGCTTATTCTGGAACTGTGGAAGTCATGTCGATCCTGGTTCGATTCGAGACTAATGTGGCATCGGCAGATTACCAGGGGCGATCCGCACTTCATCTTGCTGCCCTCGGCGGAAAGGTAGATTCCTTCAAATACTTAATCAGTACCGGCTGGGACCCATACAAGCCCGACAAGGAAGGATGCTCTCCGATTTATTATGCGCTGTCACACACGCGTCTTTCGTCGTACATATACGCAAGCTGTCTCGATCTCACACATTTGGTCCCGGAGTCAGGTGTACATCAAAGTCTCAGTCTGAGTCACGGAAACTATGGTTCGCGCTTCTTCTATCGATGGTTTCCCAAAGACTCTAGGCTTCGATATGTCAACACTCTCTTTGACGGAGGGTTTACCCCGCTGATTTCCTCGGCACTGCAGGCCGACGTCGAGGGAATGCGCATACGCATAAAAGCTGGTGCCGAGCTCGAGATCCGCAACCGCGATGGAGAAACAGCGCTGATTGCCGCATGTCGAGCCGGTTGCCTGTCTTCGGTCGCTTTCCTTGTCCGTCAAGGATCTAGACTCGAATACACATACGAGGATCGTCGAATTACCGCATACCAAAAAATGAGAGGTCGCCCAGATATCATCGAATGGCTTCTAGTCAAGCGGTGGACCGACCAGTGCCGAATTACAGGAAGCGCGTTCAACAGCGATGAACGAATACGACCCTGGACCGGAATTCGAACCGTCGAGATCCCTTTGCGAGGTAGATTCGCACGCCCGAAGGGTGCGTCCCTTTTCGACCATGCGAAGCATCTGCATACCATCGCGAAAAGTGGATGGAGGGTCATGGTACCACTTGGTTGGGACACGATTGAACATCTCATACCCTTGCCAGGAACGGAGTCGTGAAGCCACATGCGGCACATACGATCAGGCCGAATTCGAAGCTTCTACAAATGCTCGAACGCTCGAACGCCGCGCCATGCAGATCGAGATCAGACTTGGGTTTAGCTTTGGTCTTGATTGACACTTTCTTATTCCACCGAGACATGAGAGTGATAGAGTACGCGAAACAGGCGGGCAAGCTTCCCAGATGACGAGGAGGAGAGAGGAGCGAGAGCGACGCCGGACTCATCGGCAGCCGATTGGCCTTTGATGCCCTTAGGGTCGTGCATGCTGACCTGATTCGAGGCCAGTGGTTACATACCTTCTGGTTGCTGGTGTGTGAATGTCCGCTGACAGTCGAAGGGCGGCGGGTGGTGGGGGCTGAGACTTGGACAGTTCTTGAGAAATCCCGATATAAGCGACATGACAGATGGTGGAGGGGACAGGAGAGCTTGTTACTCAACGTTCTATGTTTGTATGTCTCGTTGTGTCAAGATAGAGTTTGAGGAGAGCTGGCTATAGGCTTGGGTGCGAGAAAGGCTGGGTAGGCAGACGACTGGGTTAGGAGGCGGGTCAAATTGAATGTGAAGTGTGGGGTGTGGGGTGTGATAGACACAGATGTGATTGTAGGTTCATGTCGATGGAAGATTGTCAGCGGGATTCCACTTTCTATCATACATCTTGATTTCATTATATAGATTGGCCTCCTAAAATGTCTCTAATTGAAACTTCCACACGCTGGTCCGTAATGAAAACAGCTTCACGTACTGGAAGACGTTGGCTTTGTCGAAGAAGTAGCAAGGAGCGTTCATCTTGATCAACTCACCAAAATGAGAAACAAGGCAGTGGCAAATGTTTTTGACTCTATGTATAAGGTGGAAGTCTAGCCCCCGGCTATGTGCCCAGTCTGCACAAAAGCATACCATACAAAGATGTATATACATGATGCAAAAAGGTAACAATGTAAAAACCTGGCAGCCGAATCCCCAACCCGCGATCTAGAACACAAACATCGGAACGCCCGTTCATATCCAGCGCACGACAAACGAGATAGTCTAAGTGATAGTGATAGGAATGAGGCTCTCAGCGCTAGAGGTAGACACAAAGCTAGAAGCCGAAGCCGAGAAAGTCATGTTCACAGTCTGAGTCACCGTCGTGCCGAAAGGCGCCGTAACAGTACTCTTCGGCACACCAATGCACTCGCAAGCGCTCCTGACATCCCACTTGCCATCGCAGACGTCAGTGACAGAGGGCGGAAGTCCCGTTGTCGTCGTGGTACGGTCCTCGGCAGCCGTAGATGTAACATCGTCATCACCGCCTTTCTCGGTAGGTTTGCCGCTAACTTTTCCACCGCGGCGATTGGGGGTTACCGTGGCGGTACTGTCATCGGTGGTTGTAAGCGTAAGAGAGAGGGTCGAGGTGAGATCTTCACCCGAGCGAGTCGAAGTGGTGTTGATGCCGGATGAGTTGGTGGCTGTGTAGGGCACGTAGACGGTGGAAGTATTCTGGTAGACGGTGCGGATCTGGACGGATTCGCAAAAGGGAGTGTTGACGACGTTTTGGCCTGGTGTGTATGTCAGGAATTTGCTGGATCGTGTCTCATATTATGAAGGGGGACTCACAGGCATCGGGCTCGCACTTGTCGTAGTGATCGGGATGAGCGACATGGGCCATGGAGGCGGCGGCGAAAGCGGTGACGAGAATGAAGGACTTCATGTTGACCGTAGAGTATCGCAAGACCTGCCGAAAGTGATTGGGAAAAACGAGTTGAAGAGCGAAAGTGACTGAATGTAGTAGCCGATGCTGATGCTGAAGACCGGAGATTTGGAAGTTGAAATAGCGTTGTTGAGAACTACTTATATACATTGCCATTCGCGTTCCAGACCTCCTGGCCAGCCTAGGAAACGCGGTGTCGTTGACGTTTTCTAGCCCCATCGGCCCTCGCGGGAACCCCTTAGCGTATTCTTGAACCCGAAGTATGGGATTGGAGAGACACAAGTCTGCTGGGTCTCGATTCGCTTAGGAGAACATGTCCGGTAGGCAGCCAAGAGGTGCTACTCCACGGAGTCTTTGTACGGAGGCTTCGTTCGCCGACCTCCCTTATCTTCTTGGAGCGGATCTGTCATATGCTGGTGGCATCTGGTCGGATACGGTACAGTGCCAGCATTCCCGGTAGATGATCATCGTGGTCTTCTTGGTGTCGATCTCCCACGGTATCCCTCCCAGCAGCGAGTTTTGCTCGAGATCGGGGCCACGTGGTGGCTGTTGGCAAGAATAGGCGAGGATGGAAAACGGCGCCGGCACGTACCTGCATCGTCGTGACTTTCCACTTCCGTGGGATCTCAGGGTACAATGCACGGGATAGCGTCAATCCGCATGCAGCTTGAACTTGCTCGATGGCGCGTCGTTAGCTCATTTGTATTAGCGCCCACCCACGCGCCACGCCGGCGGAGCTGAATCCCCAGATGTTCAACCCAAGTTCTCGATTTCCTGGTGTCGGAACTTTTCCCAGCCAATGTATTAGCGGTAGCTCTAGGCCAGAACAAATCTTGAGCGTCGAGGCTGGACCCCGCAACGCCCATCACTCGCCGTCGGGATTCCAGAAAGTTTTGCCAAGATGCTGGACAATGTCGGACAAGCTCCGTGGAAGAGAAGAATCGTGGTTCTATCTTGCGATCAGCATCTAGCTTCTTGTAGCCCGGAGGTGGCAAAATTGGTAGGGCTGATGGCGCTGCTGCACATACATTGAGAAGTGCACGTGTAAATGCAGTTCAGAGATCCCTTGAGTACAGCTAACGACGCTATGGTATGGACTTTCCATTTCGCTGTATGTAAAGAGGGTATCTGAAGAGGATGATTGTCGACATACTGCTGAAAGAGAGAGAGAAAGAGCTGAATACCATGCCGAGAGCGAAGCCATTGTTGATTTTGGGGCAGAAACTTCTCAGCAATCACAACAACACGCAGGCGGAAGCCGGAGACAATGCTATGCTGCAGTTTTGAACCAATCCGAGCTCGCATCCACCATGTAGTTTGTGATGTTGAACTCGTTCCCTGAAGCGCCGTCGGGAAGCTGCATTGTGCCATCGGTGGCCGCATAGGTCGTGGTGCCATCGATGGAGACTGGTAGTCGTGGCATGTTGAAAAAGTCAAACACATCGAGGTACTCTAGCTCGTTCGGTGCTGGCGTCCTGGCGGGTGTCACAGAAACTGGTCTTGTAATGGAATGCATCTTCGGCTGTCTTGAGATGAGAAAGTCCAGGTCGAATGCACATCGTCGCATATCAGCCAAGATCTTGACGGTGGATGGGGTGACTCGTTCGCCGTTGACGCCTGTCGGAGTGCGCTGCGATTCCTGGTACTAAAGAAAGACATTTGTATTAGTACAGCTCTAGAATAAGGGGTTCATGGGCGTAGGAGGCAGCTGCATAGCTAGTGGCTCAAGATACTCCGAGAGCCACATAGGCGGGTCCGAAGTACCAGCCATGTGTGACGGAAGCACACCATCACCATCATCTGCACGCTGACGTAACTTACCTCTTGCAAGACGCGGGACAGCAAATTCCCATAACGGGTGCCAACTTCCCAATACTGGCCGATTTCTTCCAGTGTGCTGACTAGTAAATTGATGGACTGGTCAACGCGATGAGCAATCGTGGAGCCATGAACAAGCAGAACGCGGGCAGCCACCCAGAGCGTGAACGCAAAGGCCGGCCCGAGCTTGGTCAATAGGCCGTTCTCTTGGATGCATGCACAAAGCGCTACGATACTTTCTACGGCATTAAGGCACCGCTGGCTAGCGCTGAACGAAGGCGTGAAGATAGGTGAGCGATGGGTCGGGTAGGCGGCTGAGGAATGAAGGCGAATCACCGTACTGCCAGCCAATTAGCACCTTGGGACATGTATCCGACTGTCTGTACCTACGTATGAAAAGCCGCATGTAGCATCACAAGGCCACTGTTCAGGTTCTTGCTCATTGCTGGCCCGGAGAACACATGTGCCGAGTTGCCGTACTCTGGCGGCAAGTTGTATTTCCACTGTTCGATGGCGTTGTCGAGCTCGCGGTATTCGCTTTGCCACTTTTCCACATCGGCAAGCGAAGTAATGTCGACTGGCTTCTTCAAGAAATTGTGGATGCGTGAGAGAATGCCGAGAATCTCCACATAGTAAGAGAAAGAACCCAGGTTTTCTGGTCGGTTCATGCTGTAATCCGAGCGTGATGACGTGTGGAACCATCGCGTCTCCACAGGTGCGTTTCGCGTGAAGAGATCATCGCGACAGGGAAGCCTTCGGTCAATCTCCTTCTCGTCCAAAGCGAACTCGAATGCCGTCGCGACAGTTGCATAGCGGTCGAGCACGTAGATCATCCAGAAGAGGCGCCGTCGACTCTCCTCTTCTATCCAGTCCTTCGGCTCGGAAAGCACGACTGCTCGCAATGTATAGATGGATGCGTACTGGGGTGAAACCATAGGCGAGTAAATTTCCATGGAGAGACCAAGTTGTACAACTGACCGTGTGATTAAAGCGAGTAGGTTCCACCCCGGCGGGCCGTTGGAACAGCCCACTACATCGAGAGAAAGAATGACGAGAGCCTGTAGCGACTTGACAGAGCTGTTCTCGATACTGTACAGCAGGACCTTCTCTTTCGAAGTCTGATGGTACCGGGCTCTCTTCTCCTGCGTCAGCCGCTGATCGACGGAGAATCTGAGAGTAGTGGCAACAATTGCGTGCAAGAGGATCCGATCAGCCTCGTCCAAGGTCGACTCTCCGAACAGAGCGTTGAGAGTAGTCTGGCGATGCAGTATCGGGCACCACGGATATATGTGCTTGAAAAAGAGGTCGACAAGGCCATAGAGCAGGTCATATGGCGGGAAGTCGTGGTCTCCTTGAGCAAATGCGCCCGGCATTGATTGTGTGCCAAACCGATCTCTCTCGAACGGTGAGGCTACGGTCGCGTACGGATCTCGCTGGAGACCACCAAGCCCAGATTGGACTTCTTCTGACGTCACGTGGTAGCCATTGCCGGGTACCGCAGGCGGCTGCCTTGCTTCCGGAATTCCACCGCTAAAGTTCTGCTGGATGGCCTGTGCATGGAAGTTGGCGGGCTTCTGAATGAACAGGGCGGTTTCTGGGCGAGGAATGTGTGGCGTCTGCATGATGGGTGGGCTCCGAAACGAGGACCCATCGTGTGGAGAGACACCGACTGGTGCAACTTGGTTGTTTGATAGCTGCTGGATCTGGTGCTGTTGCTGTTGGATCAGAGTCTCGAGCTTGTCTGTTTGCGTTCAATCAGCTACGTTCTAGGGTCGTCTCTTCCACTTGAAGGTGTTGATGGTGGCCTTCCATTGGACGGTACGCCACCGCCTCGCTCGAGTTGGGACGAGCAACATCGGATGTCAGCTACCCTCTCCAAGGTACACAGAACTTAGAGAGGCCAGCTTGACATGGACCCCGAGTCTGGGTAGTCCTTGCATTTGAACGTCCAAGACGAACGAAGGAGAATGCGCGTTACTGAAAAGTCCACTCACCCAATCGCGACTCCAATTCCCGTCCATAGCCTGCGCGTAGCCCAGGCTTCTTGCGCGGAAGATATACCTGCGATCAAATAAGCCACTGTCATACAGCGTCCTTCCACGTCCCAACAGAAGGCTTCGAAGATGCGTAGTACGTCAGCACGCAACCATCGGTAAAGCGCGACGTTCTGTCAGACGTGGGAGGCCAATGGATTCATCCGCATCGCCGACTCACACAGGTGGAATGATTTTTAACACACCAGCCACAGCTTGGATGGCCGCGATCACACTTGACCTACTTGCGCGTCAGTTAGCGAACCCTCAACGCGCGAATTCGCTTCTCACCTTGCGCGTCTTGCATATTTCACAGCTCACGGAAAGCGGCCGCTTGCGTTTGGACCCTCGCTCCTCCTCCGCGCTCGAGTCGCCGCTCCAGTCCTGCTCCTCGCCGGCCGGGGACTGTTGGGTCAATTTTGCGCTGCCTTCTGGACTGCCGTACGCCGCGTGGACCGCGCCCCCGTTGAATGAAGTCGGCTCCATAGGAAGAGCGTCAGTGGACGTGCAATGTCGAAGCGTCGGCGGTCACTGTCCCGAGGTCTTTCGTGTGTCCACACCCCCGCAGTACTGCCCTTGCAATTAGCCGGTTTCTGCGCATACCCCAGATTGTGTTATTCTCGGCACCTGACATCGGAATATTGTCTGATTGGCCCCGGCACTGTGACAAAGCTTTGTTTTGTCCAGCCGATTGCAGCGTCCGTCCTAACCTCTTCCTTTCTGGCCTCGACTACCACTGAACGCCCCAACGATCCACCATGGTTGCCCATAGTCTGCTCTCGGCTTTCGCATCGCAGCGAGATCGACCGAGGTGGATGCTCGAGACGCTCTTGGCCACGGGTTCGCCGTCGTAAACATTCCTTCTGCACATCATTGATCCCTTATAACATTTGACGTTCGCCCGTTCTTCTTGCTTGTCCCCCACGCCCCTCCATCCGCCGCTCGTCACGTCTGATCCCGTCTGCAATGCCTTCTACCGCTAGCAACAGCGCTGCGCGCAGCTTCCCGACCATCAAACACGTGCGCACTTTTATCACGCAGGGTCCTGGCTCTGGGGGCGACTATCACAATGTTCACGGCGGGCATTGGTTGATAGACAGCAAGATTTCGACTCCCATGTCGCAGTACGAAGAGTACAGGAAGTCAAGAACAAGCTGGGGCATCAACGTCCTGGGCTCGTTTTGTGTGGAGATCGAGGGTTCCGACGGCACCAAAGGCTTTGCGACTGGCTTTGGAGGGCCACCAGCATGTTGGTTGGTCGCAGAGCATTTTGAGCGCTTCCTGCTCGGAAAAGGTACGTCTGTCTCTTCACGTCTTGAGGGCGAATTCGGATAGCTGTCCCAGTAGCTGCAGCCGTGCGATTTGGCCTGTTCTTGAAATGTTGGCCTGTCAGCACCTGCTAACGAGCGCCAGACCCACGGGATACCAACCACCTGTTCGAACAAATGTACCGCGCTTCGATGTTCTACGGCCGCAAGGGACTACCCGTTGCCGTCATATCCGTTATCGATCTTGCCATCTGGGACCTGCTCGGCAAGATACGGAACGAGCCCGTATACAAGATGATCGGTGGTACGACGCGGGAGAGGCTGGACTTTTACTGCACTGGGCCTGAACCCGCGGCGGCCAAAGCCATGGGGTTCTTTGGTGCCAAAGTTCCGCTCCCATATGGTCCTGGCGAGGGTGTAGAGGGCTTGAAGAAGAACGTTGAGTTTCTCACAAAGCACCGCGAGAGCGTTGGGCCCGACTTCCCGCTCATGGTCGACTGCTACATGAGCTTGAACGTGCCATATACAATCGAGGTTGTCGCGGCGACCGAGCATCTCAACCTCAACTGGTGGGAGGAGTGCCTTTCGCCTGATGATTCTGATGGCTTCGAGCAAATCAAGCGCGCCCACCCTCGGATGAAGTTCACCACCGGCGAACACGAGTACTCCCGATATGGATTCCGGAAGCTGATCGAGGGTCGCAACTTGGACATTCTCCAGCCTGACGTCATGTGGGTGGGAGGTCTGACAGAACTCCTCAAAGTCGCAGCCATGGCAGCTGCATACGACATTCCCGTCGTGCCACACGCCAGCGGACCCTACTCGTATCATTTCGTCGTCAGCCAGGCGAATTCGCCCTTCCAAGAGTATCTGGCGAATTCCCCCGATGGAAAGTCCGTGCTACCAGTTTTCGGCGATCTTTTCCTCAACGAACCCATTCCCACGAAAGGCTACCTCAATGTCTCACAATTAGATAAGCCTGGCTTCGGCCTCGAGTTGAACCCTAACGCGCGTCTGATCGATGCTACCCGCATCCTCAATCCAGCGCCGGCAAGGTCATTGAAGGTCGAAGAGCCTAAGGCGGAGGAACCAGAGACCAACGGCGCGCAAGGAAATGGCCACACTTCATGAGGGAACCGGCATAACGAGACATTGGGAGGCTCTCTTGTTGTGGCTGAGTTCGGCTTGCATGTCAGCTGCATCTAAGCGTCGCATATTTTTTATACCTCCCTAGATAATTCTGGTCGACTGCGTGTGTATCGGCCCGATCTGCAATTTTCCCCACCACCAAATTGCCATGTAAATGAGTTACAGTACAGCAATTCATCAGTGACGAAGACTGCATTGTGGCTCCTATTTTTAGTGATGATTTGCAGCCGCTGACACGTTTCGGGAGCGCCCTGGTTGCCCAGGCGTCCATGTGCCGCAAGGACGCGGTGAGAGTGCACGGAGTGGGGCAGCTGGCTTTAGCACCTCACAGCTGAGCCATTGATCCCTTTCCTTTGTTGACCATTGCTGAGACCGCGACAACTGACGTCGTCTCTACTTCTGTGAAAACTCCTCTCAACACTTTGCTTGAAACCTGCATTCCACTCCATTGAGATCCCTTTTACCCCGCCAAACACAGCTTACCCCGCTTGCATCATGGAGGCCGTCAAAGACACCATCAACTCGGCTCTCGAAGCGCTGCACCTCACCGGTGGTCAGCACGGCGCCCCAGCGACCGCGCCCACCGACGAGCAGCTCAACGAGGTCCGGTCCAAGTACGAGAAAGCAGGCCAGGAGCAAGTCTTCGCCTTCTACGACCAGCTCTCCACGGCCGAAAAGGCCGGACTCTTCGAGCAAGCCCAAAAGTTCGACCCCTCCCACATCAACGAGCTCGCCGAGACAGCCCTACACCCGCCCAAAACCGAAGGCACAGAAGAGGCCGCCAAACTCGAACCCCTCCCCGACAATGCCACGTCCTCGGTCCTCGACTCGAAGCCTGAAGATCTGCAGAAGTGGTACGAGAGCGGTCTGGAGCTGATTGCGAACAACCAGGTGGCGGTCGTGTTGATGGCCGGTGGACAGGGCACACGGTTGGGCAGCTCTGCGCCCAAGGGCTGCTTCGACATCGGCCTGCCGAGCCACAAGTCGCTGTTCCAGCTACAGGGTGAGCGCATCGCCAAGGCGGAATTGCTGGCGAAGAAGACACACGGCAAGGAGAGCGTCACGATCCCATGGTATGTCATGACCAGCGGACCCACGCGTGGACCTACAGAGAAGTTCTTTGAGGAGAACAAGTACTTTGGGCTGAAGAAAGAGAACGTCACCATCTTCGAGCAGGGCGTGCTGCCGTGTATCTCGAACGAGGGCAAGATCTTGCTGGAGAGCAAGTCCAAGGTAAGAGTACCATCCCAAGTCACAAGAGATGATTTACTGATCGAGTAGGTTGCTGTGGCACCCGATGGCAACGGCGGCCTCTACCAAGCCCTCATCACCGCCGGCGTCGTCGCGGACATGGGCAAGCGCGGCATCAAGCACATCCACGCCTACTGCGTGGACAACTGCCTCGTCAAGGTTGCCGACCCTGTTTTCATTGGCTTCTCTGCCTCCAAGTCTGTGGACATTGCTACCAAGGTCGTCCGCAAGCGCAACGCCAAGGAGTCCGTCGGCCTCATTCTCCAGAAGAACGGCAAGCCCGACGTTGTTGAGTACTCTGAGATCACGGATGAGCACGCAGAAGCCAAGGACAGCAAGAACCCGGAGCTCCTCAAGTTCCGCGCCGCCAACATTGTGAACCACTACTACTCGTTCGAGTTCCTCGAGAGCATCCCGCAGTGGGCGAAGAAGCTCCCGCACCACGTCGCGCGCAAGAAGATCCCCTTTGTCGACACCGAGAGCGGCAACACGGTCAAGCCCGAGAAGCCCAACGGCGTCAAGCTCGAGCAGTTCGTCTTCGACTGCTTCCCCTTCCTCACGCTGGACAAGTTCGCGTGCATGGAGGTCAAGCGTGAGGACGAGTTCTCGCCGTTGAAGAACGCGCGGGGCACGGGCGAGGACGACCCGGACACGAGCAAGAAGGACATCATGACGCAGGGCAAGAAGTGGGTGCAGGCTGCCGGGGCGACGGTGGTCAGCGAGGAGATGGACGACGGGATTGAGGTGTCGCCTCTGATTTCATACGTAAGTCCTACGAGGTTCCTTGAAAGCCAAGCCAACGAGGTTGTTGCTAACAAACTACACAGGGCGGTGAAGGGCTCGAGTTCCTCAAGTCCCGCACGATCAAGGCGCCAGCCGTCCTAGAGTCGGAGGACTAGGTGTTTCGCTGACGGACCGTAAGAGCAAGGGATGGGACTGCTACACAAATGGACATGTATACGACGTTTACGGCGCACAAAATAGAATGACACGAATCCACTTGAGGTGTATGGCAGGCGATGCAGTGATGTCAGCGAGCGTGGTACAAGACGGGTCCAGATCTTCGTCTCATGCAGGAACCCACGCTCACGGTTGTTCACGGCTCAGCCTTCTGCCCACATGGCATTGGGCCACCTTCGTCTTGAATGAGACTTGTATGGAGCCTCTTTCCAGCCTAGCGAGAGGAATGTGACAGGACTTGGAAATCACCGAGCGTACCGTAGGTGGCAGTAACAGCGACGCGAACATGTGACTGGCTGCAGGGCCACGGGCGCACAACCAGACGATGCGCCTGCCCAACGCAGAAGCAGGGGGTAGCGCGACCGTGCATGGTGGTGTCATGTTCCACGCGGGGCATGGTGGGCACGAAGCTGAAGGCAAGGCACCGCGGCAAAGGCGGACACAGGCGGAGAGGCCGGATTGTGCCCGCCGCAGAAAGCAGCTCGTTCGCGAGACTGCAGCCATACAGCGGCGACTGCTGAGAAGCGTCTGGCGGTTACGAGGTGAAAAATGGCAAGCTACAACGTGGCAGGAATCTTGGGGCACTTCGCGGGCTGGACCCTGCGCCCGTGATTCTGGTGACCTCGGGCGGCGGGAGGGACCCAAAATTGCGCATGCTCGCTAGTTTTTTTTACGTGCAACCCGCGCCTGACCTCGACCACTTCGCAGCTAAACCACCACTTCAACGCCTACAGACTACGGAGGACGGATCGCAGTTGAGTGAGGGAAGGACTTGGAGACTTGATTGTACGTTGCGCCACCGCCCTGATTCCCACTGCCTCCACCATCCCACACTACCCGTCGCTCGCCCTCTCCGCGCCACGTTATCGCTCGGCTCGCGTCGCCCGTTTTCTCGAGTTCATGAGCCGCCCAGCTGACGGCCCGCAGGTGAAGGAAACAGGACTCGAAAGAAGAGTAGAAAGCAGGTGTGTACGCTCTCCACGGCAGCCCTGCACCCAGTGCGCATCGCGAGCAAACGACGAGGCAATCGCGCACGCTTCGCGAACGCAGCCCTCAGGCGCCTTATTAACCGCCTGCTGCTCTCGACGCCCCTTTTCGCATCCGCCCACCACCACGCTCGACGCTTACACCTTGACGCAGATTACGCGGAGGAAACACCAACATGTCTTCTCTATCCCGTCGTGCGTGCTTCAAGTGCGGGAACGTTGGACACTACGCTGGTGAGCCGTCCCGCCCCTTGGCTGAGGCATGCGCCGCTGTGGGACACTCCGGAGGCGCTTATCGCGAGAAGGCGCGCTCGAGGCCTGTACCTGCGTCGCGTATGCACGAGCTGTGCGACGTGATTGTTTGGAGAGCACGCGACTGACGTTCCGACAGAGGTGTGCTCCTCGTCCGAAAGGCTATGCTACAACTGTAAGAGCCGGCCCCCATCACGGCCCCCGACGATCACTGACTCGTTGCAGGCAAGCAGCCCGGCCACGAGTCGAACGGATGCCCTCACCCGCGTACCACCGAGACGAAGCAGTGCTACCACTGCCAGGGTCTTGGTCACGTCCAGGCCGACTGCCCGACTCTACGCCTGAGCGGCGCCGGCACGAGCGGACGATGCTACTCCTGCGGCCTCACCGGCCACTTGGCTCGTAACTGCCCGAACCCGGCCGCTGGCGGTGTCGGTCGCGGCGCTGGTGCTCCCCGTGGTGGATTTGCCGGAGGAGCAGGAGGCTTCCGTGGTGGATACGCTGGAGGCCCTCGCCCGGCCACCTGCTACAAGTGCGGTGGACCGAACCACTTTGCGCGTGACTGCCAGGCTCAGGCCATGAAGTGCTACGCTTGCGGAAAGCTGGGCCACATCTCTCGCGACTGCACCGCTCCCAACGGCGGTCCCCTCAACACGGCGGGCAAGACCTGCTACCGCTGCGGCGAGACTGGACACATCTCCCGCGACTGCACCCAGGCTGAGGTCAACGGCGAGAGCACTACTCCTGCGCCTGATGCCGTCCAGCCTCCGGCGCCTGCCGCCGCTGTGGCTTAATTCCACACACGGACTATATACGTACACGGCATGACGAGTAACATCGCCATGACTGGCATCACGAAACATTCTATCGATATATATGGACTTCAACTGCTTCTTTGTTTGACTCATCACCACGATCGCTTTCATTCGCCCGCCTGGCATGCTGTTCCGGCAAACCTCACGCAATCACGAGCAAAGAAAAGTTTTCACGAAATCCTACGCTGATACCCACGAACGTTATCTATCCCTTTACGCGGAAACCATCACATATTTGAACAAACGGCTTGGCAAAACTTGAGTACGGTGGCAATCTCGACTTCTCATTCGGGCAACCTTGGATAGAGTCTAGCATTGCTGGGGGTCTTTTTACTCATTGGAAAGGGCGACTGTGGTGGTTTGGTAGTGGAAAGTTGATCTGGAGAGGGATTGGGGATGGGGAGAATGGAGAGAGTGAGAACGTGTACGGAAGTTGTGTGTGTGGTGTTTGTCGGAGATGTGTACGGTTGGCGTCGTGACCTCCCCTGCCCTTGCCCCTGTGTTTTTTTCTTCTCCTGCTTGTTTAGTCGTTTTCCCCCTATAGGTCCTCGTGTGCGCGAGGTTGCATAGTATGGCATACTTTGTCGAATATACATTGTCTGCAAGCGTGTCTTTTGGTGGTGTTGTGAGTGAGTGAGTGGGTGGTGGGTTGCATTGGAGGAAGGTATCGGTGTTGGTACTGCGTCGATGAGACCAGGTTGGTCTTCACTTCACTAAACCAATCTCAATGAACAAGGTACAAGCCTTCGCTATAGGCTTCGGAACGAGAATGCGCAGACCTCTTTACTCTACAGAACTAGTCCAGGGGTGGTTCACCTCTCTGTGCTGAAGCTCGCCAGTCGAACAATATGCAGAATTTGCTGGCTTCACTACACGGTGGGCGATGAACTGGGCAGAGGTTCTGCAGGCTATGTATTGCATATAGCTGGTATGTATATCTTTCTACTAGTTGATTAAGTACATATTTGTAGTGAATAGCTAAGTGAGTAAGCTTTACAACACTGCATTCTGTTCGAGCAGCCTAATGTACGCAGTCTTGACCCTAACATACAATCTCTCATATATGATTTCTTCGTGTTCGTCAGCCTAGTCTCTGGATGCGAGACGCTTCAATGTTGGTCCACCGCGCTCCTTCCTTCTCAACCTGCTCCAGCACGTGCTTTCGCGTTTAGCGTCCCGTGTCGTCGGCGTCGCTCTTTCCTTTACAGTGCCTACGAGAAGAAGAATCTCAGGCTGCAGGTCTTCTTCTCGCCATTCTCTCACACCTTAGTTACTCCTGCATCGCCTACTCACCTGCATACATCCCCGCCTCGGCCAGCATTCACCTATCACTCGCATCATCAGTACCAGCAATGGCCCCATCCTCAGTCGCAAGCGACGACTCGGTAAACGACGTAAGCACTACCTACTTGCCCTCCTCCCTACTCTTTCATCCGTCGTGAGGTGAGTCGAGCTAACGGACGCAGGACGGCTTCATTGTCGACATCGACGCCATCCAAGCCCACGGCATCGGCGCAGTCGACATCGCGAAGCTCAAATCGAACGGCTACTACACGATTGCGTCTGTGCACGCAGCCACGCGGCGTAACCTGCTCAAGATCAAGGGCTTCAGCGAGATCAAGGTGGACAAGGTCAAGGATGCCGTGGCCAAGTGTCAGCCCGCTGGCGGAGGCTTCCAGACGGCGCAGGAGCTTGGGCAGCAGCGTAAGAGGGTGTTGAAGATCTCGACGGGGAGTAAGCAGTTTGATGCTATCTTGGGCGGGTGAGTGAAGATACGGTTGTCGGTGTTTGTGGGCTGAAGTTTGCAGTGGCTTCCAGACCATGAGCATCAGTGAGGTCTTTGGCGAGTTTCGTTGCGGAAAGACGCAGTTGTCTCATACTATGTCGGTTATTGCGCAGTTGCCTAAGGATCTGGGTGGTGCGGAGGGCAAAGTGGCTTATATCGGTATGTCGACGTCTGAAGATGATGATTTCTTCTAACATGTGCGACAGATACGGAGGGGACCTTCCGGCCTGAGAGGATTGCGCAGATCGCAGAGCGCTTTGGTGTAGATCCAGAGACAGGCAAGTCGGCATGCACTTCTTTCTAACAGTAGCTTACGGTATTCAGCTCAAGAGAATATTACTTATGCTCGCGCCGCCAATTCTGAGCATCAGATGGAGCTCCTCAACAAGGTCGCCGAGTATTTCGTCAGCAACGAGTATCGTCTTCTCATCATCGACAGTATAATGGCTCTCTTCCGTGTCGACTATGTCGGCCGTGGCGAGCTCAATGAGCGCCAGCAGAAGCTCAACCAGTTCCTCTCAAAGCTGACGCATGTTGCTGAAGGTGGGCATTCCCCAGTCTGATATCTTGTACAGACTGGCTGACCAGGGGCAGAATTCAATGTCGCTGTCCTCATGACGAACCAAGTGCAGAGCGACCCCGGAGCGAGCGCTCTCTTCGCTGGTGCCGACGGCCGCAAGCCAGTCGGTGGCCATATCCTAGCCCACGCTTCTGCAACGCGGATCCTGCTACGCAAGGGTCGAGGTGAAGAGCGTGTCGCAAAGATTCAAGATTCGCCTGGTATGTTTCCTGTTCTCTTTCTTTATCTGGCAGCTAATGGTGTGTTTAGATATGCCCGAGAAGGAAGCGACGTACATCATCACCAATGGCGGTCTCAATGACCCCGAGAAAGTCTGAGGAGCGGGTAACGTTGACACATGTCTTTCTTCCAGCGCAGTGATCTATCCACGAGATGAGGATGGCTTATGTTTGATGATCTACGATCAAGTTTCTCTCTCGCGTTCGTTCAGATCTTATCTATTTAGTATGTCTAAAACGTCGTGCGATATGGGATGGTCATGACGAAATGGGTGGTATTCAGATTCCTGTATGCATTTCCAGCTCGGTAGTTTTGATGATAAGATAGCGAGAGAACTGTACTTTGCGCTCTGGGCAATTCTGTGCTATGTCGTCTTGACCGGTCAACCCCCCGGGCGCCACACACGCGTCGCTAACCCCGCATCAGGCATCCGCTTTCCATCTCCTCCCACCTTGACAGCTGTTCACAGCTCTGATCGAATCTCGTGTTACTCGGCAGCCATTTGCACCGGCGTCAGCACTACACGAGCCTGAGACGCGCGGTCGGCTTTGGCTGATTGGAAGTGGGGCGAGCGCCACTAGGCAACAGCTCGCAGAGCTACCCCAACGAGACGGCTCGCTTGCACATGCGATGACGAATGCGAGGTGGGTACTACATAGTTATAGACGGGTGCTCGAAACAACGAGCTACCATTTCACATACAACATTCGACATTTTGCGTTCAGCAGTTCTCAAGAACAATAGTCCACGATGCCAGACAAACCGCTTTCAAGCCTCAATACCAGCGCGCCGCCCCCACCACCATCTTCCACAGATTCACGCGCACCATTCACACCTCGATCAAGCACTTTCCCAGATGGTTTCGATTCAGACGACGAAGACTTCTTCGTGGCAACCCCTACACAGAGCCCTGATGCAGGACCCCACTACGACGATTTACCGCCTTCATACGACGAGGCGCAGCAACAAGCCTTAAGAGATGCGCGGAGTGGGGTCCCCCCTGTGAACCTGGAGTCCGTCGATGTGAATAGGTTACAGTTGGATGACACGGGCGTGTATCAGATTCCGCCAGGTGCAGACGTGCGGGCGAGCCGGGCAACGGCTGCGCAGCTCGAACAGGAGAGAAGAGATAGGAATGTGCCGGTGCAGCAAGTTGGGGGCAGTGAGACTGTGGTTGTGGGGAGGGTGCGTGATGCACCGTCGACGGATCAGCAGGCTGTACTGTTGAGTAAGGCGTTGGAGTTTACGAGACATGAGCCGGATGCTGATACGAGGTATGCGCCGCGACTTACGCGGTGTGTTGCAATTCCTCAGAATATGTCTTTGGAGGGGAGGGATAGGAAGTGCAAGGGGAAGGGGAAAGAGCGGGAGTGTGGTGGGAGGAGAGATGGACGCGGGAGACGGGGAGGAAGAGGTAGACGGGGAGATGGACATGTTCCGGGGCAGTGGCCGGACACTTCGAACGAGACTTTGACATCCGTGTTGAGTGGCGAAGACGAACCGTCCCAGTTCCTGAGAGCATACGCAAAATCACTGCACGCGCATTCGATCCGACCAGCCGAATTCCTAGACTTCCTAGACGGCCTGAACGCGCTCTGCGCCGCGACTGGGACGTCCCAGACCGACCTCACTGCTCCCGACATCGACGAAAACTCGCCTGCTGCCTTCGTCCAGAACTACCTCAATGCCTCGAATGAAGTCTTCTTCGCGCCGCGCGGTCTGCGCGTCTCAGTCAGGTCGCTCGCGGCGCTGGTAGATGCAGCGCGGATTCCAGAGGAGCGGGGCCAGCGCGCCGGCGCGATTGCGAGTGCGCTGGATGAGACGACCAGCTCGGCGGGGCGGGCGCAGGCGCTGCATCCTTGGGTCGAGGCGCTGGAGACGAATGTGCCCGAGTCGAGTTCTTCGGTGCTTGTGCTGAGGGAGATGGCTAGTCGGCTTCGACGGGCGCCGTTGACGCAGAATCACTCTTCGTATGAGACTCAGACGCGTCAAGGAGTGAAGAGCGACGATCCTCCGCATTCTGTGCCAGGCGTGGAAGAAGACCCTCCTCACTCGATTCCGGGAGCTTATCCTACCGGCCCGCAGGCTGGGCCACAGGGGTCGGGATGGCCACCTTTTGGTGGCTGGCAGGGACGAGGTGGGAGGGGGTGGGGAGGCCATCGTGGACAGCCCTGGGGTCCGTTCGGAGCGCCAGGTAACGGACCTTTTGGACCTCCTGGACGCGGTCTTTTCGGCGGCCCAGGAACCGGGCCATTCGGTGCGTCAGGATATGGGCCATTCGGTGCACCAGGAAACGGTCCATTCGGTGCTCCTGGAAATGGACCATGGGGTCGCGGGCGCTCCGGTCCCGGCTGCGGTCCTCACCAACGCGGTCCCGGCGCAAACCCATGGCAAGCGTGGGGCCAGCATATCGGAAAGCTGGGCGAGGAGCTTGAGAAGCGAATGGAGGTTTGGGGCGAGCAGTTTGGGAGAGATGCGCAGGCTTGGGGCGAGGATGTGGGTCGGAGGGCGAGTGGGGTTGGTAGTAGTGGTGGGCGGGGAGGTGCTGCTGGGAGAGATGGACAGTGGCCTCCGCAGTATACGCCACAGCAGACTGGTGTGGCGAATGGTGGTCAGAATGAGGGTCTGAGGGGTCAGGAGGCGGGCGTGTTGTATCCGGATGAGAAGAGTGGGTTGCCCGTCGGAGGAGCTGAGCTGGCGGAGAAGGAGAGAAGCGAAAAGAGCGAGAAGATAGAAGGCGATTACGACGACGACGCATCCACCATCTTTTCAGACAGCGACTCCGATTCCGACGACGACGATGACGACGAAGACGACGACGAAAAAGACGACGAAAAAGACACCGTCGACCCCTCCGCGCTCTACAGCGACCGCATCCGCTCCATAAACGACACAGCCGAATCCGCGCGCCTCAAGGGCAAAAAGTCCCCCTCAGCCATCGCCCTCGAGCGCTCCGCCGCCATCGAAAAAACAACCAGCGAGCTCTCCGCCCTCGAAGCCAAACTCGCCCTCAAGCAGCTGAAGCGAGCGCTCATCCGCGAGTTCCGCGAGAGGAAACGCGCGCTGTGGAAAGAGTACAGGCGGGAGCGCCGCGCGCTGAAGAAGCTGGGCCGCACGGAGAAGAGCAGCGAGTGGAGGGATTTGAAGAGGGGGTATAAGGAGGGGAAGAAGGCGTTGCGGAGGGAGAAGAGGGAGAGGAAGAGGGAGATTAGGGATGCGAG